>Ga0307507_10007019_pt1 | contig 16697 bp, 23 predicted proteins | sample 7_EM_MG_FD_207223 | JGI IMG/M metagenome (GOLD analysis project Ga0307507, IMG submission 207223) | Populus trichocarpa ectomycorrhiza microbial communities from riparian zone in the Pacific Northwest, United States - 7_EM | ecosystem: Host-associated > Plants > Roots > Unclassified | place...
TTTTCCCTGGTGCCGGGTTGGAGAAAAAAAATAGGGGATGGGGTTCTTTCTTTACCATAGCTAGCGCTGCACGTAGTCTTTGTTCCCAGTGGTTGATTAATACAAAGCACATGATAAAAAAAAAAAAAAAAAAAGAGAAAAGGCATGACATTTGGGTCACGAACCATCTCCTCTACACCCCCGGTGATTGAAATCTCAACACCATGAGAATTCATCGTCAACATCCACAACCCCCGCACTCTCAATGAGTTGCACCAAGCACTCTCCGTGAGCTGCACCCTCCTCCTCCCGCCTTACTTCCCTAATCATGTTCTTGGGCCCTGGCGTCCTTGGTTCTAGGGGTCGTTTGGCTCTATCACCCCCTCTCTTCGCTTGCGCTTCGCTGCCTCGCTTAGTGTTCGCACAGTCGGCAACACCCTCTCGCCCATGTTACAGACGGCTGGGACTACAGTTCGCAGTAGGAGAAAACACTTCAACAGGCTACGGTCGATTTCTCCATTCTCTTCACTTCCGTTAGAGGCTGCCTAGTCAGACACGCACATGGTTACCGATAGTTTCCACGCTTATTGGGTCTACAACTCCTCTCCCCCTTCAGGTCTTGTCCAGTTGCTCGGTTACAGCCACAGTCCACTCACTCAGCTGGCACCCGACTGCCTTCGCCGCCCCAGCCAGTGCCACGGTCGCGCCCCTCGGTTACGCTCAGTCGTCGTATTGCACTGCCTCGGTGGCGGATGTCAACGCCTTGGGTTCTTGAGTAATGTTGCAACGTGACAACGGTTTTAGTGGCCCTCGGACCCACTTTGTTCTTCTTTCATTGTCGGTTACTTCGGGTTTCACAAGTGGTTCATCCTTTATTTCATTTTGTCAGGTGTCTACGGCAAGAGTTTTCCTGTTGATTCCTCCCCATGTATTTATTTGATGTTTCTTATTCCGCCCCTCTAGTCGGAGTTTGATTTCTTATTTTTCGTGGCTGGTGTGCGGGTGGTCTCGGACCAGAGAGACTTGGGTTGATGGCTTTCTCCCTGGCGCCGGTGGGTTCACGGAGGTTGTTCTTTACCATAGCTAGCGCTGCACGTAGTCTTTGTACCTAGATGACGAATAAAACAAAGCACATGAATAAAATAAAAAAAAGAATAAAAAAAAGGCATGAGATTTGGGTTCTTCACGCAACCATCCAAGTTCTTTTATACTCCATACTTTCAATACAAAGATTTTTATCTATCACACTTTCGGGAATCAAGACACGACTGTCTTATATGAGCCTAGCGATCGACGTTGCTAGATTGGAGTCAACGCACTTAGCTATCGCAACAGCTATCGGGCTAAAAGAAGCATTGATCGTTAGGAAGCTATCGGTTACCGGCTGCAAGTATCACCCGGAGAGGAGAGGATTGTAACATTTGGGTGCGTCAGCCAGCAGCACCTAACAAACAGACAAAACAGAGACCAACAATGAAAACGACATTGACCCCCTAGCGGAAAATCTTGACCTATCATCACTAGGAGAAGAACGTCAAAGGGCCTTAATGGAAGAAAGGCTACCAAGCCCTACAACACCTGCCTAGCCTAACTCATAGTGTACTACATGGACAGTAGGATGGCAGAACGGCCACGATAAGGAAAAAATCCTCTATGCAACAAGCCTCCGGAGGGACGACGGAGGAACCTGGATTACACCCTACGCAGAGGAACGAATCACCCCAACCTGGGACAATTGGCCAGGATTCAAAGCAGAATTACAAAGACAATTTGGCGTAATCGACGCCAAGGGAGAAGCAAGGATCAGACTAAAGAACATGAAACAAGGCAAACGATTAGTCACGGAATATTGGAACGAATTCCCCCTTGTGGCTAGTGAAGCAGAATTGGACGACTCAACTGGTGGAGAACTACTCCTAGGAGGTATGATCACCGAACTACAGAATGCCTGGGGAGCTAGTAGCGAAGAATACGAGGACCTCGAAGCCCTAGCCCAAGGGGCAATCCGGAAGGAAACCAAACTGGCGACGGTCAGACATATCCAAGGATCGCCATCAGCAAAAACCATCAGCAAAAAACATCCAACGGGGGACCGCTACCCCAAGAAACCCAGATGGGACATATCGACCCACAACTAATGGCAATCAGAATCACGGTGACCCTATGGAAGTGGATGCGACTCGGAGACGACCAAGGTTCAACATCTTGAGGGAAGAATTCCAAAGGAGGATACGAGAACAGCTATGTCTCAAATGCGTACAACCCGGACACTTGGCCAGAAGCTGCCCGAAAAAAGACGGACCCAAACCATTTAACGCACAAGCCAGGAATTGGCAACCCACAAAGAAAGTCGCCCCTTGGCAAACCAGGCCCAAGATAAGGGAAATCGAGATCGAACAGGAACCCGAACACTCGGGAAACGACGACTGTCCCCAGTAAGAAATGGTCTGAGGGACTGACCCAAACGAAAACCCATTATCATGGAAAACTACTACGCAGCACTCATCTACACGGATACACTTGAAAACGACAATGACCATATCATGGTCAAGATGCAACCACACGGCGGAAAAGAGTCAGTGACTATCAATGCTATGATTGACTCGGGAGCAACACGAGACTTCATTGACTGAGAAGTCTGCAACAAACACGGGATCACGATGATCAAAGCAAAAAACCCATGGGAAATTTACCTGGCGGATGGAAAACCAAGCGCTATGGGTCATGTTACCCATATCACGAAAGTACCTATGGACATTAGTAGTCATGGGGAATTGGCAACCTTCCAAGTGGCAAATCTCCCAAACCATGAGGTCATCCTCGGGAGGCCATGGTTAAGAGAACACAATCCAACAATCGATTGGAACGACAAAAGGATCACCTTCAACAGCGAACGATGTACGACTTGCTGTCTCAAAGGTTCGCCCATTGCATATGCGGTACCCGAAGAAAAAGGCCTGGAAGAGAATCTCATCACCAGATTCTCAAAGATCCAGACCAAGAGAGGCCCGACGGCCAGCGACTAAAGCGTCAGAGTTAAGAAGCTATCTGCTGAAGCCAGAGTGCCTAAAAGAGGATCACCAAGAGCGGCAGCCTGAGGACACCACCTCTGCGCAAACGAAGGAACCGACGTTCCTGCCAGAGGGCAAGCAATTGTGGCGACAGGGATAGCTATTGGATTACCTCACAACACCTATGGACGAATTGCACCACGAAGCAGTCTAGCGGTCAAACACCAACTCATGACAAATGCAGATGTGATAGACTCCGACTACAGAAGAGAAGTGAAGGTGGTCCTAGTCAACCTAGGAGACCAATCGTATCGAGTGGAAAAAGGAGACCCGATAGCACAACTGATCATCAAAAAAATCGACAACAGGGGATTGCAAGAAGTAACTCAGTTGGACGATACCAAAAGAGGTGATCAAGGATTTGGGAGCTCCAACACCACCATGGACCAAGAGGTCAGGGACCAGAGTGTCAAACCACCGATGGAAAACAATGAGATATCGGCAAGAGCGTTCGGACAATTCTACCGCAGGGCAGAAACAACCCGCATCCTAAGATGGGATGAGATTGAAGACAAAATTCAGTTGCAGGCTATCAACATCAGCACAGAACTGGCGATAGAAAACAAGAAGAACAACGAACACCAAGACGTAAGGGAGACGGTCCCTCAAGAATATCACCACCTGCTGGACGTGTTCGAAAACGGAGAGAAGATGACGGTACCACCACACCGACCAGGCATCGATCTAGGAATCGACCTGGAAGAAGGAAAAACGGTACCCATCAAGAAAATATACGCCCTCAGTGATGAACAACTGGAAGAGCTCCATCGATATATAAAACAAAATGAGAACCGCAGGTGGATTCGAAGGGTAAAGTCAGGAAGGGCATCACCAATCATTTTTGTCTCAAAAAAAAAGGACGGCAAACTCAGACTATGCGCCGATGACCGGGCGCTCAACGAAGTCACCAAGAAGGAGCGGCACCCACTACCCCTCATTAGTGAAGCACTGGACAGACTGGGAGGAGCCAGATACTTCATCAAGCTGGATATCAAGGACGCCTACCATAACATTCGAATCATAGAAGGAGACGAATGGAAGACAACCTTTTCAACAAAGCTAGGGACTTACGAATACTTAGTCATGCCATTTGGACTATGCAACGCACCGGCTGCGTTCCAACAATGGATCAATGAGGTCCTTATGGAACACATCGACATGTGTTGCATCGTCTATCTGGATGACATACTCATATATTCAAACACCTTACAACAACACCGAAAAGACGTCAGCAATATCCTGAAAGCAATACGCAAATCAGGAATGAAGGTCAGGCCATGCAAATGCGAGTTCCACCAAAACGAGACAGAATACCTAGGATTTATCATTGGACAAGAACGGGTCAAGACCGACCCAGTTAAGACACAAGCTATCTGGGACTGGACAACGCCCAAGAAAATCAAGGAAATCCAACCTTTCCTGGGATTCTGCAATTTCTATCGACGATTTATAGAAGGTTTCAGCAGGACGGCCAAACCACTATCCAATTATACAAAGGCAAAGAAGTCCATGATAATATCCACTAATAACTGTAAGGGGAAGAAAATATAGAGAGAGACAGTAAAGCACTATCTACAGGAGTAATGTCCCAAGCAATTCCGTGCCACTTGTTCCTGGAGGAGAGGTGTTCCACTGCCGGAGGCTCTAGTAAGGGTTTCGCTGCCCTTGCCGCTGAAGAACCTAGCCACCGATGTATCCATACTGAAGGCAGGTGAGTGAGCTTCTGCCGAGTGGGAAGCCTGCCATAAGGTGGCTACCGTCTAGTGCCCGTGTTCAGGCAGGCTTGACTCCCTCGTGGTAGTGGGTTCTGAGGTGCCTGGAAGCGGCTTGACAATGAGATTTGGTCTTCCGCTGAGTATTCAATATATGCCTTGTAGGCATCAGACCTCCACCGGCCCAGGGTTGGAATATCAGTCTCGGGAATCCCAACTTCCGCAGCCCAAGTTGCTGCTCCTCGCCTGAAGCTATGCCCGTTCCACGATCCATCCCCGAATCCTGCACCTCTTGCTAGCTCTTGGAGCTGGTTCATGACATATTCCCGGGTGAAGGGGAGTTGTTTGTATTTCCTGATGCAGAACAAGGGTGAGTGTACTGGCCGGTGGGTGTCACTAGCGAGAAATCGTTTTATAGCCCGTACAGGGCATGCACTATCGTGGCTTGCTGCTATTGTTATTGTGATACCTTTCCGGAAAGGGTCTGTTTTCGATGACGGTAGTGAAAGTTCCATGTGAGTTCCCTCTCCCCTTATCCGAACACTTTTCTTTGTTATAAACCATTGAGCGAACGCGGGGCCCATTTCCATATCTGCCCCCTTATAGGTAAATTCGCTGACTCGCAGGGATCCGGCAAAGGCCAGGGTGAAAGCTGCTTGCAGTACTGTGTTTTCATAGTTGTGTGCTCTAAGGCGGGAGAGGATCTGGAGCAGGTATGGGCGGGTGAGTGGGGTTTGTGTACGACGGTGAGGCTCGCCATGGTCTCGCTTGATTCCCTGTATTCTTCGCTCTAGTCCGGGATCTGTGAATTCGCTACATTCAATCCCGAGATCTAGCTGGTACGATTTGATTCCTGCTAGATAGAGCTTCATGGTTTTTACCTTGATTGTTCCCGCCACGGAGCACAACCATTCGATAAGCCAGGGGGCTTTTGCTGGAAAGCATCCACCGTTTTCATGTCGGAAGTTGGAGAGTGTGCAAAAGAGAGTAAAGCGGGAGCAGGGGGTGTCGTAGTTAGTTCTTGTCGAGGGTGCTAGTCCCCTCCATAGATAGTGAGCGGCTATTGGTGAGAGGCCTGTCTACTCTATGTGAGAAATCCACGACGCCGGAGGTCGCATACGGGATGACTTAACTGTGGTGCGAGGTTAGCTATCTTTTCATAATTGAACCGTGAGAGCGCGTCTGCTAATGTGTTCTCTTGGGTTGGGATCCATCTTGTCCGTAGGTCTAGGTCATGTTCCGCCGCCAGTAGGAGGCATCTCCGCAGTACAGTCATAGAGGCTCCTCTCATCGTCCTGTTCTCAACAGCATATGCGACTGCCCTATTGTCGATGTGCATTACCACTTTCTTACCCCTCCAGCTCTTTCCCCAATACAGCAACGCCTGCTCTACGGCCCGCATCTCGTGAGTATTAATATGCTCTTTGGTTCTCCCGAGGTGTCAGGGTAGGCGTATGGAGAAAGCAGCCCCTGGTTGCGGGATAGGTTCGCCCTCATGGAGGAAATACCCACCGAGTCCCTTTTTGCTTGTGCCGTCTGTCCAGGTACGTACAATATTCCCATCCCTAGTGCCGATTGATCTCTCTGGCGACTCAGATAGTATTTGTGACCACCAGGCTACATCCTTATATGCTTCGGAGGAAATTGGTCTTCGTAGATCTTTCCTGCGCTGGGGAAAGTATAGCTGGATGTTTTACAGACGGCGGAGGAAGGCTCGGCCGAGGGGAACAACAATAGTAATGAAGTTCTGATAACCTGTGATTTTCTGAAGGTCCGGTAGCATAATTGAGGTCATTACGGCTACTGCCCCAACCATGGCCCCTGCTTTTTCGAGCTTCTTGGAAGGTAGCCTTACTACCATGGGCTTGGTGTCCAGTTCCACTCCAGCCAAGGTAGCTATCCAGCCCTGCTCGTTCTTTGCTGTCTTGATGGAGAGTCTGACCTGTTCACAGAGGTTGCTGAATATGCTCGTATAGGAGGTCATGTCTTCTGCTGGCGGGAGTACTATGAGAAAGTCATCAAGGTAATGAATGACACTGGCGCTCTGTTCCTCTTTCGTGAACTGCTCCTCCAGTGACCAGTGAAATACTTTGGCGAATAGGTTGAATATGTATGGGGCCGTGCGTAGGCCCAACGGGAGGAATCGCTCTACGTAGAGCTTGTCGCCCCACTGGGATCCAAGAAGTGGTGTATCGAGTGGCGATACAGGTATGTGTCTGAACCCGCTTTGAAAGTCTCGCTTCACTAATTGACAGTCTTTCCCGTACTGCTGGATTGCCTTAATGGCGTTGTTCACACTACTATAGGTTATTGTGCCATAGCTTTCCGGGATTCCTGCATTAATGGAAGTGGCATCGTTGGGTGGGTACGAGAGGTGATAGATTCGGCGCTTGCTTCCGTTAATCTTATCCGTGAGGCCTAGTGGCGAGGCAGTGTAGTGATCTGGTAGATTGCGTCTGTCAGGGTATTCTTCCAATCGGCCTTTCTCCAATCCTGACTCTATATCGCTAGTTACCAGATGTGGGTCATCCTCTGCTGTCTTGAGATTTGGGTATATTCGGGGTGCGTTGCGGTCGCCCTCATACCCAATATGAGCGCCAAATTTGCATATCCCGAGAATGGTCATAATGATGTTTGGGTCTGGGTATCCTGTAGTAAAAGCCTGCCATCCCGCAGCTCTAAGCTGGCCGGCTGGCATGGGAATCTGATGCGAAGTGAAGAGCGAATAGTAAAGCATAGTGTTCGGGTGCGTGGGCCGTGTGCTAAAGAGTTGGTATGCGGAGTTGGGTGTTGGTTCTAACAGTGATTGTGGGATATATGTACATGGCTCTTGGGTAAAGGTAAGCGGAAGCTTAGAGTCAATGGTTTGGTAGTAGAAGAGGGGAAATTGGCAGGACATGATTGGGCAAAGGGGATTTGAGCCGAGGGACAGAGGGGGGGGGGGTGGCTAACGTCGGTTGGGTAGTATGCGGGGTGCTGTTGATTGCCCGGTACTCCCAAGGGGGCATTGGGTTATGCGGTGGCTGCTTCCACAGGAAAGACATTGGTGTAGGTAACGACAAGGGTTTGAGTGACACTCTCGGTAGTTCCAATTACGACAAGCTTGTGTTGTTCTTCCGGCAGCTGCGGCCAGGCTAGTGTGTCCGAGCAAGTGGCGGGTGAAGTTTCCACGCTGTTCTGGTCCTCCGTATGAGTTGACTGGTCCCATGTCATGATATGGATTAGCTCCGGCCTGGGCATTCTCTCAGCTAACAGTATAGTAAGGTCTTCGGGACATTGGGAGTGTTGTCTTGTGGCTTTGAGACCAGGTGAGTCGGGGTGTGGGGTGTGCGAAACATTTAGATGCCACTAGTTTGCTATCCAGTACTCGCCACTCGGTTGGGTTGAATATATTCTTCCCGCTTGCTACTCTCTTGCGATGAAATTGGAAATGATATGCTCTGACACCTTCCCAAGTGTATTTTTCCAGCAAATCGTAGAGATTTCATCGTGTATATCGCCATAGCTGTAGCTAGCTCTCCCTGAAGTGCGAATGGGGCCAGCATGACCATGATGCCAGTGTATACGGCCCACGCTTTAAAAATACTCATCATCCGGTAATTGTTTTCCTTTCCATCGCGTTCTGTTTGCTCAAACTCAACTCCTTCGATATTAATGATCTGCGGTGACTCCGCCCGTTTCTTCTCAGTCCCCAAAAGCCGGTAGCTATTGGTTGGTTGAAAGCGGTTTTCGATGATCTGTGTTAGTGTACTCCTTTCCACCCCAGGAAACAACATTTCTACCGACTTTGAGATAGCAGATGCGCTCCCACTCCCCGGGCTCATTAATGGTGGTATGAGATTATAAGTACCAAATCCTCTCGATTCGCTGGTGGGTTGGTGCAGGTCTTCTCTTTCCTCTCTAAGTTGTATAGACTGGTTCTCTAACCCTGTGATTCGTCTATTGGTAGAGTGCGGCCTGCGTGACCTAACCTCTACTTGTGGGATGGTGGTGGTGGGCGATTTGGGCTTTGCTGGGGCTGGGTGGGATGAGGCTGGGCACTTAGCTGGTTTAGTACACGATCAACTATCTCTTGTTCGTGGGAGCGAAGTAGTGCCCGCATGGTGTCTAGAGTGAACGGAGTGGCTGGTGATTGTCGTGGCCCAGGTGAGGTGTTTTGTTCGCTTGGGGTTGCTAGGAGTATACCGGGAGGGGGTGCAGTGCTTGGTGGGTCGGAGATGTCGTTATGTGGCAGGGTATTCCTGGATGGGGGGTGGCTATATTCCGGAGCGCTTGGCGGGGGCTCTTCGTTCTCAGTGGACTCTGCGGATTCGTCCATGTCTTCTCTTGCTATTGCGGGTGAATCTTGTTCTGCTGATTGCCCGTACTGGCTCGGTGCTTGCCTGCTACGTGTATTCTTCCCTCTTCCTCCCCGAGCTCCCCTCCAGTTCGCTGGTGTCCGGTGGCCACCACGCGTTCCGACTCGTCGACGAGGCATTGCGGTTAATGTTTGGTATAGGTGGTGACTTTTTTATGCGTTCGGGTGGCTACTATGAAGATGCAACTGAAAAAAGAACGCAAAATGTAGGGAGAAGGAAGATTCGTGATCTCATGAAGGGGATGTCCGTGGCTGGTGGTATATATGTGGCCATCCACAGACCCCGCGTGTGTGAGCGATGACCCCGCTTGTGATGCTCCTCCGGCAACCAGTAGTACCTTAATCCGCTAGTCCCCTGAAATCCGACAACCAATCCGACCAGATAGCTGAGGCTTGGCCCAATTGGCAATGGGTTCTCCGAACCCGCCATATGCGAAACCAAAAAATGAATGTATTGGCAACAGGGAATGGGGACACAAAGAACAACAAGCGTTCAACTAATTAAGGACAATACTTACCACGGCACCAGTACTGGTCTACTTGGACCCCCTCGCAACGACCAAGATCGAAACAGACGCCTCGAAATACGTCTGCTCCGGTATACTGTCACAACAATGCCAGGACGGAACATGGAGACCAGTGGCGTACCGATTTAAGACAATGTCGGACGTCGAATGCAACTACGACATACACGATAAGGAACTAGTGGCGATAGTTCAAGGGTTTCACGAATGGAAAGGATACCCGAGAGGAAACCCCAAACCGATACGAGTCCTCACAGACCACAAGAACCTAGTCACCTTCATGACGACGAAGGAACTAAACGAACGACAAGCACGATGGATGCAAAAATTCAGTCAGTACAACTTCAAAATCGAATACCGACCAGGAAAGGAGGAAGGAAAGCCAGACGCCTTCACAAGAAGTGAGGGAGCCATACCCAGGGCAGGAGGAAAGAGACTCACTCGAAACGTGGGAATCTTACTACCAAAGGACCGATACTGGGACATCCCAGACACAGAAGATATCAGGCTCGACATGTTGGAAACAACCGAATTCCGAGACAAGGACGAAGGAGAAATACATAAAGCCAGCAAAAACGAGAACAAAATCCAGGATATCAAAAGAAACCTGGACGAAGGGAAGACAGAAATGAAGGGAACAGCACTAGGGCTATGTCAATGGAAGGACGACCTCTATGGTATCAAGGAAAGAGTTGGATACCAAATGGCGAAGGAATACGAATAGCTCTTATCGCCAAACACCACGAACCCCCACAAGCGGGACACGGAGGGGCGGCAAAAACGACCGAACTGATCAACTGACGATACTATTGGGCAAAGATCAGAGAAGACATCAAACAATTCATAAAAAATTGCGACACCTGTCAGAGAACCAAGTTGGTCCGACATGCACCCTACGGATTGCTGCAGTCAAATGAGGCCCCCGATCGACGATGGAAGTCAATAGCTATGGATTTCATTATGGACCTGCCGAAATTAGACCGTTATGACACCATACTGGTGGTTCTTGATAGGCTGACCAAAATGAGCCATTTCATTCCATGCTCAAAAGACCTAGACGCACGGTAGTTTGCCAACCTCTATATGAAAGAGATAGTCAGGCTACACGGACTACCACAGGATATCATCACGGACAGAGGGATACTATTCACCTCAGACCTATGGAAGGAAACCACGGGGAAACTAGGAATCGAAGGAAGACTCAGCACGGCGTTCTATCCCCAAACGGATGGGCAGACCGAAAGGACCAATGCCATATTGGAACAATATCTACGGGCATATATCAACTATCAACAAGACGATTGGTGTGGTTACCTACCACTAGCAGAATTTGGATACAACAACGGATATCAGGAAACCAATAAGAACACACCCTTCTTTGCAAATTAAGGAATCAACCATGAATATGAGATGATCGGTCATCTGATACAAGGAAAACAAACGAAACCAGGAGAAATGACTCATTTACATGAGTCATTAAGAAACGAAATGGTGGCCGCGCAATTAAGACAAAAAGAATACCACGATCTACGCAGAAAGCCTGATCCAAACCTACAGTCAGGAGAAATGGTGTGGTTGTGCCACGCAACATCAAGACCACAAGACCATCGAAAAAGTTGGACTACAAGAAAATCGGACCATTTGAAATGTTGGCAAAGATTGGGACAAACACATATAAGCTGGCCTTACCACCCTCAATGGCCATACACAACACATTCCACATCTCCCTCTTCGAACCTTATCAAGACAACCGATTCCCCTTACAGATCAAAGAACCTCCTCCTCCTATCCAGATAGAAGGAGAAGACGAATACGAACTTGAAGAGATCATCGACTCTCAACTCCACTACCACAAGCTCCAATATCGAGCCAAGTGGAGAGGCTACTCACCAGAACACGATAAAGTCTGGTACCCCGCAGAAAACTTCAACAATGCAGAACACGGAATCCAACGATTCCACCAGCGGTACCCAGGAAAGCCCGGAATGGATACATGTCACGATCAACAGATCGTCCTCCGCACCTCCCCCCGTCGTCAAGCAAGGACGACACTCGCACACACCAGAAAACGACGCCCAGCGCGTCGCCAGCAACCCCACCCGCACCAGCCAAGAATACTCGGGCTCACCAAGAAGGGAGGTGCCGCAGGCCTCTATGAACTGGACAGACTGCACGGACGACGGATGTCAAATCCACCTCAGCGAAAAACACACCTCAGGCTGGTACCCACAATTCACCAGGAGATCGAGAAAACCCAGTGTCGCCCACGAGCATGACTGGCGACAAGAATTGGAAGCGAACCCAGGAGAAGACTGGGCGCTACAACAACCACCTCGCCAACGAAGGGCCAGAAGGGCCCATGGAGAACTTACCAGCTGGGAGCATTGTTTTAACGACAACTGCAAGGAACACCGGTGGGAGAAGGTGGACGCCGGATACTACCCCGGACAAGTGAGAGAAAAAGGGACCCTGTCAAAGAATGACAGAAGGGAACAAAAGAAAAGAAAAGTCGTGAGGACACGACTAGGAGGGGAGGGGAGCGAAAAAACCATTCCGGACTTGGAGGCTCTGGAAAAAACACTCTCGGACCTCCGAAGTCAACTTGATTGCACAGCGCAAACCATCGTTGCAAAAGACAACAACCTCGAACCACTCGATAAGGAAAAGGAAAAACTCCAACTAGCCTACAATCGCACCAAACAGACGATGCACCAAATCGGGGGCATGCTGTGGAAAGAGGGAGTTTAGCATCGTGGGACAGATACAAGAGGAGGAAGGGAGCTAATGTCACTAACGGTGACTAAGCAAGGCAGACTCTCACATGACCAATAGTTATTGGTCATCGCTTTGTTATCTTTCACGCTATGAGATCAGTTGACTCACAGGTTTTTCATATGACGACGCAATAGCGTGTCATTGGTTTATTATGATTGGTTGATAGTTTGACATGACGCATGATTGTGGTCATGTGATTCATGTATTTCGCACATGACTCATAGTTATGAGTCATGGGTCTTACGCATGTGACCCCATTAGGGCACATGACTTGTTTTATTGTTTTTGATTGGTTGCGAGATAGGGTGCAGCTGACTCGGACGAGTCAGCTGATGGATTTCACACTATGACTCACTATGAGTCATGAGTGGCGTGACGCGAGAGTATGAGTCACGCAGGGTTAGGCTTGACGGAAGAACCCCTATATAAGGGCACCCTCGGGGCATGAGATTTGGCTTCTTCACGCAACCATCTAAGTTCTTTTATACTCCATACTTTCAATACAAAGATCTTTATCTATCACGCTTTCGGGAATCAAACACAACTGTCTTATATGAGCCCAGCGATCGACGTTGCTACATAGGAGTCAACGGACTTAGCTATCGCAACAGCTATCGGGCTAAAAGAAACAGTGATCGTTAGGAAGCTATCAGTTACCTGCTGCAAGTATCACCCGGAGAGGAGAGAATTGCAACAATGAAAGAGAAATTTTCTTTCTTTTCTTGTGTTTTCTATCAAACCTTTCGGTATATTTATCAGTCACCGACTACCTGCTAACTAACTAATAACACTATAGGGCTTTACGGAGTATTAAATCTGTTTGCCCTTGATCAACCTCAACCCTTTCAACCCATGCAGGCAGACTCATTTCTCTCCCTAGGGTATAAATCAACCAGAAAACGCTCAGATCCTAACCAATTGCCGGAACCTAGTCCGAACAAAAACCACTCCCCATACCTGAGACCACTATGTACACTTGGGACATCACCTGGCCCGGACGTAAACCTCAAAAACACTAAATAAACCAAAACAAACGTACTCCACCCCATTCCCTGCAAGTTTCAAAGGCTCGTAATCTAGGAACTCTTTACTTACCTGGTACCTCCTTCTCCCGTCTGAAAGGCATAAAACAGTTCCATTAAACTACTCAGGTCTCTGTCCTGTCAGGTTGGATGAGATCATTCGTCACTCTCTCTCGTAGAGTAAAAGAAGGATGCATGTTGTCCAAGTATCGTTGGAAACCCTCGTCACCACATCAAAACCGTCTGAATCTGCCCCCTCTGCTCCCTACATTAACATCTGACCTTTCTCTGCCGGGAGCCAGTAAATTCCAGGGGTGACACACTTGCAATAGGTGTGACCGCACTGCAACACAATACCCTTTTCCCGTTGTAACCGTCTCCTTGGTGGTGGCAGTAATTCATATGGTAATGATACTATCATTATATCACGGTGCAGTATCTCCTGAGACTAAGTCCCTAAGGCTTAGACTAAGTTGTTGTAACAAACTTGTAACTATATCGCAACTACCAGGTAGTTCCTAATAGGTAAGTATGTTTGGTCTGGATTCTCGAAGCGAACTGAAGAAGTAACTGTTCCATCAAGTATATAGAAAATCTGTCTATTAAAGTCTGCCTTCTCTAAGTCCGGAGAATAGCAGGTCCTAAATACACTTGTCAAGCTAAGGGAGTTTGTAAACAATGGCCATAAAGACTCCAAAACGGTACTTCTGAAATATCACATAAACTTATCAAGTATCAAAAGCGATAACTTGACACAATACATAAAACATATTGTGTATCAAATAATACTCGAAACCAAACATGGAACATCATGCGTCTCAAACTCAATCATAAAACATACTGAGTATCAAACGATAATTGAAACTAAATGTAAAACATTATGAGTATCAAACTCAATCATAAATCATACTGAGTATGAAACGATACTGGAAAACAAAACAGTAACTCGTACTCGTTACACCCGTACCACCTGCAAAGCCAAAAATTTGTCTGCCTGGAGACGAACCACTCCCATACCCGTACTCTCTCCTTTCCACCTCCATCATCCTCCTTGGCCCCCTCGGACCCAATATCTTTAAACTCTCATCCACTACTCCCACTTTGTCTGAATCTCTGCTCCTACTCACATCTGAAGATACGACAGAGCCTTCTTCCCCAGCCTCGCTTCCTCACCAGGCCGCCACACCCCTTTCATCAGCCTCATCTCCAGCCACAGCTGTGCCTACAACCTCTTCCACCCCCATAGCTACAGCTTTCTCTTCAGCCACCTCCTCTCCCTCAGCCTCGTCGTTATTGGTCTTTGGAAGCTCCTCCTCATTCACTCTATCTTATTCCACCGTCTTGCCACCACTACTCGACCGTATATCCACCTTCTCAATACCCTAAGAAGATATGAATTCTGCGCAATTCATTTTCTTACGATTCGGTTCCAACTTGTGGAGCTGTTTCAACTGAACAGCAACGTGCTGCCATATGTATCAGATCTCAGTTTCTAGAGTGAGGATTTTCTCCAGGGCCTTCGACGAAGTGGCCAAATGAACAGCCAAAGCGAAGTACTTTGTCTAACCATGACTCTAGCTTGTAAGAGTGCTTGAAAAATAGATGAAATAGATAAAACTATTTCAGGAATGATAAAATAAAACCAGGCAAAATTCGCTGGAATTAACAACATGAAACTATTGCAAGATAGGTATCAAGGTTTCTTACTGGTGAAAATATAAAATGTGACAGGTCACAAAAGGTTATAATGTGGATATAGGAGCAATCAGGGATATGCGAAAACATATCTCCTGGTACTTGTATATTTATGGTAGGGCTGTGGAAAATATAGCTAAGGTTAATAACCCATGTGGGGCTAAATTAAAAGCAAATAATCTCTGGATAATTTACTTAATCTCGGTTATTAACTTATATCTTGGTACCCTATAACCAATATTCTTCATGAGTGAAACCCTATTTCTCTCTTTTTCAGACTATGGTAGAATATTTGCTGAACACCTATATATTTTTTCACCACTGAAATTTTTTATTAGAATATATGCTATTTTCAACTTTTATTACAATATATTTTTATTGGTACATGCCGAACAGAGCCTTAATTTCTTTCTCAAAAATGTCTTGGTATACTGTTCCTTAATGACTTAATTTGCCCTGCCGGGCACAGTGGACAATAGAGATATTGCACTTGTACGAGTACTGTGCCTACCGTGGAGACGAAAGACGACCCCTGGCGAAACGACAGGATTCTCAACTTTGAATCGGAGCCTCGAAATGGCGCTAGCACGGAGGATCGGCGTGTGGCATAATTTTGAGGGGGTGGCAGGATAAGCGAAGATAAAAAAGAGAGCGAGTGATAGTCAAAAGATTGATTGATCTTAGGAATTTGAGTTGTCTTAATACCCCCGCTCACCATGACTATAGTTTTCGATTCTGAATGGCTTCCTAATAAGAGGGATGGCATGGGTCTGTACTGACTATTGCTGGACACCGAAAGTTGACGCCGCGGTTCATTTTCTTTTGGCGAAGTAGAAAATACAAAAAGTAGCCCCTTGGTATAAATTTATACCCCTCTTCACTTTTCTCAAAGCGCCCATGCTAGGGCACTCAACCAATACTCACCCTATCGGAAAATGGTATCTGTAGCATTAAAGAAGGGTCGACTCTAAGTAGTTTGAGAGTTTTTCTCTGATCCTTACCACGACCAAATCCAGCAACAAACCTGCCCCGAAAACGAGGAATTTTTTGATTTCTGACACCTGGCACTACACAATCCTTCTTTAGAGGCATCGGGTCGTGAGACTCTACTTGAGACTTTTTCTGATATCTCATTTTTTTGGACACGCAATCAGAGGCTATCACTAACTCATTCTGTTTGGTGAGGGGGTTTGGCACCCCCGGGATATTGCTTTCGCCTTCTTTCCCGTTCTAGGCATTCTCTCTCTAAGTCGATACCCTATTCAGTCCTTGTAGTGGGTGGCTTTCAATGGTGCTTGGCTCCGTTTCTTCTTTACCAGTATTATTTTTTCGAGTTATACAAGTACGAGTACTCCTTTCGGAGGTACAGCGTGTATGTTTTGTAGGTTCCACAAACGAGGACTGCCACCCTCACCCCCTATGTAACCTACAAAAGTTACACGCTGTACCTCTGTTAGCTATCCCATAACCTGTCGAGACATTCCGGTCCTGTTTAAAATTTGGAACACTAGCCTATTTGAGTAATCGTGATAGGAAAAACCACGGCGGTAGAAAGAGGTGTA
>Ga0307507_10007020_pt1 | contig 16695 bp, 9 predicted proteins | sample 7_EM_MG_FD_207223 | JGI IMG/M metagenome (GOLD analysis project Ga0307507, IMG submission 207223) | Populus trichocarpa ectomycorrhiza microbial communities from riparian zone in the Pacific Northwest, United States - 7_EM | ecosystem: Host-associated > Plants > Roots > Unclassified | place...
GCTCCGCACGAAGCTCTGCACGAAGCTCTGCTGAAGCTCTGCACGAAGCTCTGCACGAAGCTCTGCTCGAAGCTCTGCACGAAGCTCTGCTCGAAGCTCTGCACGAAGCTCTGCACGAGGCTCTGCTCGAAGTTCTATTGAAGCTCTACTCGAAGCTCTATCGAAACTCTGCTCAAAGCTCCATTGAAGCTCCATCGAAGCTCTGCTTAAAGCTCTACACGACGCTCTACTCGAAGCTCTATTAAAGCTCCACTTGAAGTTCTATCAAAGCTCTGCTTGACGCTCTACTTGACGCTCTGCTCGACGCTCTGCTCAAAGCTCAGCACCCTAAAGGCGTCACTACGACCGCGTCGCCTGCCAGAACACGACACAACGGTAGTATAGGTATAGTTTAACCGGGCGAGCCGGTTATTGTAGGATAGAAGAGGCGCCTCTATAAATTTGGAAGGAAACGGAGTAGTGGTGGTGGAGTATGGCTATTATTTTGATGCGACCGGTAGAGAGGGACCAGTTTCAAAAACGTGTCTTTAAACTTTAAGGCTGTATCTCGCCCCCTAATACAGTAGTTAGCTAGTTATAATTATTATAATTAAATAAAAGAAGAGATTACAATTTAAATGTATCGCGCACTAAGACTATAGCTAGTATATTCACGCCGCTAGAGTTATTTAAAATTAACATACATTAAAAAAAGGACCCAGTTTACACTAAACGCGCGCCCATAATCTCTTAGACGCTGCGCTGAGGAATTTTTGGGGTGGTAGGGGTAGTAGAGGGTAGCGTGGCATTCTATTGGCTAATAAGTACCTATGAGTTGGAGCGACCGTCTAATTGGCTTACAAGTTCCTGTGGCTCGGGCGGGAGCAGGGGGGTAGCCGCCTCCTCAAATTCCTCGGCGAAGCGGATAAGTCAACTAAGATAAGTTGCTTGTAACCAATTGGGTTAACCACGTGAGCTAAGCGAGCTTAGGAGATCCACTAAATTCTACCTGTAGAAGTAGAAGAGAAGAAGAAATCAATTGAAACCAAAACCCCCCCTACTATGGTTCCAACACTGATCAGTGCCGCATAGATTAGCAAGGTATAACGAAGAGAGGCACTGTCTGATTCTCTAGACCTCTCGTTAAAGGCTAAGAATTAAGGTATTGCTTGCTAAGCCTAAAGGCCAGTTTGTAAGGTTACTCGCGCTTCTAACCTATGTCTATTACGCCTTCAGAACGATTAGTTTGTGGTCGTTTCTATACTTCTAGTCCAACTGTCGAATTAACTGCGGAACCAAAAGATGGCTACCTCCACGATAGATACTGAAAAATGGAAGACCGGAATTAACGCGACCGCAACCAATATTAAGGAAATTAAAGCATTCGTTAATTGGCGATTATCGATATACAAGGAGAATAGATGGAAGGGATTCGACCTATAGGAGAGCTTTATTAACGATTTTAAGTCGTTTACAAGGGATATACTTAATAACCTTGGCAAGGATTAATTAAAGAAGATCAGGGATTACCTCCGTAAAAATAGAGTATACGTACGGAAGGAGGCAAGGAAGTCAATTGCAGACGGCCTCTTAGGAACTATTCACAAACCAACTCCCTTAAAATGGCCTGCTGACGACCCTACTAACGACCCTACCGATAACCCTACCGACGGCCCTACTGACGGCCCTACCGACGACCCTACCCTAGCTCTACCATTACTATCGACTGCCCCTGTTCAAATTATTCAGCTAACCCCGACTATAACCTAAGCTATAGACCAGCTTACCTTACAAGGAAGCTTTAGAAGAGAGATTACTAACTTAGCTAAGCTCTACACGGACGAAGTTAAATACTCTGGCAAATAAGATAACTTTGATTTTAAGTTTAAGATCTTCTAAAACTACTGCCTCTGAGCCGGCGTCCCTAAGCAAGTGTATATCATTGCTATTCCTACTATGCTCCGCGGGCTTGCCCTTAAATACTACTTTACCTACCTTAAAGATCTCAACCTCGAGAACGTATACATAGGCCTTAAATTATACTTCAAAGGCGACGAATATAAACGCGACATCCTATTAAAGTGGAATGCAATTACGCTTAAACAAGTTACTGCTTAAAAAGGACTTAATACAGGCCAAGCATTTCAGGTATTAATTGACGAGATGTGGCAGCTACAACGCGGGCTAGCAAAAGACCTCCAAAATGACATGACATTCTATAATAAGCTCCTTACTGCGTGCCAAGACGTATTAGCTTGCAAGCCAGCCTATTTTTAACCCGCTACTACCCTTGCCGGCCTTATTAGCGACATTAAATCCTTAATCGCGACGTACAGTAAACCAGAGATTGAATCATTCTATACCGACCGATGATACTACTCCTCTGACCAACAATACTACCCCCTTAACCGTCAATACCGCAACAAGGGCAAAAAGTGCTTTATATGCAGTAAATCTGGATGTTGGTCTACAAACCATATAAAGGACGAAAGGGACCGAAGAATACGTCAATATATCTCCGATTTTAAGGGCAGTAATGGCAATACTGAAGATAACGAAAATTAGGAAGCTTTAAACTTCTACTTTAACATAGAACCCTGTCCTAGTTATCACGGCAACCCTAAGGCGGAGGTGTTTTGGACCGAATTTGCGAATTGAGAGGGATAGACTACAAACTTATTTACTAGTACCCCTTTTCCCTTATTTCCTAGTTGTTGCTAGTGTCTAAATAAGGTTCTGTAATATAGTAGATACGGTTGCTTATAACCAATTGGGTTAACCACGTGAGCTAAGCGAGCTCAGGAGATCCACCAAATTCTACCTATAGAAGTAGAAGAGAAGAAGAAATCGATTGAAACCAAAACCCCCCCTACTGTGGTTCCAACACTACCTAATAGCGGTAAAGATAAATAAGGTCCTGTTAATTTAGGAGGATGGTATAGAGTTAGAAAAAGAGGAACCTTAGAGTAAGACTCCTCTCTAGGGTTAAAAGGAATTAATATATTACATATTAATCTAGGTTGGCTAGTTAGTAGAAGAAGCTATACTATCCCTTATACTTTATTCTGTAATAGATATTAAGTTTTAACCTCTGCTTTAGCTAACTCTAGAGTAAATGCCTTTACCTTAATAGATATACAGTGTGCTATAAAGCTGGCTGACTTTTTAAATGCACCCCTTAAGGAACTGCCCAAACTAATTCCTATTCGCGGGTATAACGGATGGATAGGACCACCTATTATAACTATCTTGCGGATTTACCTTTATGTAAACGGACGGAGGCAGTATAATATCCCCTTTCTTATTACGGACCTAGGAAGCTATAATATAATCTTAAAAAGAAAATGGCTAGCCTATCTAGGCTTACAGCTTAACGTACGGAGTAGACGGCTTGTCTAGCCTAAAACCCTACCCCTAATACCCTCTTTTATAAAGGAAATCAGCATTATAATAAAAAATCTTATGCGGCTATAGATAGACACTATTTACCAGGCCAATGCTATACGTAGAGACTAGGCTTTTAAGAAAGATATACACCTTAATCCGCAATAGGTCTATATACTACGCCGCCCCCAGACTACTAATGTTGTACTACCAGCACTAAAAACCTAGGAAGTTAGTAATAAGCTAGCTGGCTTAGGCCCTATATAGCTATAAAGAACAGTAAGGAATATTGGACGCCGTACTAAATGAATAAACTGGAAAGATAACTTATGCAAGATGGAACAAGAGCTAAGGAGGGCTGTAAGCCCTCCACTGCAAAATATGGTTTATAAAACATCCATAAAGAAACCTATAAACCTCCCACTAGTTAATATCTGCTGTATTAGCGCTATAGGGTTCTACCAGAACTTAAAACGGCCTAATACTGTTACCTTTACAACCAGCTTATACAAAATTGACTGGATAATTAAAGATAAGGAAGCCCTAGCTCATAACCAGCTTAGTGGGGAAAGTAAGCTTATAGATAAGGAGCTAGTAGAACAAAAACTACCCCGCCAGTACTGGGAATTTAAGGATATATTCTCTAAGGCAGTATCTGACATACTCCCGCCTTACCAACTGTATAACTATAAGATTAAGATTAAGCCAGACAAAGAAAATACCCTTAGCTATAGCCCCCTCCGCCAGTAATCTACTAATGAGCTATGGGCCACTAAGCAGTACCTTATTAATAACCTTAATAAGGGCTTTATTAAGCCTAGCTAAGTCCCCTTTGCCTTACCTATTCTCTTTATAAAAAAGCCAAACGGTAGACTCTGTTTCTGTATTAACTACTGTAAACTAAACTATATAACCCGCAAAGACTAATATCCGCTGCCCTTACTTAAAGAAACACTGGCCTGTATAAGTAAGGCTAAGATTTTTATAAAGCTTAATATCCGCTAAGCCTTTTACCAAATTAGGATAGACCCTAGATCTAAAGATCTTACTATATTTTAGATCTGCTACAGATTATATAAATGCAAAGTACTACCTTTTAGACTAACTAACGGACTAACTACATACTAACGGTATATAAATGACGTACTCTTTAACTACCTTAATAACTTCTGCACAGCCTACCTAGATGATATTATAATTTACTTTAAGAATGAACTGGAATATAAGGAGTATATCCGTAAAGTCCTACAACGGCTCCGCAAAGCAGGTCTCTAGGCCAATATTAGGAAGTTAGAATTTAGTGTTAAGCGCACTAAGTATTTAGGGTTTATTATCAGTACGGACGGAATTAAGGCAGACCCGGAAAAAATGGCTGTAATTAATTAGTGGGAACCCCTAAGGACTATAAAGGGGGTGCAGTTATTCCTAGGTTTCTATAACTTCTACTAACGCTTTATTAAAGACTATAGCAAGACTACTCGGCCTCTTAACTGCCTTACTAAAAAGAACTAACCTTTTTATTTTGATGCTGTATGCAAAAGGGCCTTTAACGAACTTAAAAAGCGGCTAGTCTCTGCTCCACTACTGGCCTATTTCCACCTAAAACGGCCCTTAATGTTAGAAACGGATGCTTTAGATAGTGTAATAACTGCCGTCTATTCCCAGAAACAGCCAGATGGAAAATAGCACCCCATTACATACTATTTAAAGACTATAATAGACGCTAAGCTAAACTACTATATCCATAATAAAGAGATGCTGGCTATTGTTTCTAGCCTTTAGTACTAGTGTACACAGCTAGAAGGGACCCCTAAACCTATTTGGGTAGTTTTAGACTATAAGGCCTTAGAATACTTTATAATAACTAAAGCCCTTATAGCCTGGCAGGCACGCTGGGTGGATACCCTATCTTAGTTCCACTTCTAAATTATGTATAGGCTAGGCGCTACTAACCGTGCGGACGCTCTTATAAGGCGTAAATAGGACATAGATAACTAGACAGCCGCGAAAATCTTGTTATAAACTTAGACACTACTATAACTAGAGCATCTTAACCCCTAAATACAGGTAGAACTAAATATAGACTCTTTAGACACTAAGATATGTCCTATTAACCCCACGGAACTTAACCTAATTAATAAACTGCTGCAGGCAAACTATACAGCCCCCTCCCTATAGGAGTACCGTAAAAAGATAAAGAACGTTAACAGCCTATAGTCACTTAAAAATGGATTGCTTAAGCATTAGGCATGGCTAGTAGTAGTAGAAGAACAAAACTTACAAACTTAGCTTATTGCTAAAGCGTATACTTAGATCTCTACGGCCTACCCCAAAAAAAAACAAGACCTGTAAGATTATCAGCAACCGTTATTACTAGCCTAAAATGGTTATAGATATTAATCACTATATATAAAACTATAACGACTGCTGTAGGTCTATAATTCCATAAAATAAGACCCCAGGACTGCTAAAACCACTCCCAATACCAGAGCGCCCCTAGCAGTATATCTCTATAGATTTCTACAAGCTACCTATAGACCGTAACGGATACAATATGGCTATAGTCATAGTTAACCGCTTTAGTAAGCGCCTGTTCTTAATCCCCTATTATAAGAATATTAATGCAAAAGAGGCAGCCCAACTATACATCTACTACGTCTACTGAAGTTACGGACTACCAGATACTATTATGTCTAACCACAGCCTATAGTTTATATTAGCTTTCTAGAATAAGTTTACCCAGATCCTAGGCATTAAGCTAAAGCTTTCTATGGCATACCACCCCTAGATAGACGACTAGACGGAGATTATAAACCAGTATTTAGACCAGAGACTCCGACCCTTTATTAACTACTTTTAGGACAACTAGGCTGAACTGCTACCTCTAATAAACTACGCCCAGGCCACCCTACCCCATAACTCTATAGGATTTACACCTATCCAGCTAGAAATAGGGTATTTACCCTATATAAGCTTTAACTGGGAAAGAATAGAGGAACCATAGACAGTATGCGAAAGACTATCTTATAAGGAAGCCCAGCATTACGCTAAACGCTTAGAAAAAGCCTGGAAAGTAGCCCGTATAAACCTAAAAAAGGCCCAGAAATTAATAAAACAGTAGGGAAATAAGCATAGGCATAAGCCTAACTTTACTATAGGCGACAAGGTCTAGATTATAACAAAGAACTAGAAGACAGAGCGGCCTAGCTGTAAGCTAAACTATTAGATAGCAGGACTGTATAAAGTTCTTAAGAAGAGAGGCAACTCTTATAAAGTAAAGCTCCCAGATTTAATTAAGGTCCACCCTAAATTTTTACTAAATAAGCTATGGAAAGCTGCAAACAACCTATTACCTAGATAAAAGAATAAACCGCCCCTACCAATTTAAGTTAATAGCGATAATAAATAGGAAATTAAAGAAATACTAGCCTATAAACTTATATAAGGAACACTAAAGTACCATATAAGTTAGAAAGGATATAATCTAGACCCTACCTAGTACCCCACATGGAATTTTATAGATAGCCCCTATAAGTTATAAGAGTTCTATAGCTGTTATCCTAATAAACCTGGACTGCTAAAGTACTTAGATAAGTGGATAGAGTGCTAGCATAGCGAAGACAATAAGTTACCAGTAGAGTATAAAGATAAGAACGCCCTGTGGGGGTAATACGGACATACAAAGCCTAAGGGCAGGCTTTTTCCGAAGGGGGGGTAATGTTACAGCACTAGCAAATTGCCGTTAGATTGCTGTAAACTGCCGTTATATAATGGCAAGTTGCGGCAAGTTGCCATTACGTAACCAGAAGATTGTATATAACTTTAAGCGGTGCTTTTATTCTTCTTGTTTCCTTTCTTTAGCTTTAGATCCTTGTTTATAGACAATCCAATCGTATAGGCTTGCGCGACCCTCTTACTATACTCGTGCCTCAATTGACTAAGTCACTAACACTACGGTTACTAAAAGAGAGGGTATAATTAAATACCTACAATTTTAGCTTAACGAGCATATTTATAACAATACTAGATATCTCTCTACTGTATATAACGCTACCTAAGTCTTTACGCCCCTAGTAACCTTACCTACTTAACGCTTAACAAAAGGTTAGCGCTAAGTAGCTTTACCTAATGGGAACCCCTACTATAGCAGCGGTAACAATAAAAGCTATAATAGTTAAACCTAAACTACTACTATAGGGTCTAATACACGCTACTCTAATCTCCTAATCTTTAAGGGTGACTATAAGGAATACAGCTACTAGAAGATATAAATCCGCAAGAAACTAACCTAGAGCGCCTACCTTTTCCCCATAGAAGATACTAAGATTGGCTATATTATTGGACGAACAAAGGGCATCCTATTTAATAGGCTTTTTGTTTAATAGGAGACTAGCAGTCTCTAAAAGTGGCAGTTCTACTAGAAAGTCCTTAATAACCTTAACTAAATATACCATGACTATAACCTAGTGGCCACTAGTTAAGCTAAACTATACGCCCTAAAGATAAATCCTGCTAAATTATTTAATAAGTTCTATATTAAATTCTAGGAATATACTGGAGTCCTTGCCTAAGATGACGCTAAAGACCAGAAAAACCTTCTTAAAAAAGTTACTTATCGCCTTAGTTACGCAGCCGCTAGCTATAACTATAACGACGTTTATAATATAGTAGCAGCTCTATAGAAGATTGAACGACGGCTAAACTAGATTACTACTGTAAACCCCTGCCTAAAAACCTCCCTATAGAAGCCCTCCAGACCTACTAAACTATTAATGCCTACTACCCTAAGTAACACCACTGGTCCTAATATTGACCTCTCTATACCAGCCTTTTTAAAGAAGCTACTAGACAGAGAGCGCAAGCTACTCTAGAAGCTAAGGTGTTACTATAGATGCCGTTAAAAAGGCTGTTATAGCTATAGCCTAAACTGCCTAATAGCTAGGTTTAGTAGCCGCTATTAAACACCTAACCCTATACCCTGGATACTAAATATATTGCTATACGCCGCTACCGCATAAGACAAAGATGTAGTAATAGTAGTAGAATTAAACGCGGAAGCGGAAAATGTAAAGTCCTAGCTTTAAGTTATAGGTTAGGACACTCTGATAATAGAGGGATCTATATATCGGCTTGCTTAATAGATAGCTTAGTAAGAATGGAAGGATGGAAGCAAATAGTCTTACCTATAGAGGGAACTACCGCTAAGAAATAATATAAAACCCGTTCTATAATTAACTACGGAGCTACTAATAAATTTATAAATACCTAATTTGTGCGTACTTATAACCTACTTACTTTACCCCTTACTAAAGCCCGCGCCCTATAACTCGCTAATAGTAGTTATACTGCATAAAAGATTACCTATATAGTATAACTCTACCTAAATATAAACGGACACTAGGAGGAGCTCTGGGCCTATATTACACCACTTACAAACTACCCTATTATCCTTAGAATGAACTAGCTTAAACAATACAACCCCGCTATTAACTGGCAAAAGAGAGAAGTAACCTTTAACTCTAAATACTGTAGAGAGACTTGCCTAGGATGTTAGAATTAGCGCTAGGGGTGCTGACTAAGCTCTGGACACATTGCAAGTTCGAGCTCTGCATGCAATCTATATAGACATCAACCGTATCTACTGCATCACGAATCAATTAATATTTATTGTCTGCGTCATCTCTATTATTAATTAGACCCTTAAGAGACCTCCACTATGACCTTATGACCTTGTAATTCCAACAGGTTATAAGCCTGGGTAGCAACACCTCTCCTAACTTAAAAATCAACCCTAAAAATGACCTCCTCTACCTTAACCTTAATGACACCTACATACAACCATAGGGCTGGTAAAATTGTCATTTTCAATAGAGACAACTTTGTAGACTGGGAGCGCACCTGCAAGGCAGCCCTAATTATATTAGAGGGCTAGGATTTTATTACTGGTGTAGAGGACCCAAATTAAGTTAATTTAGCTAATAGAAGAAGAAGATGAGGGGAAGCAAACAAGATTATCTCAATTTGATAGGAGACGACCGTTAGGAAAAGATGCGTGCGATAATAAAGGCGTACAATATTTAAGGAATGTGGGAAGAAATAAAGAAGTTTAATAAGGCTAATAACAAGGTCTATATCTCTAGACTTTACAGAGAGTTCTACAGCACTACATTCAACCCTATAAAGATGCAAATTATTGAGTTTCTCTATATACTTAATTGATTTAAGATCAATCTAGCCTTAATACCTTAAGCACTTACTAACAACAATATTAAAAAGCAACTGCTCCTAGCCCTACTAAGCGATGTTACGTGGCAGAATGCGAAGACCTAGTGTCTACAAGACAAACAAGACCTTAAGAGTTACATTACTCTTCTTCAGGAGCAAGAGACTGCTCTCCCTATACAAGTACAGACTGCAGCACTTGTACACGAAAGGAAAGACAAACCTAGGGGGAGAAGGGGAAACTAAGGTTGAGGTTAAATAAGGGGCAGAGGTTGTGCTGGTAGATTCGATCATTCCTTATCACATTATAGCTTATTATCTTAAGTAACTAAAGAGCCAAGATAACTAGAAAGAGACGAGTGCAGAGTATGCTATTATAAAGGTCACTACCAGAAAGACTGTCCCCTACTTAAGTAATTCCAATTTAATAACGCTAGGAAGATAGATTAAGGTGCTCCTAAGGTAGAGGAAGCAGGGAATGTAGCAATAGCTAAGGAAGAATTTGATAGTAATTTAATCTACCTTGACCCTAACCCTAAATATACTATACTTACAATAATATCTCTAGCTTAGGCTCTTAACTTAGGAGTAACTAAGTACTTTACTGGTAACCAATTAGACCTAACACACTTAAAGAGATGGAATACGCTATAATAGGTCCGTACTGCAAATGGGACCGTTGTCCCTGCTACAGGCTACGGTTAAGTTTAAATTAGTACCCTAAAGCTAAAAGACGTCTGGCTTATACCTTTGTTTAAGTTAATTAAGCTAATCTTAGTAAGGACTCTTACTTAGGAAGGCTACTTAATTACATTTGACCCAGATAATTAAGCTACTAGTAAGTATAAATTAGGTGTGACATTTAAGGCCACTATAAGGAATAACCTCTATGTACTATAAGAGCATTAGGAAGCATTTAATGCGATAGTAGAAGCATATAATTTATAACTAAACGTTAGTGAAATAGATGCTAAGCTATGGCACCGCTAAACTGGATATATAAATTACAGTGACCTATTTAAGCTATAGCACTCCTTACTAGGCATAAAGCTTAAGAAGAGAGTAGTACTAGTTGGTAAGAGCACATATAAAGCTTGTTTAGCTAGGAAGATGCAAGAAATACTAAGCAAGGAGATGACTAAGCGTAAGAAGATACCTAGTTAAGGGCTACACCTAGATACTATAGGACGAATCGGTATATTAATTAGAGGTTATAACTACTACCTCCTAGCCCTAGACGACGCTACACGCTATACTTAGGTTATTCCTCTTAAAACCCTCCAAACTAAAGAGGTACTACTATATATTAAAGAGATTATTATAAGAGCAGAGAGATTCACTAGGATTAAAGTTGTATGGATTTAAGCGGATAACGGAAAGGGGGAGTTTAGCCGCAGATTTTAAGACGAACTAATACTCTAGGGTATTAATTTTAAACCTTATCTGCTATACAAGCACTTATATAATGGTATAATTAAGCGTATAATCTACACAGTTAACTACAAGACAAGGTCACTTCTATTTTAAGGAAATATACTAGTTGAACTCTGGTGCTATATAGTTAAGTATACTATCTGGATTAAGAATTAAGTACCTACCTTAGCACTTCCATTTAATGACAAGCATAGTAGTGCTATTATACCCTATGAGGTATATACCTAACAAGTTCCTGACTTAAAGAATCTAGTTGTCTTTAGGTGTTATACTAATCTAATTAATACGCTTAAGAAACACCCTAGGAAGTATAATTTAAGAATAAAACCTAACTACGTTTTCATGGGGTTAAAAGGGAGTAGTTAATTTAAGATAATAAACCTATATACCTAAGTAATTAAGCTATTTGGAGATGCTAAAGTAAATAAGTATAGGTTCCCTTATAGAGCACCTTAGGTACAAGCTATAAGATATAGTAACTAAGTGGGCTGCTTAGATTAAGTGGGAAGCCTAGGTTAAGATTAAGCGGGACGCTTAAATTACGCTATAAGCCAAGCCGCGAACCGACCTACACCTCCCCCTACTGCCTTAAACGCGCCAACAAAGACTCTAGTTGTGAGAACTATAAGTAGGCTAGATAGTGACTAAGTAGGCCGCTCCGAATAAGTGGGAAGCCTAGGTTAAGACTAAGTAGGCCACTCTAATTAAGTGGGAAGCCTAGGTTAAGATTAAGTAGGACACTTAAATTAAGGTAATGCTAAGGGTGGGACGCCTGTATAAAGCACATTAATATACATTCCTTATACGTAGAGAATAAGGTCTAGAAGGTTACCAAATATAAGGGTTTTTAACAATATAGTGGTTTAGTTAGTAATAGCTATAAAAGCTGTTTACCTGGAAGCTGAGAACACTACCTCTATAGGAGCACCTATAGCACCTTTTAACGCTATTAAGTTAGATTAGGCCTTAAGGGAGGACGCTCCTAGCTGGATAAAAGCTATCTTTAAAGAATTCCTTTTACTTAAGAGGATGCACACCTATACTATTATAAGGGGGAGAGTACTAGAAGGAAGGTTATTACTCCTAAGCAAGCTAGTCCTAAAGCATAAGTACAATGCTAAGGGAGAAGTAATTCATAAGAAAGTAAGACTATGTATTTAGGGAGATAAGCAGACCCCCAATATTAACTATTTTGAGATATTTGCGTCTGTTGTATAATATAACACCTTTAGGTTCCTAATGGTAAAGGTAGCAGCTAAAGACCTTAAACTTAACCATATTGACGTTAAAATTGCATTCTTAAACCCGCTGTTGCAAGAATAGATTTATATGCAGATTCCTAACCTATTAAGAGACTTTAAACCTAAGCTTAAGGGCGTAAAAGATGTCTACTTAAAGCTAAATAAGTCACTTTATGGCCTAAAGCAGGCACTAAGAGAATGGTTTTAGATGGTTAAGAAGTTCTTTAAGAGCATAGGTTTAAAAGCAGCTAATGCTAACCCCAATCTCTTTATAGGAAATGAAGTATATATCTTGCTATTTGTTAACAATATGCTAATTACAGGAAAGCGCTGATACCTTAATATCACAAAGATAAGAATCTTAAGAGAATGGAGATGCAAAGACCTAGGTCCCATAGAAGTATTTATAGGCTTCTAAATTAATTAAGACCGTACAAACTGAACCCTTAAGCTATATTAGACGATGTATACTAAGAAGCTACTTAAACAGCTGAAAATAGACAACTATAATCCAGCTAAGCTACTAATACCAGTAGGTACTATTCTGAAGCCCGATATTAAAAGCCTCCTTAAGTATAACAATGCGACAGTCTACCAATAGATTATTAGCTCTATAATCTACTTCTTAAACTGCACACGTCTTAATACCAGCTATGCTATTAGTTAGCTAGCTAGGTTTATAGCAGTACCAGGAGAATTATATTACCGCTTAAGTAAGCAGCTACTATAATATCTAAACGGCACCCTTAAAACTGGAATTACCTACTTAAATTAAGAGATTCACCTACCCTTATGCAAGCTTATGTTACCTACTAGTTACAATATCTTTACCGACGCCACATAGGGAATAGAACACAATCGGATATCATTCTAAGGCATAGCAGTTATATGCTATAGGGGAGCAGTGATCTAGATGGCTCAAAGGCAGAAGTCAACAGCATTAAGCTTAATGGAAGCAGAGATTATGGCAGTATTAGAAGGAGCAAGGTTAGCAGTATGGCTTAAGAAGCTGACAAGAGATCTAGGAGAGAGAGACGATGACAATAACAACCCCTTTATTCCTACGCTCTATTGCGACAATAAGAGTACGGTTAACCTCTTGTACAATACAAAGCACTACTAAAAAGCCAAGCATATCAAGACTTGATACCTCTTTATACAAAACGACATGGTTTAGAAAGGTTAACTTAAAGTGGTACATGTACCAGGTAAAGATTAACCTAGAGATATGCTTATGAAACAGCTACCAATCAACCAATTTACAAAGCACTGTGTAACGCTAGGAATTAGTAACTAATGGAGACGGTAACAGACGGAGACGGAGCAAGTTACGGAGGTTTTTCACCTACTATAGGTTTTCCCTCTGTACGTAGGCCAAATGGCGCTTATAAGGTATTTGGGAATAGCTTTATAATTGCCTATTTGGGATAGACAAGGAGAGCATTGTTAGCATAGGGGAGTGTCAGAATTAACGTGCTTTATCAGTCATCCGCCAAAATCAGTCATCCGCCAGCCCCACCAAAATCATCCCGCCTCTATGTACAATTGCTTAACAACAATACAAGATAACTAAATAGAATTTTGTAGACAGCTGCTTTAGATACTAGTACATTAGCGCCTGTTGTGGCCTTGAATGTGACACTTGCTGCACATTAGTGGTGCTCGTTGTCGTACGCCGGTAGCCTAGCCTTGGGCTTCCTCCTAGACACCCCTTTTAGCCTCTGCAACAAGCAATTAACCCTGCTGAGCCTGTAGAACGCCTCCAGAGGCAATATACTGTCGACGCTGCTGCTGCTTACGTTTTTGACGCTAGTTTGCAGTGCGCAGCTTAGCGTTCTCCTCTGCAAGAATAGTCGCTAAGTGTATCGCGAGTTGACATCCCTTAACAAGCTAAGAGATAGCTTGACTAGTAGGGCTCTGTAACTAGCAATGAAGAAAGTCTCGCATAAGCCGAGCCTGCTGCTTAAGCTAAGAGATATTACGTGGCGTCTCTACTGTCCATACAGCCTTACTGTTAGCTGCCGTCCCTAGTGGAGACGGTGTTCTAATAATAGTAAGCGACGTTAAGACGCGCTAAGGATCGTACGGGATAAGTCCTGTCGCCTAAAACCCACTCTGGATGTTCTGCTCTGAGATAACAGCTGCACGGACATATAGGTAGACGTAGAGGAACTCCTCTTTATTAATATAGAAGATTTCTTGGCGGGCAAGCTCTCCAATCTTACATCTATATGCTACCTTAAGAGCAGAGAAACAACCAACGTTAAGCGGCTGCAGTAGATGTAACGTATAGGCAGGCATATAGAGAGTAATAATCTTATTCTCTACACAGTACTGGTTAAACTTAGGTGTAGCGTGGCTGCCGTGGCCGTTAAGGATAAGTAGGCGGTAGGCTCCAGATATACAAGACACTATATATCTATTAAAATACTTTAGCCACTTAAAGCCTAACTTATTAATCATCCAGCCGTTATTACTAATAGCGATTACCTAGTTAGCAGGTAGATCGCGATACTAGCTTGCCTAATAGAGCTTTCCTAATAGGATAATAAACGGTGGGATAGACTAGCTAGACGCATTAATTCCCTCTATTACTATAACCCAGTCATAATTCCCTGGCTGTATGTTAATAGCTTGACCTATAGTGTCAGAGCTAGTAACCACCTTTAATGTTGCTGCGATACCCATTATAAAGCCAGTCTTATTAAAGTTGTATATATCTTTATTAAGTATCCCATATACCTATTGCGTCTCCTCTATAAGCTTAAACCACGCGTCAATTGTAATAGGATCCTCACATTTTGCGCATTGTAAGTGGAATTTCCTATTCTATTTTATCTGGAGCTCTGACTGGCTATTAATAAAGCGTAATACCTAGCATTTGCTAATAGGTTAAGGAGGAAGATCTTAGCTACAGGTGGCGAGTAAAGCATCTACCATTCATCGTACGTCGATGATCTGGGGTGGAAAGCCTCGTTGGTTAAGGTCTAGGATCCACTAAACAAGAGACTGCTCTTCTATAGGCAGTAGCTTTCGTTTCTTAGCATTTGATGTAGCCTGTAGTAGAGCACCTGTAAGGCGATCTCGTAGAGTAGATTGAGGGGTACTGTATAGCCGTGCAGCCCTATATATGCGTAAATTTTTGTCATTCTGAACGGCAGCAGTAGCTAGAAGCAGTCTGCCTTCTGTCTAAGGTAATTAAGGCTGTATTGCTGAGCGTATCATGGTGTTGACGCGTAGAGGCGGGATGATTTTGGTGGGGCTGGCGGATGACTGATTTTGGCGGATGACTGATAAAGCACGTTAGCGCTAGGGGTGCTGACTAAGCTCTGGACACATTGCAAGGTTAAGCTCTACATGCAATCTACATAGACATTAACCGCATCTACTGCATCACGAATTAATCAATATTCATTGTCTGCGTTATCTCTATCATTAATTAGACCCTCAAGAGACCTCCGCTGTGACCTTATAACCTTGTAATTCCAACATAGGGCATAGCCTAGCCGCCTCTATCTACTCCCTAGGATATCAACTTAAGGAACCCCTTATTACCCTATTTATAACTAATTGCTACTATATAAGCGCCGCGGCCTTCTACCGCATAGCATATAGGAAAGGCTAAACCGTTACCACAGCCTCCTAATTACAACTATATAAGCTTAATAAAGATTAGGACTACGTCCTCTATAGTAATAGGATAGATATAGTTAACCTCCTAGAAAACAATACCCCTATAGAACTCTATAGACTTTTACCCTTAGACTTTAAGAAGTTTATAAAGCTTAAAAAAGGACTTACTAATAAGGAACTCCGTAAGCTCCTCCCTAAGAGATACTATAACTTTATTAATATATGCTTATAAAAGAGCGCAGATATACTCCCCCTATATTAACCTAACAACTATACCATTAATATTAAATAAAGAAAAACGCCGCCCTATAAGAGACCCTACCTAATATTAAAAGATGAACTCCTAGTTATTAAAAAGTATATTAATAAGCACCTTAATAAAGGGTTTATTTGTCCCAGTATATCCCTAGTAGCTACCCCTATCCTCCTTACTAAAAAGCTAAAAGGAGGTATTTAATTCTACATTAACTATAGAGGACTTAACGCTATTATAATTAAAAACCGATACCCTATACTACTTATATGCGAGACCCTTAAACGGCTTAGTTAAGCCAAAATCTATACTAAGCTTAATATTATCGCCACCTTTAACTACCTCTAAATACGGGAAGGTGACGAATGGAAAACCGCATTCGCATTACGCTTTGGCTAATTTAAATACACTATTATACCTTTTAGCGTATATAACGGCCCAGTGTCACGGCACTGACCTGTTGTACACTGTCTCGTACTGTTTCCTACTGTTGGCTGGCCCACCATTAGCGCCTTGGCGGGCTGGCCCTACTATTTGTATACAATACCC
>Ga0307507_10007021_pt1 | contig 16695 bp, 6 predicted proteins | sample 7_EM_MG_FD_207223 | JGI IMG/M metagenome (GOLD analysis project Ga0307507, IMG submission 207223) | Populus trichocarpa ectomycorrhiza microbial communities from riparian zone in the Pacific Northwest, United States - 7_EM | ecosystem: Host-associated > Plants > Roots > Unclassified | place...
AGTGTCCACTTAGCTACTAGTACATGTTAAGCTGCCTAGGAAGGATTTATGTATATAGAACTATAGCGCCATAGCCTAGAGGCTGCATGCGCAGTATTGTACGTAGTATAATACAATGGATATAAAATAAAATAAAAAAATAAAAAATTTATACATATTATCTATAGATACAATCTATACCAATATATAATACGCTAGGTGGCTTAGGTTAACTCTTAGTTTATTTTTATTCTTAAGTTTAAACATTTATTATATTAATTTAAGTATCGCTATGTTATTTACTGGTACCAATATCTATATTATCTCCCTCTAGTCTACAGTCTATTCCTTTAGATTCTTTAACGTTATAATTAATACTCCTTTAATATAACCTATTTGTCTTTCTAATATTGCTTAATCTAGTACGGCTTTCTTGTTAAGCTATATATAAAAATTTTCCTACTTATTATTTCTTTGCTATCTAAACCACTTTTAATATAGCTCTATAAGTATATATAATCTATTTATAAGGAAGTATCTCTTTATTACTGCGTTATTGCAACCTTTTATATATTATTCCGCAAACCTAGTTAGGACTTTTAGGTCTCTTCTTACTCTAGGTCCTCTAGCTACTTAGCTCTTAATATACCTACACTCAGTCTATTAATAACTTTTTATATAAGTACTCTAACGTGTTCCACCACCAAGCGCATTATACTACCGGGCGCATTACTTCGGGGAACACCAAAAGCCTAAATTTCAATATTAAATATCTCAACCACTACTTAATAATATTTTCTAAAAATTTAAATATAAGCTCTGATATGCCTATTCTAGTACCTATTATAATATAAAAGCATATAATCTAGCGGTTGTTGAGATATTTCGAAATATCTCTATTTTTAGCCCCTAAACTCCATATTATAATAACTATTAAGTTACACACTTTAATATTATAATATACACTAAAATATGTATATAAAAGCTTATATTTAAATTTTTAGAAAATATTAATAAGTAGTAGTTGAGACATTTAAGATTGAAATTTAGGCTTTTTGGTGTTTTTTGAAGTGATACGCTCGGTGGTGTGATGCGCTCGGTGGTGGAACACGTTATCCCTTATATAACCTAATATAGTTAACCTTTAATCTAACTTCTACTTTTACTATATAAGAATTTGTTACCTAAACTCCTCTATAGTTTCTATCCTATTATATCTTATAAATGGGTTCTTAATATCTGTCGGAATGTTAGTTATGTGACGTGGTCACGAGACCACGAAGCGAGGCTAGTTAACCTGACCTTGGAGCAACCCCTTACTTCTAGACAACAATAACTACCAACTTTAACACCGCATACGTATCGCAATACAGTGATATTTATGCACGTTGATAAAGCGAGTATACCGACACTGATCAGTAGACGTATAGATTAGGAAATATGCAATAAGCTAGAGCTTAAGAACTGTACTAGAAACAGTACACGGATCGCCTAGCCTTGTCTATTCCAGTTAAAGGAGAAAGCTACATTACCCTTAAAGCTCGAGACTACGTATTAGCTTAACTGCTAACGCGTTAGATTGCCTAGAGAATTATATCTTTACTTAGAGAAGATTGCGACCTCCCTTAAGCTTAAGAGAATTTGTACTGGCCTTATAGCCAATATAACAGATCGCTAAGAGAATAGTAATCTTGCTAAGAACTTTACAGGCCTAACGGCTGTAAAGGACGTATATACCCAAAACACCCTTACCTTAACACCCTCACCTTAACACCCTTATTTTAACGACCTTAACCTTAACCTTGACCTTAACCTTAATCTTAAACTAAATATATATAAGGACTAGTACACTGCTTTATACAATAAGATGGATCCTAAATGGAAGGAGAGAATTGCCAGACATGGTTACGGGATTAATGTAGTAACTGCCTTAGAGGAAGACCTGGAAGAATATATAGAAACAAAAATCTATGAGTATATATATAAGAACTTTACGGATTATATACTACGGTCGCTATTCCAAGAAGAATTTGAAGGCTTTACTATTAAGGACTTTAGAAAGATACGCTCTGTTACTAGAGCAAAGCTCCATACTTACCTACTCTAAAGAGGAGTATATGTCGCTATACACAGCAATAGATACCCACTTTATAAGGTTCTATATAATGTCCTTATAGAAGAGGAACCTCACAAATGGATAGATGAGGAAATTATAGGAGCTCTTAAGGAAGTCAGCCCTATAATTACAGTGGCACTATAAGAATAACTTAACTTAACATAAATAGCTCTAATATTAAATTAAGCTATAACCCTGTTAGTTATAGCCTCTTTAGTTTCTATAACCCCCCCCCGTAGCCCACTACCTTTCCATATAGTACCGACGCCTGTAAACCATTAACTACCTCTACTACCTTTGACGCCTGCAATTCAGCCTATAGCTACAGCTACAATACCTAGAACGTAAATACCTACCCCTATGACACCCCAACTAGCTGTTGTATCTATACCCTAGTAAACTGCACCAACCGCCACCTAATAGCAAGCTGCACCTACCTCTACCTAGGATTAACTACTTACCCTCCTTACTTAACTCCTATAGACGCAGAACTAGTAATTATTGCCTATGGCAACTACCTCTACCCTCCCTTTAGTAACTGCTCCTACCCTACCTGGTGCTCCTCTTGCCTAGTACCTTCACCCTGGTACTGCCAATACCGACCCTGCTATATACCTGCCTATATACAGTAAAGAGGCAGCTACTATTGCTAAGATCTACACGGACGACCAGAAGTACAATGAAGTGAGTGATAGCTTTAACTTTAAGTTGACTATCTTCTATAATATCTGTAAGAGAGCTGGTCTACCTTCTAAAGGCTATATAACTGCATTTCTAATTATGCTAAAGGGACTTGCTTAGGATCACTACTATAATAGCAGCCTTTTAACTAGATTATTCACTAAGGCATATAACCACATGCGTCACTTCTTTGAAGGACCAGAGTACTATCGGAGAAACCTTACTAAATGGAACGCTATTGACTTCTAAGGAGTTATTGACGAGAACCCTAATAAGCAAATCTATTAGAGTTTCTAACTACTCCTTAATAAGCTCTTAAAACATTGCCACGGATTATACCTAGAATTTTGTATAGACCTCTTCCTTATGAATAAGCTAGTTACTGCTTGCTAAGGAGTACTAGTATGCCGTATCGCCATTTCTAACCCTTCTGAAGACCTCTCCTAGTTGATTAGCAAGCTGCAATCTTCTATAGTTATATGGGAGAAGGAACACCCTTTCTAGGCCTTAATAAGACCGTCTTAAGGAGCCTACTTTATAGATTGTATATACCGCCGTGATATCCGTAATAACCGTGACCGAACCCGCTCCTATAGACAAAACACTATTAGGTCCCTAAAGACCAAGTGCTATGTTTACTAAAAGGAGAGCTGTCGCTTATAGAAATATATAGAGGAGGAGCGGAACCGTTCTAGAAATAAGTATAAAAGACGTTTTAATAATAGCAAGGGCCGTAACGGTAACTTTGAAGAACGCTTTAGACAATACACTATCTACTGTAAAGGAGACGACGACAATGAGTGTAATGAGACTTTTGAAGCTCTTGTGCTAGACATAAACACTAACAAAAACACTGATAATGATAACAGCGAGGAAGAACTAGAAGACCCTAACGGCTGCTACCTTATATTATTTGGGACTCTTACTATAGATAAAGCAACCTCTATAAGTGTAGAACTAGCTAATAAGGCTTATATTTACTTACTTACTGCAACCTCTATGGAACCTACTACGGAAACTAACCCGTTTAACTATAACACAACAACCGCCGTTTTATGTTATACTTCCACGGTATTTATAGGAATTATAATTAATACTAGTATGTTAAAGAAGTTTATGGCCAGTTACGGATAATTCTAGGCACTATAGAACGCGGACCAATCTGTAAGATTTAATACCTCAACTAAAGGACAAGTTAATGTGCAGTTTGGTATTGGAATTGCTACCTCTATTAGAACTACGGATGTTGTCACCCCTATAGGCAAGATACAGTTTTATATTGTCTATATAGATACCCCCTTCTTGCTCTATTTAGCGGATATGGACAGACTTTAAATCTACTATAACAACCTTAGAAACGTTGTTATCACTTGCACCAAAAAAGTGCCAGTAGTGCGACGGTTTAGCTACCTATTTCTCCTATAGAGCTTATTACTATAGTCATATTTATCTGAATCCTTTAACGCGAACCCCTGCTACTTAACAGATATAGAGCTACGGCGCCTATATCGCCGATTTGGACATCCCTTAGTTAAGAAATTACAAAAGCTACTCTACTATACTGGCCATAAAACTAATAGAATGGCCATTAAGCAACTAACCAAGTTCTACTACTACTATTAGAAGTTTAGTAAATTACTAGGCAGATTCTGCTTTACCCTACAAGACAATGTTAATTTTAACTATAATATTATTGTTGACATTATATACATCAGCGGATTACCCCTTCTATATATTATTGATAAAGGAACGCGATTCTAAGCCAGTAGATAGCTATAAGATATTAGCGCCAAATACATATAGGACGTTTTATGGATATACTAGATTAATACTTACCTAGGGCCACCAGACCTAATTACCCACGACACTAGAAAGAACTTCGTTAGTAAGGAATTTAAGTAATATACCACTATTATAGGAATTAGTATAAAGGGAGTACTGGTCAAAGCATATAACTCCATTGGAATAGTAAAGCGCTACTATGGTCTATTACAGCGAGCCTACTAGATTATTATAACTAAAATCCCCAACATTAATAAGGAGATAGGACTCTAAATAGCATTTAAAGCAATTAACGATTTAGCTAGCCCTAAAGGACTAGTTCCTATACTTCTAGTCTTTAAAGCCTACCCCTAAATAGTTAAATCTAATACACTATCCCCCACTATTATATAACGCGCTACCGTAATTAAAAAGGCTATGGCAGAGATATAGAAGCTATAAGCTGAACGATAGATTGCTAATGCGCTAAATATGCGAAACGGACCCAATGCTGATGCGATTTATAATCTCCTACTAAACTTACCCGTTTTGGTCTAGAGAGAAGGAAACACTAGCCAAAGCGGCTATTAGGACGGGCCATTTACCTTACTTACTATTAAGGGTAAAATATACACTATTAAGCTGTCTAGCGGACCTATAGCCTTCCGATCTATGGTTGTAAAACCCTACCTTTAAGCAACTAAATCGCAGGAGCAAATTATTAGACTAGAATCGCTACCTAAACCTCTACTTAGGTCAGCCCTTTCTAAGACTATCTTAGAGAGACCTACTAAAGCTTAGCAACAACCCCTAAAACGAGGCAGAGGACGCCCTCGCAAATACCCTCTACTTACGGCCATAACTGATATCACTATCTACCTATAGAATGACAGTCAATTTAGTACCCAATTTAGCGCCTTCTAATAGAAGGAGCTTACTGGTCTACTTAAGAAGGGAGTTTTTGAGATTGTAAGACTTACGGATATACTATAAGGCGTACAACTCTTTAACTCGCGATTTATTGATAAGATTAAGAATAAGGGAACTAATAAAGCCTTTAAGAAATCCCAACTAGTTGTGCAAGCTTATAATAACTTAGAAAAGGAACTGGTTCTTACCTAATTATTAACCATTTAATAAGTTAGCTAATAACTAATTCTCTATATTGCCGCCATAAAGCTTCTATAGGCACAACTTTACCTCCAAGATATTTCACAGGCCTACGTATAATCAACCACTATACTAAATTAAGAGTTCTATATATAACCTCCGCACGAGCTGATTAAGCAACTTGGGATTAACAAGGCCTCCGTTTTAAAGGTTATAAAATTACTCTACAGAGTACTGGAAGCCGGTAACTACTAGTTTAAGATATATTACTTATATTATATCTAACAGTTACATATGGACCAGTCTACGTACAACCCCTGCCTCCTACAGAGTAACAAACCCTTTAGTATTATAGGCCTATAAACCAACAATACTCTATTCCTGGTAGATAAGACCTTTATAAACGCAGAGCAAAACAAGCTGTATAAGGCCAAGTTTATGGCTAAGGAACGGGAATAACTTACCGTTAATACGCCCATTAAGTTTAATGGTGGAGTTATTTAGCTACTAACTAACAGGAGCATTACGCTTACTTAAAAACAACAATGTATAAACCTTAGTACAATTAGCACCAAGCTTGCTATAAGTATAGGATTAAGAGGAGCTATAAAAACCTTAACTCCAAAGGACTAGTATATCGCTTAACGTGCTAGAGGTGTATATATCGCTTTAGTATACCAGCCAGAAGCCTTATTTAATTTATCCTTTGCCGCCTAGGTAATTAACCCCAATAAGAAAGACGTAAAACAGTTAAATAAGCGTCTAAACTGGCAAATTAAGAACGCTAATAGAGGTCTTAAGTTTGTTAAGTTAGATATTAAAACCCTATAGCTACTAGTATTTATGGACGCGTTATTTGCTAATAACAAGGACCTCTCTTTACAGATTGGCTACGTCCTTATACTAGCTGATGCTATAAAGAAGGCTAATATCATCTATTGGAGCTTAGTTAAGTGTAAAAGAGTTACTTGGAGCGTACTAGCTTCTGAACTCTACGGCACAGCCCATAGCTTTAATATCGGCGTTGCGATTAAGTCTATAGTAGACAAGATCCTATAAATTAACCTTCTATTTGTGCTTTATACTGACTTTAAGTCCTTATATAACTGTCTAGTATAACTCAGAACTACCTAAGAAAAACGCCTAATAATTAATATAATGTGCCTCCGGTAAGCCTACAAACGGAGATAGATTATAGAGGTAAAATAGATTAATAGAGAGGCTAACCCTACTAACGCTATAACAAAGGGAAAACCCTACGCGGCTCTTTAATGGCTTATTAATACAAACCAAATCAACATATAAGTTATAGGATGGGTTAAACAAACGAACTTAGATTTAGCTTAGCGTTAGGTAACTAATTATAATAGTATAGACCCTGAATTTAACCAACCAATTAGGATTTTCCATGCCCGGTATAGAAAATTGCTATTAGCTCGCTTACTACTAGCGCCTTAGCGGCCCTTGTGATATATTAACCTGCTACCCCTAATAACTCTTCTTCTTCTTCTCTTCCTTAGCGTAGTATCTCTGTAATATAGTATTTTACAGGCTTTGGTTTAGAGATATTTATACGAGCCGTAATATGGGTTATGTAATTACGGACCTATAAAAGGAGCGTGGAAGCTATTACGTATACGCTATAAATAGTCTAGAAGTAAACTTGACTTTAGAGTGTAGATTAGCCTTCTTTTTAGAGTTGCTCTAGTGTCGGAATGTTAGTTATGTGACATGGTCACAAGACCACGAAGCGAGGCTAGCTAACCTAACCTTAGAGCAACCCCTTACTTCTAGACAATAATAACTACCAACTTCAACACCGCATACGTATCGCAATACAGTGATATTTGTGCACGTTGATAAAGCGAGTATACTGACAATATCTTTATATTTCTTAATTATTGTATTAACTTTTTAACCTTTAGACTAAATACTACGTTTTCCTAGAACTGCTATAGAACTTATTTATTCTTTAAAATATTAGCTCCCTAAAAATTATTTCCTTAGTCTTACCCTATAACTAGGGTCTTTAACCTTAAAGTAATTTTACTAATCCTCTATGTTTCTAGCTCTAATCTTTCTTTATAAATAACTAGCTTATATCCTTATTCTGTTACGGAGTAAGTATAAGTAGTAATAATATATAGCGAAGTAGATATTATTAAGCTATATATATAAACTGTGTAATAAGGTTAAGACGTTATATAAGGAGAGAAGGTAAGGAAACGGGAAGAAAGGATATATATTATTAGTTTAGTTGCTTAGTTAATATATATATAAAGCAGAATAGGATTTAAGTAGCGGTCCTAGCGGAACTTAGTAGGATTTAGTAGACTTAGCAGAATATAGTAGTATACGGCAGATTGCTATTAGATTGTCATAGATTGCCAGCAGATTGCTATTGGATTGTTATCTCACGGTCGGTCTCTTCTTACTACGTTAGTAGAAATAGGTAAAAATAGGTAGACGTGTATAAGGTGTTATAGAGGTGTCCTATAATAGTACCCCCCCTTTAAACTTGAGCTTCTGTAAAATAGGGCTGTAGTAGTTCTAGATGGAGTTTATAAAAGTCTTCTATGGCTTGTATAAGTCCTATAGAGTTAACGGGTTCCTATAAGGGCTTAGTAAAGCCTCTCCATTTTATAAGGTATATATATTTATATTTCCATTTGTTATACTTAATGTTATTAACTCTTTTAATAAGGTACTTATCCTTACTATCTACTTTAACTAGGGGGGGAGGGTTTTGGATCTGTCTAGGTAGGGCGTTTAATATAGGGGTAGTAGGATAGAGGACTAATGTATAAAATATAGGGTAGATTTTAACTACATTAGGGAGCTTTAGTTAGTAGGTATAAGGAAAGATAACTTTTTCGACCTTATAAGGGCCGGCGTTCTTCTAATTAAGTTTCTTAGTTGTTACGGACGCTTTAAGTACAATGTTACGACTACTTGGGGAAGAGTCGTAGGAAGCTAGTTAGTTGATATAGGCACGGTCCAGGATAGATCTGGTGGAACCATATAACGAGGAATGGTAAGCGAGTCACATAATGTTATACGCGGTGTACGAAGTATACGTAGTGTACATCTACGTATAATACGTATAACACGTACCTTATATACAAGAGAGGATTTCTTAGGAGTACGGCTATATATTTAAAGGACCTTAGTCCCTACCGTAGATAGTTCTCTCCTTGTAGTGAATCTTAGAATATAATTAGAGTTAATCTATTAGGCAACTACTCCACTAGTTATTATTATGTTGTTATTTTATTCTTACCTACATACCCAGCCTAATAATAGAACCCACCGTAGTTCCTACTATAAGGTTCCGTTACACATTTACTACCAAGGTTATAGTATTTAAACAAGATCGAATAACATGCCACTAAGAGCAGCACCAGTTATAACGGCGTCGGCAACAGCTACAACCTTAAGGCTAGGTGATACCAGTATGGACAATAGGGATTCTTAAGTGGTTACGCGAGGTTAGTTACAGGAAATAGTTAATCACTTATAAGACAATAGTAGGATACTTAAAGAACATATTAATGGAATTGGAGTAGCAAAGGTCAAGCTACCTTTAATTAAACAATTCTTAGAAGAGAAGTCGAAGCTTAAAGGATTTCTTACGTAGATGTACTTTAAGGTAGTATAGGAAGGAGCGAAGTTAGTAATATTGTTAGATTAAGTAGCCTATATAGGATTGTTCCTAACGGGGAGGGCACTTAAGTAGTTTAAGCTATATCTTACGGAAATACAGGCTAATGGCATAACAATAACTAACCAGGACGTACGGTATATATTTACTAGTTAGAATGGGTTTGCGGAATAACTAATATAGATATTTAAAGACCTAGAGGCTATAACCACAGCAAAATAAAAGCTTTAGAACTTAGTATAACGCACTTTAGCAATTAAGTATATAATACAGTTTTAAACACTAGCTATATAGGTTAAGTGGAATAACAGGGCGCTTATGGCACAGTATAAATAGGGACTTAAGGCTAAAGTCTAGGACATAATTATCCTAATGGAAGATGCGGATACTCTAAGAGAGTTAATAGATTAGTTAATAAAGATTAATAATAGGATCTATTAAAGGGAACAAGCTAAGAGAGGGTAAGATAGAGTTCTATAGTTATATAAGGCGTAGAGTATGCAACGATAGATATAGAGTTAAAAACTATGGAATGGCGCAGAGCTAATAGACCTAAGCGGTACCAAAGAAACCTAAAGATGGGAAAAGAAACTATAGAAACCTAGAGGTTAAGGATTAAGTAATTAAAGGACCTAGGAGTAGAGGCTAAACCAAAGATCTTAGTAACAGAAGACGTTTAGGCAGACTCTATAGCAAGAAAAATGGTTTAAAAATAGGGCTTATATAAATTGTAGAAAATAAGGTCATTTTGCCAGAGACTGCAAAGGTGGTTAGAGTAACTATATAGTAAAGGGAACTAGACTAGCAGACGGCATATATATATAAAGGGATAATAGTGCACTATAAGGAATAAAAGAGTGCTTAATTAACAGTTTTATATATTATTATAATAATACATACCGAATTTATAAGGACGCTAAGTATGGCGCAAGCTATTAGCTATAGGAGCTATTGTTATCTAAGTTTAGAGGAACCAACAAACTAGCTTATAGATTGGATATTAAAAATAATAAATTTAATATAGGTAAAGCATTTACTAATAATAAGGTAATAAAGGCAGCTTACTAGGAGCATGTAAACCTTAGAGAAGTTAAAATAGAAGTAAAGACTAAGACCATTACAGAACAAGGTTTAGTAATGGGTATTATAACACTATTAGATACAATTTCTATCGCTTTATAAGATAATAGGAGCAATGTTTAAAAGAAACTAAGTAAGTAGACAACTGCTAGTACTAGCTTATCACTTAATAAAGGCAAAAGGCTATAGGCTTAAGATTCTTAAGCAGAGATAAGAGAAACTTAAGATTTTTAAGACAAGATAAGACATACCTAAGGACCTATAACAGACGAAAACTAATAGGAAAGGGTAGCAACTTAGTTTAGTAATAAACGAATAAGTATAGGACGCAAGTTCAAGAACTATAAGTTTAAAAAATAAATAAAAACGTTAGCAATCCTAGGTAAACGCAGTATTTAGCCTAAAGATTAAACAGTTAATACCAGGATTAAAAAGTAAGATAACTATAAAGATCTAGCTACAAGACGCAGAAAACAAGAAACTATAGATAAGTTTAGGACAAAAATTATTATATAGCAAGAGTAAAAGCTAGACAAGAGGTCAGCTATACTAGGTTATATAAGGGATAGAGCACCTATATAAAGAGTTACTAATAGGCCGAGTGTAGGGATACCTAGGGTAAAATAGTTAGATAAACTGGAACAAGAAGAGGATCTAGATATTCTAACTAGGTTTAAAGAAAGATATACTAAAGGATATTATAATGCAGTAATAATAAGGTACTTTCTAATGGATAGACTATATACACTAAACCAGTTATACGGAAAGTAGTATAGGCAATAACATAATAACAAATGGGAAGACTTTTATATATAGCTAGACAAAAAAGTTGTCTAAGACCAACCCATTACGGAAAAACGCATAAGTCACATTAAAGGAGCATTAATTATAACGTTAAGGAACCTAGAAGAGGGATCTAGGGACTAGAGAAGTAAGTAATAAATCTTAGTACCTATAGCAGAGATACTAGTGGTTAAGTTAACTAGGTATAGGTTTAAACTTAAGGACAAAAATAAACTAAGAGTTAACCTAAAATATGCAGCGCATTATACACTATTGTAAATAGCTTGTGTGGATAATATATACAATATATATAGAGCACCTAAAGATAAGAACCGGAAGTACCTAGTAAGAATATATTAGGCACTAGAGGAAAAGCGGTTTAGGAATATTAAGTATATACATAGTTGGCACCTAGTAGAAGTATAAGGTTAAAAAGACTTAATACTTTAACTAGGAAGATTCCTTATAGAAGAATACCTAGATAGACAATAGTAGTGGAAATGCCCAGAGAACACTTATCTATAGTATATAGAGGAAAAGAAACAAACTAAGTATTAGCTTAAGTTAGACTAAGTATAGGCAGGATCTAGCAGCTAATAGTTAGGAAAAGGGGAGGTGTATAGAACCAGAGGAAACTAGTATTAAAGCTTTAGACCCTTAAAGGAATTTAAGGATAACACCTAAATTTACAAGTTAAATGGCAAGATTAGTAGTTTAAAGCGTTAGTAGACAGTAGAGTAACTAGGAACTATATATTACCAAAGGTAGTAGAAAGAATAGGGTTACTACACAGACAGAAAGAACACCTATATCCACTTATAACAATTTTAGGAGATTAGATAGCCTATAGAGGAGGCATTATTAATCTCAAAACAGGACCTATTTAGATAACTATTAAAGGGAGACCAGTTAGAATGTCTTTTAATATCCTACCGTTAGGATAGGATAAGGCAATACTAGGAATACCTTAGTTATAGGAGTACAATCTAAAGATTAATTAGGTTACAGGTTAGGTCAATATTAAGAATATATAATAGCGTAAAGTGCGATAGTAAACCAAGTTGGTATAGTACTAAGTTAGAGCGATATATAAAGAGACTAAGCAAGGCTTAAGTTATATACTAAAGAGATACCACAAATATAGTAAAAAGTTATAGTTACTAGAAAGTGAAAAGCTGTTAGAGTATATAGCATAGGACCACAAGATAGAATTAGAAAAAAAAATAAGTCTAAAGTTCTTTCTAATCTACAAGCTTATTAAAACGGAGTTAGTAGCGCTTAAGGAGTTTATTTAGGAGAACTTATAAAAGGGATATATTAAACCATTATAGTTATTAGTAGGATATCCAGTACTGTTCATCCTAAAGAAAAATGGAAAACTTAGGATGTGTATAGACTATAGACAGTTAAACAGTATCACTAGGAAGAATAGGTATCCTTTACCCTTAATTAGCAAAATCTAAGACAGAATAGGCAACGTAAAGATCTTTATAAAGATAGATCTAAGATGGGCGTATTACCAGATTAGGATCAAGGAAGGCGACAAATAGAAGGCAGCCTTTAGGTTAAAGGAAGGACTATATAAACCATTAGTTATACAATTTAGGCTTATAAATATACTAGTAATATTCTAGAAGTGAATTAATAGTATATTAGGAGAACACCTAGATAAATTTATTATAGCATACCTTAACGATATTATTATCTACTTAGAGAGTAAGGAAGAATATAGAGAATACGTTAAATAGGTTTTAAAGAGACTATAAGAAGAACAGATGCTAGTAGTAATTAAGAAATGTAAGTTTTTTACTCAGAAGACCGATTTTATTAGATTTATTATTAAACTAGGCCAACTTAGTATAGATCTAAAGAAGATCGAGGCTATAGTAAATTGGCAAGAACTAGAGAATATTATGTAGTTAAAATCGTTCCTAAGGTTTTGCAATTATTGTAGAAGGTTTATAGCGTAATAGTTATAGGACATTAAGCTATTTATACGGTTAATAAAGAAAGAAGAACTATGGGTATAGGGAAAGGAGTAATAAGAACTATTTAAGAGAATTAAAAAGTTATTTACCTAGGAGCCAGTTTTTAAGATCTATTAACTAGGTCTAAAGATAGTTGTAGAAACAAATACATTAGACTTTATACTAGGGGCATACTTTATATAGAAATATTAAGATAGATAGCACCCAGTAGCATACTATAGTTAAAAAATAACACTACTAGAGTTAAACTATAACATCTACAACAAGGAGTTATTAGGTATAGTTATAGCACTTAAGAAATAAAGAGCATTCTTACAAGGTATAGAGAAACTATTTATAGTTAAGACAGACTATAAGAACCTTATAGGATTCCTAATAATAAAGGAACTCAACCAAAAATAGGTTAGATAGGCGGAAATGCTTATAGAATACCATTTCGAAATTTAGTATACTAAAGGTATAGATAATACACAAGCAGACGCTCTAAGCAGAAAGGCTAAACTATAAAGTAATAAAAAGCTATTAAGAGCTTTATTATAAAAGGATTAAGACGGATTAATTAGGTATAATTATCTAAAGATTATAGCAACCAAAGAAAGTCAGATCTATAAATTACTAAAAAGTAATTAGATACAGAAGATCTAAGAAGCATAGGTAGAGGATCTAGACTTAGAGTAATATAAAAATAGAGAAGCAATATATATGCCTAAGTCTATTGCAGAAGAATTTGTTAAGGAATTCTATAAGGGAATAATATAAGGACATAATAGAGCTATAGGCTTAGTATTAAGACTTTAAGAGGAGTACGTTATTTAAGGAATCTAGGGACTAGTATAATAAGTTATAAAGGAATATCTAGATTGCTAAAGAAACAAACCAACAAGGCATAAGCTATATAGAGGGCTATAACCTATTAAGATACTAGGAAGACTATAGGAGGTTATATTATAGAACTTTATTATTAAGTTACTAAAGTTAAGAGATCCTATTACAGGACAAGATTGTAACGTGATTTTAGTAATAGTGAATAAGCTAATAAAGTGGGGATACTTTATAGCATATACTAAAGAGATATTAGTAGAAGATGTCACTAGAATCTATATAAAGGAAGTGTTTATAAGATATAGAGCACTAGATAAGATTATATTAGATAGAGATCCAAGATTTATAGCAGCATTTTAGGAAGTATTTTTAGCAGAATAAGGAGTTTGCGCAGTAATATCTATAGCGTATTATCTATAGATGGACGGACAAACGGAAAGACTAAACTAGACACTAGAGCAGTATCTAAGGCATTATATTAATTACGCACAGAATAATTGGGTATTGTTATTACTAGTTATACAGTTTATATACAATGCAACACTATAAGAAGGAATGGGGACATTACTATTTAAGGCAAATTACGGATATAAGCTAAGAATATTGTTATTGCTATATTAAGCAAAAAAGACAAGTAGCACAGCTAAGCAAAGAATAGAGATGTTAATAAATCTTTATGCAGACCTTAAAGAAATAGCTAAACTAGTACAAGAACGAATAAAAAGGTACTACAATACTAAGAGATTTAAGGGACCAGATCTTAAGGAGGGGGATAAAGTATAGCTACTATATAAAAATTTTAAGAGTTAATAACTAAGTAAGAAATTGGACCATGTTAGACTAGGACCTTTTAAAGTCAAGTAAAGAATTTTATTGGTTATATATAAGTTAAACCTACTAGCCAAAATGAAAATCTACCCTATATAGCATATTATAATGCTAGAGCCAGTATACGGGAATATTAAGCCACTAGTCTATAAGGTAGACATATATAGAGAATAAAAGGAAGACAAATAGTAAGTTTTAAAGATTATTAGTTATAAGGACGTAGATAATAAAATATAGTACAAAGTAAAGTGGATAGGCTATAGTGAGACTACCTAAGAACTACTAAGCAACCTAAGAAACGCTATAGGAAAGGTATAGGAGTATTAGAAGAAAGCAGGTTAGGTAATATTAACAAAAAAGGATCACCAAAGAACGAGTCACCTAAAGGGGACCTAAGAGGAGCAATTGCCGAGCTACTTAGAGTTGTTTTCCTCGCAAAAGGAGAGCCAGTTCTTTTATTACCCAGCTTAGACAAACCCTATTAAACTAGTTTCCACTCCTTGGAACGAACTTTCTCGCGAACCTTCTTAAGATGGGTTAATTAAGTAAACGCAACCTGCTAAGACTTAAAGGAGCGACGTTAAGCCTTAAGGGCCCAAGTGGTCTCTTTAGCAGAACGGTAGAGTTTGGCGTGTATAGCGGCCAACTCAGACTTAAGCTTTATAGCGGCAGATTAAATACAAGACCCTATAATAAGTTACTTAGGGAACTTAAAGACTGTTAAGAGTTATAGGACGCACACACTTAGCGTTAGAGACAGAGCGAACATCGCAAGATAATTAAATATTTACTTTAGTGCACTCTAAGCAAGATGAGGGTTGTTAAGATAAGGGACTTGCTATTGCAACATATACTAACCCCGCTTTCATATAACAAGAACACAGAGACGACATTATCTTATTAAGCGACAGTATAGCAGCCACGGTACAAGTATAATATTGCGCTTGTGAAGAAGAAGAAGCTTTAGGTATAATAAGTAAGGATATTAACTAGACTAATTAAACGGACATTACACCTTTAGTGGACGACTTGGAGATGTTAGGAATCTTTAAAGACAAAGATAAAGAGGAGGGAGATGGTGTTATAGACACTTTAAGTACAATGTTATAACTACTTAGGGAAGAGTCGTAGGAAGCTAGTTAGTTGATATAGGTATAGTCTAGGATAGATCTAGTGGAACTATATAACAAGGAATAGTAAGTGAGTCACATAATGTTATACGCGGTATACGAAGTGTACGCAGTGTATGTCTATATATAATACGTATAACACGTACCTTATATATAAGAGAGGATTTCTTAGGAGTATAGCTGTGTATTTAAAGGACCTCAGTCCCTACTATAGATAGTTCTCTCCTTATAGTAAATCTTAGAATATAATTAGAGTTAATCTATTAGGCAACTACTCTACCAGTTATTATTACGTTGTTGTTTTATTCTTACCTATATACCCAGCCTAATAATAGAACCCGCTATAGTTCCTGCTATAAGGTTCCATTACATTAGTAGGTCGTTTTATATTTAGATTTCTTATATCTAGCTAAATAAAGTTACTAATTTAGTAAACTGGTGCTAGGGTTTAGTTTTTATTTGCAGCAGCTTTATAGACAAATTGGGCCTATATTATTTTATTAGTAAGAAACTCTTATAGTTCTTCCATCTTCTTTATAAATTTATTTACTTCTATAACTTATAAGGCCTAATAAGCTAGGTAAGGGACATTACTAAAGGGTTTAAAACCTATTTGCGGATACTAGCTGTAGTTAGCCAGGAATAGGGAGACCTTTATAGTTTCTAAGACGCAGTTATTTATAGTAAACTTAGTAAATATAAGCCAGTCTATCTAGTCATCTTATAGATATAACGTATATATTTAAATATATTATT
>Ga0307507_10007022_pt1 | contig 16691 bp, 17 predicted proteins | sample 7_EM_MG_FD_207223 | JGI IMG/M metagenome (GOLD analysis project Ga0307507, IMG submission 207223) | Populus trichocarpa ectomycorrhiza microbial communities from riparian zone in the Pacific Northwest, United States - 7_EM | ecosystem: Host-associated > Plants > Roots > Unclassified | place...
CTCACTGAGAGTGCGGGGGTGGTGGATGTTGACGATCAATTCTCATGGTGTTGAGATTTCAATCGCCGGGTGTGTAAGGGAGATGGTTCGTGTCTATACTACCAACTCAGTAGTTAGTTCTTATATACTTGAGTATCATTTAAGATGATTATTGTATATAGGAATAATAAGACATAGCATAAATGATAGCTAAAAGGGAATACAGCATTATTGATAATAATTAAAAATTCTCCTCTGTCCAATTTGATTTGTGTCAGTATGAACTGTCCCAGGCATATGGACCTAAAAAAATAGGTCAGCAACTTGAATCCATCTCTGTCCCAAATGGTATCGGTAGTACAGTATTAGGTCCCAGTTCTCAATGCACAAAATAGAAAACTGGCAAGCTGCTACAGGATATGACCTATGAAAGATAATTTCCTATATATATTACTTGTATCTATTAGGATTCGTATGTGCAGTTTCATTTTTCTACTATAATGATCATAATCTGGAAATTTGGAAAATCGGTTTTTTTCTACGGAAACCGCCTATAATCAAAATTCTTGATCCGAGCTCCAGATTTTTTTCCTGATTTCTACGGGAAGTCCTCCACTATAATATGCTTTCTCTCTATAGTTTGTCATCCATTTTTCTCCTGTTCTCCCACTCATAGCCATATTGTGTGCTATCTCCACCATCCCTGTAATCTCCGTATTTTGAGACAGAAGGATTCGCTTTTTCCCGATACTATCCCTTGGGCGGTCTGAAACACTTGAATTCGGTACCGGCTAGATTAGGTAGCCGACGGCTCTACTTGGTGAGGAAATAGACGCTTTCAGTCATTTTTGAGCTCAAATGACTTAGCGATTGTGGTCAGGTTAAATATTCCCTCCACTCAAATCGCTCCAAAATAGCTGGTACCGAATTCAAGTGTTTCAGACCGCCCAAGGGATACAGTGTGAAAGATCGGCCCTCAAGAGTCAGGACTTTGTCAGATCTCGTTAACTGATAAAACTAAACCTATCTTGTACTAGTACTGGCGGGCTGATTTCAGGGCTGATGGGAGATACGGTTGCCGATTTCACCAGTTTTTATACGGGTACCGCATAAACTGACCAGAACCGGCAGACACTTTTACACTTTTACGTTGGAATAAGAAGCGGCTGAGATGAAACCTTGACTACGATTGCGTCAAAATAAGAGCCCTGAAAGGGCTTCGTCTTGGCTTATGGTGGGGGGTGGGGTTAGCCTATGGCGTCCTACTAGTATTGCGATTTCGAGACAAAACCGGGATAAAGAGTCTTATTTACTAGCGTCTGACGTTTTTTTTTGCCAATTGATGCTGGTAGCGCGTGACAAGCAGGGAATTCCCCTCGCATCCGTTTAGTAGCTTCTTGCCGACGGTTGTGTAATACCGATACGGAAATTTAGAAAGCGGGCAAGCAATACTTTGCCAGATACTGGCACTTTGTTCAAGTATGATACACAGCTACCCGGAAATCTGGCAAAAGCCGGACTCTAGTGAGGATTGCCTTGAACCTGCTCGGCCACCGCCGCCCCTCCGGTTAGCTCGGTTGCATTAGTTTCGCCTTAGCTCCAGTCCGACTTTTGCCAGATTATACGGTACATACCGTAGCAATGATAGTGTTGACGGTAAAATAAAAAAACTCTTGAAATCTACTATCATAGGCTGCATGCAATATCTCCGCTAGTCCCTCGCTAATCTTCAGATTTAAAGGCGAAAGAGCTCTCGAAGAAGGATTTAGAGTCTTTTTTTCTTTTTCTTCTTTTTTCCCAGCAGTATTAGCTAGCCAGCCGGCTGGACGTGCCGACGTCGGATCTTATAAATCGGTATTCGCAGTTCTATCATCCCATCGAACCCACGCTATCCATCATAGGCTGGCGGGCTGTTCTCTGTTTTTCTTTTCTTTTTCCCCTTTTTCTTCAGCTGATACCCTAATGAGATGTCGTACTCTATTCGAGTACCAGTACACTCTTCAGCCTCGAACACGAGGGGAAAAAAAATAAAAAAATAATTAGTAGGTGGCCAACAAGAAGGATGAGTGACTGGGATTTTCATAACTATCAGGCGAGAACTCCGAGGAGAGCTTATGTAGAATATCGTGGCCCGTTCAAATAAGAAGCGGCGTTGTGGGGTGAAATTTGCAATTGTCAGAATCGAAGAACTGAAATATTTTCTTTCTTTTTCTTCGCGATAATAATTATGATAATATAACGGTAGGGTAAGATAAAAGCACAGTGATGGGGTAACGCAATGCCCTCAGTAAGTACCCCAGAGTAACTAGTACATTAACGGCGCTCGTCCCGTGGGGTGGGGGGTTGGAGGAGTTTTTTTTAGTTGGTTTTTGGTTTTTATTTGATATGTATGGTAGGTTACGGTATTGGCCGGCGCGGGGGATTTTTGTTTTATGGACAATAATAATAATATTATGATATTTATTATCGTTGATTTGTTTCAATTAGGGGGTTGATGTTTCTTTTTCGTCATTTGGGTTTTCGCGGGTGCATGCCAGGATTTTCCTGTAGTACTATGGTTACTATACAAATCAATCTACGGACTTGACAAAACAAAAAAAAAAGGTATTGGCCGGGGCATCGTTTCCAAAGCGAAAGACTTTTGTGGATGGGTTAAGAGAATGGTAAGGCGGGGGGTTAAGCTTTCAAGCGGGATGATATGCGATGGAGGGGATAAGAGGGGAATAAAAGACGAGATCGGAGATACGAACCTGTAGTCTATCGGATGAACCTTGGACACGCGAGGTTTTCTATGATATGTCATCTGTGTACAGTATCATATATAGTGCAATGGAAGGTTAGCGATTGGGGATTTGGAATGGAAATTTGTAGAGGTTAAACACTTGCCCATCCAGAACCTCCGGCGATATTAACTAACCGCCCTGGCCCTACGATACCGGCAGTCCGCTACCGGTAGAACTACTTGTACCATCCTTGTAACTCTAATTCAGTAGGAAACTTTAACCTTCCCCCCCCCAATTCTTCCCCAACCTCCGACAAACAATCGATGGATAAATACAAGGAAATAAAGTGCCATAGAGTAGTTTCCCCATATACAAGTATCACACTTCTCCCCCTCCCTCGGTATCGGATGTTAGATATACATAGTAACCCCCCACCCATCCACACAACTCGTCGCACACACAGACCATCTTGTAACACACCGCCTATCCCTGCTCATTGTCACAGCGCCGTTAACTAACCCAACTGACCAATCATGTACTATTATTACTATTAATATAACACGCGCATCCGGGCCGCAGCCCAGCCAGACAGGAATAGATTAGAAACTGGGGAGTTGGCTATTCCCTCTCTGGTGATGGTATTCTGGGCGTGATAGGACGATTTTGTTTGCAGGAGACTGTATTAGTACTGCGCCGTACAATATAACACTGGAGGAAAGCACCATACGAACCCCCCCCCCCGGTGGGAATGAGAGAGAGAGAGAGAGTAACTTGGAACGAGTCACGGCAGTCTAGGTAAAAGCGCAATTGGACTATAGCTTTGCTGATAATAAGTACCTCCCCACCTCGTTCCTCCTCCATTTCATCTCTTCTTTCTCTCTTTTTCTTTCTTTCTTTCCTTCTTTCTTTCTCCTCTCTCTTTTTTTTTCTGCTCCTTTTTGAGAAAGGCCCCCCTACCTACCCACCCATCCACCCCATCCACAAACGCACGCCGCCCAAGGCAGTACGGTCCGGTGCGCACTACATCACATCCAAGCTCCTTTCGAATAAGCCTAACTGCTTGACCGCCGGTTTTGTGTACTCCTCCCCCACCTGTCTATCTGTCAATGCGCCCCTCCCCGGCCCATCCATCTCTCTCCTGCCCAGTTACCTTACTTACACACCCGCATATAGGTATCTTGGATCCCCGACTGGCATCGGAGGGTGGTTGCGTTATTTGGGTGCTTGTTCTTTCGGCTTGGCTGCGTTGGGCTGTATAGTAGGGAATACCAATTTGAAGGTGGGTGTAGGGGGGCGGGGGCGTTTTTCTTTCCTCTTTCTACTTAAGTGGTGGTGCAGTTGCTACGAAACTTTTTGTGGGATTTTATCGAAATGGGTATGATATTATTAACACTTGGTGTAGGGATCATATCCGGCCTTTTCTCCTCCCTCCTCTTTCCTTGTCGACTTTTTTTTTTTTTGTTTTGCAAATTTTGTCGGTTTGGGTTTGGGGGTTTTGACGACACCGTACGACACGATACGACACGACACGATACGATAACGGACGGTGGTTGGGATTAAGGTTTTGATCTACTCCACAGCACTCTACCCCAGTACGACCGGCGAATGGTGGTTGGATAGTGAGGGGAGTTATTATACACTCTGGCAGTTGGAAATTTATATCTGTATCGCATATATCCGCGCTTAGGCAGGCAAACTAGATTTAAAGGTGTGTTTTAAATCTATCTTTTCATTCATTCATTCTATTACATCTTATCCCGGGCGGGTTCTCCGCGGGGGTTCTGGCTTTGGACTGTGAGAGTCATCTCATTATTTTGTTTTGTTTCGTTTCAAGTCATTTCGGAAACAGCTATTTGAAAGGGGATTCATTTATCTGGATTTCCATTTTCCGACCGGTCGCCACCCCTAGCATATGTTCAAATAACTCATTTTCAGCCTTCTTATCTATCATACAAAAATTACTAACCATGTTTTTTTTTATTCTTCTACCCATAGTAATCATGTCATACGAACGGTTATCATTGCCATCATTACGGTCAAGACTCTTTGCACTACTGCTTACAGTCCTACTATGCATTCCCACCACATCTGCATATTCGCCGCTCCAGGCCAGACAAGAAGGCCAGCTACAGGGAGCGGAGTTCCTACCACAGTGCGCACAAAAGTGCGTCTATGACAAGTTATCTCAACAGTCCGAGTTCCAATCGTGTAATGGCCAGCTGGGATGCCTGTGTGGGAAAGACCCTGGGCGCTACCGAGAACTGCTCTGGTCTTGCATCGACGACCTGAGCCGCTGTAGTCCGGAGGAGCACGGGAATACAGAGGTTTCTGTTAGGAGTGTGTGTGACAAAGTATTGCCCGTGTCGTCGTCGTCTAGTACTACGGCTTCACCTACCTCCACAGCGCCTGCGACCACGTCTCCTGCCAAGGCTAGCACCCCGCAGTCCATCACGGTGCAGTCAGCAGAGGAGGAGTCTAAGGGTAGTTCGGGACTATCCACTGCTGCGATTGTAGGAATCTCCGTTGGCGTAGTAGTGTTGTTGGGGTTGATTGTTGGGGCTTGCATGGTCTTGACCATAACGCGCAATCGGAGGAAGCGTAGAGAGCAGATCCGCTCCATGGTTCTTGAACCGACGTCGCCTCGTGGCCCAAGCGGAGAATGGAAGGTCCGCGGAGTGAGCCGTTCCGGATGGGCTTCCACAAATTCTGTCGACTCCAACTCGGGCGCCGGTCACTATTACAACTCCAAGAGTCGGCTAACGCCTATCGTCACCGACATTCCGACGGAGAAGAAGAGAGGAGCTCCAGCCATTAACATTTCACCGGTGTCGCCCGTAAGCCCCAACAGCAAAAGTGTTGCTGCGGCTGCTGTTGCTGCTCCACCCCCACAAATTAAGGTGGTTGCATCGAGGAAAATAATGGAGAACCATCACCTCCAAATTGATCTGCCCCCAACTTTTAGTTATACGCCTGCCACTCCTAATCTGGGGGAGCCAGTATCCCCAGTCTCCCCCATGTCTGATTTTAATCGTGCGCAGCTAGCGAGGGCGTCCTCAGGTTCGGTATCGTCGGGAAACTCCTCCCACGGAGTCCTTCCAGGTCAAGCATTCACAACCGACTCGCTGAGTGTGCGCTCGATATCACCGTCTCCAGAAGACTCGAACCGTCACACATGCTCCGCTGCGACGATGCCTCGTATTCAACGTGAGCGCACCCCGGAGCCCTCAACCCCCCCACCCCAATATGCGCCTGCAAACCCAGCCTTGTCGGGTAACACGGACTTGGGGAGATCTTCGAGAAATCCGTCAGCCGCGGCAGCAGCGGGTGGCGGAATGGCTAGGACAGACTCGATAGCCTGGCGACGAGGACTGGAGGAGGCTGCGGAACGTGCCATGACTCGAGTGGTACGGTCGGAGCAAAGCATCCAGGAGGAGGGCGCTGGCGAACGACGGCGAAAAAGCAGTATCCCTGGATTAGACAGGTTCGCCAGGCGCGGGAGCCGGGATACCAGAGGCGATGAGGAGAGTAGTCTCGTGAGTAATGGAGAGACTGGCTCGAGCTTCTGGAATCGAAAGAGCAGCCGCGTCAGCACACCGCCTCGGAGCCCTGGTTTCTTCAATCCGGGACGGCGGCGAGATAGCGGTGCCACGGGGAGTAAACGGAGCAGCGCTGATGTAGGCACGGCTGTCTAACGGGGGGAGGGGCGTTTTACGAGAGACATGATATGTAAATGTAATAAGTGGGTGAGTGAGTGAGTCAGTGAGTGAGTGGTTTGTGGTTGGAGGCTAGAGGTTTATTCACTCGAGCGCGTTTGTTGCCTCTTCTCGAGGAACATCGCTTCAACTCTGTAACATATTGGTATCAGGAAACTTCAGGTTGTCGCGTTTACCGGTAATAGTGTAAATATGAGTTATTTTTTGTTCCGTTCTCCCTAGCCAGTATTTTTTTTTCTTTTCGTTCTCTCTCTCTCTCTCTCTTTTCTTCATCTCCTGGCTTTGGGTGCAAATTTACGTTTTCAGTGCGATTCAGACGACTTCAACTCACTTGAGTGGGGACAGCGCTTGTTTGGGGGGGCACCCTTGCTTTCAGCTCTTTAGAACGGACTATGAGACCGACCTGAAGAAGCGGAGGCAAATAGTTCTTGTTTCTTCTCTTCTCTTCTCTTCTTCTTTTCCTTTCCTTTTCCTTCTTTTTTTCTTTTCTTTTCTCTTTTCTACTCCTCTCCTCTACAGGAGTGAAGTTTCTTCTTTTCCTTGCTTCCGTCCCTCCAGGTGGTGAGCGCACCTTGTGAGACGCTGGCTCCATCAGTAATTTTAGTTGGTTCCTGTACATACATACATACTTACATACATTCATGCATCCCGGTACATGAACGATGAGCTTCAGAGGAAGAGGCGGGAAGTTGATGGTATCGTACAGTGCTCCGATGGGGCGCCGCCCACCGGTTGAGTGTAATGAGGGAAAGAATGAGTGGTTCCAAAAAATCTCACGCAATCGAGCCAGGGTTTCGTCATAACTTACAGGCACCGCACCGTGACAGCAGCACGGTACAACCTATGATCCAGGAGGGGTGCCCGTTTTCCTCAGCCGCGCCTCCTTCGCCCTATTGATTGCACCACACACCCCCACTGGTTCGCCAGGGTTCGCCAGGCAACCCACGTTGCCGGTTTGGTCAAGTACAGGAGGCCAAGTTGGTTTGGCGAAATTTGGAAATAGCGAGAGAAGATCTGGGCGGATTGAATGTATGTACTGCCATCCAAATTCGATTTGCTCTGCCTCGGAGGCCCTAGGTGTTCCATCCGCATCTGGTTTCCAAGAGGGAGGAAACGTGTGCAGGTTAATTATCTGTTTGCCCTACTGTGCCTGATACAGCCGGGAGTGGTGTAGCACCGCTGGTACCCTGTCTTAGGATGCACGGTAGATAGGTGGAAAGAGAAATCTCGTTGCAAGAGTTCAAAGGTGTAATAGGTGTTGTATGGTTGCGAGACTCAAGGACGGTATATCATGCTCCTAGGGTTATGATGGAAGTGCCGTGTTTTTCTCTACTTTTTTAAGTGTTCTCTCTATGCTTCAATCCGTGGCGCTTCTTCCGTCTGACCTCGCATCGTCAGGAAGGGGCGTGACTAAATGAACAGGGGTCCGGGAAAAAAAGAAGAAAAAAAGAAGAAAAATAAAATACAAAAATCACACTACCAAGAAACCAAACTGAAGTTCCTATGATACTAGAGTCCGGCAGTATCTGTGACCCATCTCCCATCCCCCATCCTAAGCTGTAGAATGAGCTGCTCATACTTGAAGCAAGGAAGCTTCTCACCGCGATCGCTAGTTTTGTGAATCGATTGAATGCCACGTACTATAAGTGTGAAGAAAACTTTTTTTTTTTTTCTTTTCCTTTTCCTTCTCCCTCACAATGAAGAAACTCTCAAGTGCCGAAGCAACATTCTTGTGTCTTTAGGGCAACTTTTTCTTACATTGTTTCCAAACGAATGGGTTGCACAAGCAGCGCCAATCATCAATGCTCAGCGGGAGGACTTTGCAGCAGCATTTGGTTCTACTGTAGTATGATACCGGTACTATACTATACCCCCTCCGTTGGCTAAAGGCTCAAACGATGTCCTCTAGCATGTACGGTACAGTGCCTTGGCGAAGGCGCTGGGACCGGAAAATGAAGACCGAGGTGGTCCGCATCTGTGGCACCATCCTCAGGCGGACCAGAATTTTCGACCGCCACCATAATTTCAAATATTCTACTGTACCCATTAGGCGGAAAAGCAGGGGCCCCCGGCCACGAACAAAATCCTTCGGTGCTGGTGTTATCCTCCCTGCGCGGGGGGAATATGCTTTATAAATGACCCATAGCCCCCTTGTTATGAAGCCTTCCTACTATCAGTATGCTGTCTATCTATATCCTCTTTGTCCCCAGCCCCAGTGTTCCTCTTTGAGTCTCAAATTGCTTTCTCACCTTGTTTGTTTGCTCCCCCTCCTCGTAACCACCACACACACCACAAACACCTTGCCCATATCCTTACACTGCCCCTACCCTACCTCCCTCTCCATTCAAACCCCACCACCACCTCCACCTCCTTCTATATCTAAAATATCATACGTATCCAGGGGCCTTCATCCCCCTCAGAAAACCAAGCCATTGGAGCTCTTATATTGTTTACGAAACTCCGCTAGCTGCTGCTATGGCCAAAGCAGTACAAAGCTCAAATGCAGTCGCTTCTCCCGCCATGGGTCTTGCTCAGGCTGAATTCATGAGCCCTGAGCACGCTGAACTTTTGGAGAAATTCAAGACAGAGTCAGCAAAATTAGGGGAAGAATTCCAAACCCGCTCGCGAGCAGTAGCAGAGAAATTTGCGAGGAAGCTAAAAAATTTGGCTCCATTCGATGAAGATAGCTCTTTTTCTACGTCTTCCTCTTCCGAGAACGCCGGTAGTGACAGCGAGCGATTAGAGGAGCCGGACGATGATGATAATGACGATGAGGAATCACTCTCCCCATCAGCGGACTCTACCGGCCCATTCCGTGAGTTGGGTGTGCCAAAGCCCAAACCCCAGGTCAATGGGAATTCGTTAAAAAACTCGACAAAATTAGAATCTGAGGAGAGGAAGAAGAAAAAAAAGCTCACTGTTAATGGAATTAGCAAAACTGATACAAGTGAAAGCCCTGCCACCGTCGGACTTGACCTGTCACAAAAGGTTGGGGGAATGGTCCTATGTGGAGCCATGGTGAATGGCGATGGCGAGAGCACAGATAGAAAGGAGCGGATCAGGTCCAGTAAATTGGATTACAAGAGACTTGATGAACTGTATGTCTGAATTTAGTGTAGAGTTGAAATTTAGAGTGGTTATGGATGGATTGCTAATTCCGCGTCAAACCAGATACAATAAAACAACACATGATTTTTATTTCGCAGAATCCTCGCAATCACCCGCAAGCAAGGAGGATAAGTGGGAAGAGTTCTTATTTGTAATTAGGAGGAGATTTGGTTTGGAAACCCCCAAGAATCCGTTTGGCTGTTGTGGAGACTAATTTTTGTCTATTTGGGGTTAGATTGGCAAAACAAATACCAGAAAACCTACGTTGATATCAAGAGTATAGAGATCCGAACAGTTCTGAGGGAGATCTTGAAAGACGTCTCTGGAATTGGACTTAGAGAGGATAAGCCCACGGTATGTGACTAGATTCAAGATTCTTTGAAATCCAGGGGAACTCCACATTCTAGGAAGCATCTTTATGTAGGCTAGCTAATAAACCTATAGGTCGAGCCGAATCTCCTATTCAACTATCTACCACAGCTTGAAATTGAACTTACAAAAGCGAAGGATGTTCCTGAGGAGCAACAGAATAAGACCCTTATTTCACATCTCACTCTATTTAACGAGTATATCTCAACCGACTACGCCTCCACCATCAAGAGGCTCTACCCTCTTCTAGAACATCACGAGATTACTTTCGACCTCCTTTGGGCCCTATTTCTCCCAAACACCCTGATTTACACCATCTGCGCTGGCTCAAACGAACCGAGATGCCTCAAGCTTGATTGGGGCGAGCAGAAGGAAACCTTGGACCGCGGTAAATTCTTCCAATTGGACTGCCATTATGTTGACTACGATGGCAAAACCTATGGGGAGGCAAGCGCCGTTCTCGAAATTGATGAATTCAGAGGGGCAAGAAGAATCGATAGTCTTGGGGTATTCCCCCTGGCGTATCACGAGGACGAAGAGGATGTCAGAGAAAGGCTTATTGAGCGCGGAAGAAAGTTCGGATCCCTAAAAGGCATGCACTACAAGTACTATAAGGGTCTCGCTTTCTTCAAGCGTAAGAGGGGGGTTGTTAGGATAAATGTGAATGGACGTATCATGGTTGATCCGAGCACCTTCAGAAGGATCAATCCCAATTACCGGATGAGCCCTGTCAAAGAGTCTTCTTCTCACTCATCCTCCGCCGCTAACGCTGAAGACGATTCGGAAAACGAAAACGAAGATGAGGATGAAGATTGCGGAGGAGGCGATGATGACGAAGATGGTGAGATTAATAGCCCGAACAATATGGTTAAGCCTAAGGCTAGTGTTGTGGCTGCGGCTGTAAAGCGAGCGATTGGGACGAAGCCTCAAAGAAGCTACATACTGGGCCCTGATGGGAAGATCAAGCTAGTAGGCACAACTCCGGGCGCAACCAAGAAGAAACTCTTAGAGACAGGAAAGACAGCAGAAAGGATCAAGGACGCGCTTGTCCCAGAGGAGATGACAGAGGAACAACTTCTCCTATGCTCACCCACAGTATTGGGTTTCAGCTTCGGGGATAAATTATGGGGTGAGTTGGATCGATTAGCTTACTGCACATAACTGAACTAATGTCTTATTGGTGTGCGCAGCGGAGTTTGCTGTTGAACACGTCAATGAAATCAAGTTTAACCCAGACGCTTTCGAGAGCCTTGTTCTCCCTAAAGCACAAAAGAAAATTGTGAAAGCACTAGTCGAAAGCCATACGGGTAACCGCGGGTCAAGGCCTGGAATAGATGATGTGATAAAGGGAAAAGGAAAGGGGCTGGTCGCTGTTCTACAGTATGCTTTTTCTTTTTCTTTTTTTCCTTTCTTTTTTCACTCCCTGCTCTTGATCTTGGCTTTTGGGATGGTGCGGAGTACGCTCTAACACATTTCTAGTGGACGCCCAGGGGTGGGGAAAACCTTAACAGCAGAAGGAATATCGGAGTTTCTCCAAAAACCGTTGTACATGGTAGGAGCTGGAGAACTTGGCACGGATTCTCGCACACTGGAAACGCAGCTATCTCGGATTTTAGACATTGCGCATGTCTGGGGCGCGGTTCTTTTACTGGACGAGGCAGATGTTTTCCTAGAACGTCGATCGGTTCATGACCTGCAGAGAAATGCCCTTGTTTCAATATTCTTAAGGCTGCTCGAGTACTTTCAGGGGATCCTATTCCTGACCACCAATAGGGTCGAAACCTTTGACGAGGCTTTTCAAAGCAGGATTCACATAGCTCTTCGATATAATGACCTCGATAAAAAGGCTAGGAGAGTCATTTGGAAAACATTCCTTGGAATGGTCGCAAGAGAGGAGTCCGGCTCCGATTGCCAGCTGAGAGACATAGTTAACGATGAGGAGTTGGAAGGATTGGCGAGACGTGAATTGAATGGCAGACAGGTATGCAAGCAGTCATATTGGACCAGGGTCGTAGAGCCACACCGTCCACTCGTTTCTCCCAGTTAGCTCGCGCCCCGATCTTTGCTGATATTCTGTCGTTTTTTCCTTTCTAGATCAAGAATGCGGTTCGAACAGCTCAGGCGCTTGCATTGAACAAAAACGAGGGACTATCAATGGAACACCTCAAACTTGTGCTTGCCGTTACCGAGGGGTTTGAACAAGACCTTAAAGGAACCGGAAATTTGGACAGTAAGGACCATCCACCCAAATTTGCAACTTGCTCTCAAGAAGCTAATTTAATCCTAGGCATGATGAGTTACGCGTAGCCATTGAACTATCCCTGCTCGTAAATGCGGTCAGTTGGTCGATGGGTGGACAGTTTTTTTCCCTTTGTTTTGAGTGGCTGCGCAGCCTTTTTCTTTTTGATATGAAGACCTTTCCTGAGCATCCGGAAATGGGCTTTAGGTAATGTGATTTGGCAAGCGACGTGGAGCCCATCAGGAGGCTATCCTGACGACGGATGAAAGTCATTGGACTAATGCAAGGTGGGGCATATTTATGCGGATATAAGCCGTCTTCTGGAATAGCCCAAGTTATGCTCTCGATATATACCTTCTGTATGGTACGTACCCTGAGCCAACCGGCAGCGCTACATGAGTTTCTCGCTCCTCCAGGAACAATGGGTCAAAACAAGTCCTGATTTGCATGCTCTTTTTTTTTTTTTCTCCCTCGTATTTTTCATGCTAGAATATTTCCTACCGAAAAAAAAAGACATTTTCCTGTTTCCTGTTTTTTTTTTCTTTTTTTTTCTCTTTCTGACTATTGATCGGTCACGGACGACGATCCATCTACCCTTTCCTCCTTTTCTTGTTCCCCACTCTTCTCCCTCCAAGTTAGCTACTCTCTCTTCCAGTTTTTACCATTCTCTTTAGTTCGGCCCGGTTTCAGAATTCTACGAGATTGTTAGCCCACTTCTATGGGCCAAGCCCAGACGATGTTATCCCCCACAATTCCATTAGCAATTGGGCATGATCCGAAAACCATACAGTACTCCTACTTAGCAGCTGGTCTATGCTGGGATACGGGACTGTCGTACAATACTCTACTGTGAGTAAAGCAGAGAACTTGGGCAAGCACTCAAGGACGTTGGAAGTAGTACGAATCCCTGAGCCGCCCCTGCTATGACATGCAGAAGTTTTTCATAGCTAATCGGGGGCGGATCTCGGAGATTTCTGCCACGTCCGGCGATCTGGTCTTCCCGCCCGCCCACCTTTCCGCCCTTTAGAGTGTATTCGAGTGACACGCTGCCTCGTGTTGTATGGAAGCTGCTAGTGACCAATGTGCATCCCGCTATGCCCCGCCTCGGGCTTTGGGACTGGAAACTCGATAATGTATCGTGTCCTCCGGTTAAACGATTTGGAATAGCCTAAGGAGAATCTGAGGGTAGCTACGGCTACGCCTCCATAGACATACCGCAGAGGGCGGGAACTCTTCTGGTTTTCGGGTAGGTACTGATGTGACGCTCAACTGTGGTACTGAAATATACGGTACGCGTTCCTTCTGTTGGCATTAAGAAAAGTGTAATTGTCATCAGCCCTTGCCCTGCTATTGTGGCTACAGATGCCAATGAAGTGTTGGAGCCTGTTATTTCCAACATATCGTGTGCCATATCACACATTATTACTCGAGTGTGGTGCACAGTACAGTAGTCCCATGTGTTGTAACTGGCCATTGGCGCCCCCTAAGCATTGATCCTCGTCCACGTAAGTTACTACTCACCGGCTGACCGCTCCCTTATTTCGCCTGGCCACGCACCAGCTTAACCTCTCCTTCCCCAACCACTCGTCTTCTATTTCACCTTATCCCTTCCCCTCCTCCCCTCCACTATTTCTCATTTCACACCCTACCCATCATCGTCATAAGCATCATCATCACCATCATCATCACATCACCTCATTTTTACGCCTTCTGCTTTTCTTCGTTTTACTAGTGAGTCGGAGATAAATAGGAGTCAACCACTCACAACGTATCCTAATGGCCTTCTATTCGCTGGGCTTGCTCTCCCTGCACTTACGACGTCTCCTTCTGTCCACTCTGAGGGCTCCAGAAGGCCTTCTCCCAGCTTGCATCGATCCCTGGCTATGGAGATGGTGGGAGATATCACTTTAGATTATGTATTGAGAGACGCCCCCGGCTGGGAGTGGTCAGCTGCTTCAAAGTATGTTCGAACCAGGAGTATTTTTTGTGTGCTCTTTGGGCCATCTGACCTTCTCTAAGTTTGGTTCGATTAGGACCAACAAAATCCCAGCCATAGGGCATATCCCAAAACACTTTTCAGGCCCACTTTTAGCCTCTCACCGCTCCGTATTGCCCCCCATGCCAAGTCAAAGCTCCCACTGAACAATGGCAACTGCTGTTTCTCTGGCCAATGCCCTTACTGGGTCACGACACAATCCTTACAACAGGGGGACAAATCACCGATGAAGGCACCTTCGATCAGTTTGCGTTCTATCTATGCCGGCTAGATGGCTCCCCTCCAGAGGTTCATATCTATGTGACTGGTTATAATGCTAACAAGCCTGAAGGGCTTTCGTATGGCCCCCTTTTCTTGTTGACGTGTCCTGTGTGCTAATGATAAGGTGGGGCAGTCGGACTGATGGCACTAAGAATCCTTTTTTATTTCAATACGCTAGAGGTGCGGGCCCAATGCCGTAAAATGTGGAAATATGAGGAGGGGGGTTCGGCGAGGATGGCAACAGTTTGGAATTCTTAATGGGCGAGTTGCGGTTGAGGTATGTTGATAGAGATATAGATGATTGGGGGGAATTACTGACAAGCCTTCTTCGCTGGAGTAACAAAACAACGCCCCGGATTTCTCATAAGAGCTTTGAGTGGAGACGCGGGCCACTTATAAAACAGCCGATATTCCTGCAGACACCATGAAATTTTAGGACAAACTACTCGAATACAAGAATGAAAGATGATACTATCCAGGTGACGATTTGTGATAGGGTCGATATATACTAGGCCCACGAGATCCAATGCCCCTTGTCTTTGTCGTATCGGATCGAGGGGCTTGACTGTCATGGTTAGTCACTCGCTCTTTGGGGGGATGAATTCCAAAAAAAGGTTATGTGATATGAGTTTGGCTACAGGAAAATATACTTGGATATTATGGAAAGCAGGCCGGATCGAGGAACGAACTTGTGCTCAGCTCCTCGTGGACGGTCGGTTGCCGGACAACGTCCCAGAAATTCTAATCGCAAAGGATGTAGTTGAGTTCCAGGCACGTTCCAAAAGTAACTGGTCGTCTTGGCACGGATTAGACTTTAGAAACGCCAAGATTTCTAGATACTTTTGGAACGAGTCTGTGCATTGGTATCGGGACTTTTACATGACACTGTGAAACCGGGCCGGAAGGAACTTAGTAATTTATGGTGGTTGATCGGGGTTGCGCTAGCCATTCCGCGAGATATTATAGTTGGAGGGTTTACTAGTCCTAGAGTCGAATGTAAAAGTCACCTACGCTTTATTTATTTATTTATTTATTTATTTATTTATTTATACCTCGAGTAGTAGTACGTGGTTATACATATCGACTGCATGAAAGATTTTGGAGTCGAAGTGAAGTGGGCACAGTACTCGAGTATACAATATTTTCACATCTCTCAGAGTTGGTGGTATCTGGGGGTTGGAAGGGGGGAAAAAAAAGGAGGGAAGAAATCGGGTCGGTTGAAGAAGGTTTGGATTTGGGCGAGGTAATGGAGCTTGAGCGCTGACCCTTTTCTCCTGCCTGGCAGAGGAAAATTCTGTTGCTTTGTCGCTTAGGCCGGGCGACTGATGGGGGGTCCTGTCGTGCAATAATGGAGTTGCGGTGGTTGCCAGTTGAATGGATTGAATTGATTGACTGATTGTCAATGTTTCCTCGCCTCGGCAAGCCCTCGCCATCTAGTTACCATATAGCGCGAAAAACATCCGCGAAGGCCGCGAGAAACGGTCGCGCATGTCGAACAAATCTCAAGTGTAAGTTATTATCTATCACCACAGCAGGGCGAGACATCAATACCCCAACATGCTTAGATGCTAGTAAATACATCTATCCATCTGGCTAAGTCCAGTCCAGTCCGGTCCAGTGCAGTCCAGCCCAGCCCAGAGCAGACCAATCAAAGTCGCTGTTCGGAGAATATACCTGCCTGGGACATTCTATTATTGAAAAAGTATTGTTGGGTTTTGGTTGTGGTTGTCCTTGTTGCGTTGCTTTGTGTTGCGTGGATGGGCTTGTGAGTGGTCTGGTTTTGATTTCGATTTTGATTTCGATTTCGATTTTGGAAGAGGGGATTTTAGGGGTAGATAGATCATATTGAGATGGATTTGGTCACGGTCTGAGTCTTACGAGTCTACAGTACTAGTATCATACATACGGTAGTCTTGTCATGTCGGTTGGCATGTCTAGCCATATCTGTGATGGGTATCATGATAAAGGGAAGAAAGAAAGAAAAAGAAGTTGGAATGTTATGTATTATAGTGAGTATCGAGTGTGAGTAAGTATAGTGTGCTGTATCATAATGCAGATACTTGGGTCCAGTATATAGTACAGTATGTTTCAGTGCAGTAGAGGATTACAAGTATTACGGTATATGTTATGAACTTTGATGGATTCTATTTGTCCTCTTAGAGGATGGACCTAAGTTAAGTGCAACAATAAGGGCAGTAATTTAATATATCGATCTGTTGAAGGAAGGAGAAAAAAAAGAAGAAAAAAAAAACAAAGGAAAAGAATCGCCGTTTTTTTTTTTTTTTTTATGTAAAAAAAAAACG
>Ga0307507_10007023_pt1 | contig 16688 bp, 17 predicted proteins | sample 7_EM_MG_FD_207223 | JGI IMG/M metagenome (GOLD analysis project Ga0307507, IMG submission 207223) | Populus trichocarpa ectomycorrhiza microbial communities from riparian zone in the Pacific Northwest, United States - 7_EM | ecosystem: Host-associated > Plants > Roots > Unclassified | place...
CACACGGGGTCGTCCTCCCCGGCCTCGACCCGGGCGATCGCGTCCGCCATCGGCCCCCGCGCACGGCACTCGGTACAGACGAACTCCCGGGCGGTGCCGTGCAGTTCGAGCACCTTGCGGGCGGGCAGGCCGGCGAGCTGGTGCAGTCCGTCGACGTTCTGCGTGATGACCCGCACGGGTACGCCGGACTTCTCCAGGTCGACGACGGCCCGGTGCGCGGCGTTGGGCTCGGCCTGCAGCGTCCGGTTCTTGCGCCGCATCTGCCAGGACCGGCGCCGGATCTCCGGGTCGCCCATGTAGTGCTCGTAGGTCACGAGCTTCTCGGCCTCGGGGTCACGCCGCCACAGGCCGTTCGGGCCGCGATAATCGGGGATTCCGGAATCGGTGGAGATACCTGCGCCACTGAGGATCGCTACGAGAGGCCTGTCCATGGGCCGAGAGTAGGACGCCTGCCTGCCCGGAGCGAACGGATAACGGAGCGGCTCCGCGCCCTCCGGCCGCACCGCCCGCCTGAAGGGAAGAGCGGCGTCGGTGGCGCTACGCTTCTGCGTCGTGCAGGAGACGCGTCTCGACACCGCTCGGATCCGAGCCGCTCGCCGGGTGATCGACCCGGTCTTTCTCGACACCCCGCTGTACCGCTGCGAGGCACTGGAGCCAGGCCTCGGGTGCACGGTGAGCATCAAGCTGGAAACGGCGAACCCGGTCCGCAGCTTCAAGGGCCGCGGTACCGAGGTGGTCACCAGCCTGCTCGCCGAGCACGGTCCGCGGGCCGTGGTGTGCGCCAGCGCGGGCAACCTCGGCCAGGCCCTCGCCTGGTCCGGTCGCGGCCGGGGCCTCGACGTGACCGTCGTGGCGTCCCGCTTCGCGACGCCGGCCAAGCTGGACCGCATCCGGGCGTTGGGCGCCGGGCTGGAACTGGTGGACGGCGACCACGAGTTGGCGCGCGAGCGGGCCGCGGCCATCGCGCGGTACGAAGGCATCCGGCTGGTCGAGGACAGTCTGGACATCGAGACCTGCGAGGGCGCGGCGACCATCGGCCTGGAACTGGTGGAATCGGTGGAACGGTTGAAACCGGCGGACACCGCGCCGCCGTTCGACACCGTCCTGATCGCTCTCGGCGGCGGGGCGCTGGCCACCGGCGTGGGCCATGTGCTGAAGGCCCTGGCGCCCGAGGTCGAGGTGATCTGCGTCCAGCCGCTGGGCGCACCGGCGATGACCCTCTCGTGGCGCGGGCGGCGCGTCGTCACCACCGACTCGACCGACACCATCGCCGACGGCGTCGCCGGCCGGTACCCCATCCCGGCCGTCCTGGACGACCTCCTCCTGGTCGCCGACGACGCCGTCCTGGTCCAGGAGACGTCGATCATCGCCGGTATGCGGATGCTCCTCGACCACGCGGGCCTCGTCGTCGAACCGTCGGCCGCACTCGGCATCGCGGCGATCCTCGAAGACCGTGACCGTTTCGCCGGCCGCCACGTGGTCACCATCGTGTGCGGCAGCAACGTCGACGTGGACGCCTATCACCGCTGGGTCACCAGTACTTGACTGGGCGGGTGATGACGACACGACCCTCCTCTCCCGAGGATCTCCGCGCTGTCCTCTTCGACTCGGGCGGCGTGCTGATCCGGCCGGTCGGCGGACGGTGGAACCCCCGGGTGGACTTCGAGGAGACCGTCCTCGCCCACCACCCCTCGATCACGCCGGAACAGTTCGCGGCGGCCATCGCCGCGGGCGACCGCTTCTTCGCCGCCTCGTCCGCAACGCCCGACTACGACGACTACCACCGGGTGATGCTCCGCCACCTCGGCCTGGACCCGACACCGCGGTTCCTCGCCGACCTGGGCCGCGACGTCCCCGTGACCACGCTTCTGGAGATCTACCCGGACGTCATGGAAACCCTGCGGGAGCTGAGGCGCCGGGGCGTGCGGATGGCGGTGGTCTCGGACGCCTGGCCGGAACTGCGCGACGGGCACACAGCGTTGGGCATCGGGGAGTTCTTCGAGGCGTACGCGATCTCCGCCGAGCTCGGCTGCAGAAAGCCGGACCCCCGCATGTACCACCACGCCAGCAGCGCACTGAATCTGGCGCCCGCGCACTGCCTGTTCGTCGACGACGATCCGAGCCTGGTCGCCGCCGCGATCGGGCTCGGATACGCGGGGCGCGCGGTCTGCCGGGACTCGGCCACGTCGGATGTGCCTTCGGTCGTGTCCCTGGTGGAGTTGCTCGACCTCTTCTGACCGGTTCCAGCGCGGTGTTCAGGTGGTGGGTCGGCAACAGGCGGCCCGGGCGCACGAGGGCACAGGAACATCAACCGCCCGTCACCCAGCGAACCGCCGTGACCCCGCCCGCCAGCACGGCCGGCCCCACCCACCACCAGCCCATGACCCGCCGGACGGACGGCACCAGCCACACTCCCACCACCGCACCGGCGGCACCGACGGAGAGCACGCACGCGAGAACGATGCCGGCGTACGCGTCGTCGTCCCAGGGCCCGGACGGGCGGATGGCCAGCGCCGCCCAGCAGCAGGACGTGGCGGCAAGGGTGAGCAGGACCAGCGGAACGGCGAGGACCAGGCGCAGGCAGCCGCGGTCGTCGTCCGCGGAGGAGGGGCTGGTCATCGGTGTGGTGCGCTCCTTGCCTCGTCCGGATGTTCGGGCCGCGGCGGCGGGTGCTACCGTCCGCGCATGGCCAAGGTGACCGTCTCGCTCGACGCATCGCTCGTTGTGGAAGTCATGGTGCTCGCGGGTGTGGGCAACCCGCAGGACGCCGTCGAACTCGTCGTCCGTGACTACATCGAGCGCGGCCACCGCACGGAGGCCAGGGCCGAGGCACGCGACGACGCGCTGCGCGACGTGGACGTGAAACCCCGGGACGTCGAGGGCTGAGCCCATGTGGCCGGGCGGCCGGTGCCGGCCAACCTGCCCGGCCGCCCACGGCGTTGGCCATCTCGCCCGCCCCGCGTCAGCCGACCCGTTGCCCGTTCTCCAACTCCGCCGTCCCCGACCCGTCCCCGAGCACATCGAGCGCGACCAGGACCCTTAGCCCCAGCGAACCCGGCAGGTACTCGGTGAGTTCCTCGCGCGGGACAAGTCGCCAGGACAGCAGTTCCTCCTCCTGGAGTCGGATCGACTTGAGGTCGTTCGCGGTGAGGACTCCGCCGTCGTACAGGTAGGCCACCAACGGCGGGTAGCTCGGGCCGTGGTAGACCCAGTCGACGGCGAGCAGCCGGCCGAGTTCGACGTCGAGGCCGATCTCCTCCAAGGTCTCGCGGCGCGCGCCCTGGCGCGGTGTCTCGCCGTCGTCCGACTCGATCGTGCCGCCCGGAAGCGCCCAGCCCTCACGGTAGTTGGGCTCGACGAGCAGGACCTGCCCCTCGGTGTCACGGAAGAGGGCGGCGGCCCCGGCGAGGATGCGGGGGAGACCCGCGAGGTACGTGGCGAAGTCTGGCGTGGTGGTCATCAGGAAAGGGTAACCAGCCCGCGCAGCCGTCTCTCCGACTCACTGCCCGGCTGAGGGAAGTGACAGATCAGGCTCAGCCAGGGCGCCTCCTGCACCGCTAGCCGTACGAACGACACCTCGATGTCACCCGCATCGGGATGCCGGTAACGACGTACGGAGGAGCGGAACTCCACCACATCGTGTGCCTCCCACAGCTGCGCGAAGTGCGGGCTGGTGGTGACCAGTTCGTCGATCAGCTCCGCGAACCGCGGGTTGTCCAGTTCGTACGCCGCCTGTTGGCGCAGCAGGCCCGCCATCCACTCTGTCTCCGCCTCCCACTCGGGCATCAGGGCGCGGATGCCGGGCTCCCTGAACAGCAGCCAGGCGCTGTTGAGTTCGCGGCGCGGCCGGTCGAGGAGGGCGGGGCCGAGGATGGCTTCCTGGGCCCGGTTCCAGGCCAGGACGTCGAAGCAGCGGTCGATGACGAAGGCGGGGTTCGGCATCAGTGTGTCCATGAATGCCCGTACGGCGTCCGGTACTTGGAGGGACCTCTCGGCCGGTTCGGGCGCCGGTCGGCCCGCCAGCCGGAACAGGTGCGCGCGTTCCACGTCGTCCAACTGCAACGCGCGGGTCAGGGCCAGCAGGACCTGCGGGGAGACGTTGATGTCGCGGCCCTGCTCCAGCCAGGTGTACCAGGTGAGGCTCACGCCGGAGAGCAGCGAGACCTCCTCGCGGCGCAGGCCGGGGGTGCGACGGCGGCCACCCGGTGGCAGCCCCGTCTCCGCCGGATCGGCGCGCTCGCGGCGGGACCGCAGGAAGGCGGCGAGCGCCTTGCGGCCGTGATCCTTGGCTTCTGGTGGTTCTTTGGCTTCTGGTGGTGGTGTCGGCGGCACCAGTAAATTCTGCACTCTTCAACCGGGCCGCGGCCCGGCGCAGGGTGGGAGGGACACCGGAACCGAAGGTCTCCGGTGGTCTCAACTCCCAGCTGAAAGGCGGCCCTTGTGGCTGAGCTGTCCCAGTCCCCTCCCCGCACCGTTCTGGTCACCGGCGCCACCGGCGGCGTCGGTTCCGCGGTGGCGCGCGCCCTGCACGCCGACGGCTGGACCGTGTACGCAGCCCACCGCCAACCCGCGGACGAGGAAGCGCTGCGGGACGCCGGTTTCACCCCCGTCCGGCTCGAACTGACCGACGAGGACTCCGTCGCCGCGGCGGCCGAACAGGTCGGCCCGCGTCTGGACGGGCTCGTGAACAGCGCCGCGATCATGGGCCAGGGCCCCGTCGAACTGACTCCCACCGAGGCCTGGCGCCGCCAGTTCGAGACCAACGTGATCGGTCAGGCGACCGTCATCCGCGCCTTCCTGCCCGCGCTACGGGCGTCCGGCGGCCGGATCGTGAACATCGGCGCCGTCTCGGCCCGCGTACCGCCGCCCTTCTTCGGCCCGATCGCCGCCTCCAAGGCAGCCCTCGCCGCCCTCACCCACTCCCTGCGCGCGGAACTCCGCCACCAGGGCGTCAAGGTCACCCTCGTCGAACCCGGCGCCATGGACACCCCCATCTTCGCCACGGCGGACAAGGCGAGCGCCGACCTGGGCCGGGCCGGCTCACCGGAGACCCAGCGGCACTACGCCCGCGCCCTGGACGCCGTTCGCGCGACAGCCGCCCGCCGGCCGCTGGGCCCGGTCACCCCGGCCGTCGACGCCGTCGTACGCGCCCTGACCACCCGCCGTCCCGCGACCCTCACCACCACCGGCCGGGACGGCCGCGCCCTCGCCCTGCTGCGCTTCCTGCCGGACGGCCTGCGGGACCGGCTGGTGCTGCGGGCGTTCGGGGTGACGGCGGAGGCGTTCGGCGACACGGCCCCTACGGAGCCGTCCGCAACCCGTCCACGATGAGGTCGAGGATCCGCGCGGCCCGCGCCTCCCCGCCCCGCGCCGGATCGAGCCGCCACAGCACGCTCAGCTGAAGCAGCACGTCCTCCGGATCGAGCCCGGACTTGAGCGATCCGTCGGCGGCTCCCGCCTTCAGGAGTACGGCGATCGCGGCCACGAAGGGCGCGAAGTACTCGTCGTCGGCACCCCCGTCCGTCGCCGCGTGGATGACCTCGGCGACGCCGTACTTGAGCCGCCCGTAGTGGGCGACCTCGTCCAACCAGAGGCGTAGCGCGACGAGTGGCGGATGCTCCGCGAGCAGCACGGGCGCGCGGTCGATCAGGTGCTGTATGTCGTGCCGGTACAGCTCCAGGATCAGCGCCTCCCGGGTGGGGAAGTGGCGGTACAGCGTCCCGATGCCGACGCCCGCCTCCTTGGCGATCGCGGTGAGGGACACGCCAGTTGACGCACCGCTCGACGCGGCTATCGCCTCGCGGGCGACGGTCAGGATGCGTTCCCGGTTGTCGAGGGCGTCGCGGCGGGTCGGTTTCGGGTTCACGGGTCTGGGTCGTCCGTCCGGTGTCTGATTGCCAAGCGGAGGGCCCTCCGGTACGTTGGGAGATGTACCGGAGGGGCCTCCGTTTCACTCTCCATTCTGGCACATCCCCACCCGACACCGCAGGGAGCACCGTCATGCCCGAACTGGTCCTCGTCACCGGAGGCAGCGGCTACATCGCAGGCTGGTGCGTCGCCGAACTGCTCCGCCGCGGCTACGACGTCCGTACGACCGTCCGCGCCCCGGGCAAGGAGCGCGCGGTCACCGACGCGGTCGCGACCGTCGTCGAGCCCGCCGGACGGCTGAGCTTCGCCGTCGCCGACCTCACCGCCGACGAGGGCTGGGACGCCGCGCTCAAGGGCGTCGACTACGTCCTGCACGTCGCCTCCCCGCTCGGCGCCGCCTCGGACGACCCCGACGAGCTGATCGCCGCGGCCCGCGGCGGCGCCCTGCGCGTCCTGCGCGCGGCCACGGAGGCGGGCGTACGACGCGTCGTGCTGACCTCTGCCGCGAACGCCGCGAGCCCCTCGTCGTACGCCTCCGAAGGCGTCACCGACGAGACGCTTTGGACCGATCCAGACGACCCGACCCTCATCCCGTACCGCCGCTCGAAGACCCTCGCCGAGCGCGCCGCCTGGGACTTCATGCGCGACTACGACGGCCCGACCGAGTTGACCACCGTGCTCCCCGGCGCCGTCTTTGGACCGGTCCTCACCACCGCGAACATGGGCTCCGTCGGCATCATCGCGCGCATGGTGAGCGGCAAGATGCCCGGCGTCCCGCGGATCGGCCTCGAAGTCGTGGACGTCCGGGACCTGGTCGACGTCCACATCCGCGCGATGACCTCACCGGACGCGGCGGGCCAACGCTTCCTGGCCACCGGGGAGTTCGTTTGGATGGAGGACATCGCCCGCACCCTGCGCGAGGGCCTCGGCGAGCACGGCCGTACCGTCTCCACGCGCCGCCTCCCGGACTTCGTGGTCCGCCTCGCGGCCCGCTTCCAGGACCCGTCGCTGCGCGAGATCACCCCCGCGCTCGGCCGCCGCAACCGCCACAGCACGGAGAAGGCGCGCCGCGTCCTCGGCTGGGAACCGCGCCCGGCCCGGGAAGCCGTCCTCGACTGCGCCCGGAGCCTGATCGCGCAGGGCGCCGTCTAGACGTCGGCGGACTCCGCCAACTGCACTGTCCGCGCCGCCAGTTCACTGATCCGCGCCCCGTCGAAACCGAACACCGCACTCCGCACGGTGTCCTCCAACGGGTCCTTCCACTGGTCCGGGATCGTGTCCCCGCCGGTCAGCACCCCGGCCACCGAACCGGCCGTCGCGCCGTTCGAGTCGGTGTCCAGGCCGCCGCGGACGGTCAGCGTGATGCTGCGGGTGAAGTCGCCGTCGCCGTACAGGAGTCCGGCGGTGAGGACGGCCGCGTTCGGGACCGTGTGGACCCAGCCGAGCCCCACCGTCTCCTCCGACAGCGTGGTGAGCGTGTCCTCCCAGGTCATCCGGGTCTCGTGCAGCGTGAGCACCCGGCGCACGGTCCGCGCGAGGCGGCAGCCCGGCGGGATCACGGTCAGCGCCGTGTCCAGCGCGTGCCGCACGGTCGGCGCGGTGAACGCCGCCGAGATGAGAGCTGCGGCCCACATGGCGCCGTAGACACCGTTCCCCGAGTGGGACAACACCGCGTCCCTGCGCGCGAGTTGGGACGCGCGGCGCGGGTCACCCGGACTGGTCCAGCCGTAGATGTCGGCGCGGATCAGGGCGCCGATCCACTCCTGGTACGGGTTGTCGTGCGTCGCCGTCAGGGGCGGCTTGAGCCCGTTGGCGAGGTTGCGGTAGGCGGCGCGCTCGGCCGTGAAGGTCTGGAGGTACGGCAGTTTCCGCAGCCAAAGCTCTCCGACCTGCTCGGTGCTGAAGCCGAAGCCGTGGGTCTCCAGGAGGTCGAGGCCGAGGATGGCGTAGTCGACGTCGTCGTCACGGCAGCTGCCGTGGATCCGGCCGCGCACGCACCGCTGCCACTCGGGCCGCAGCTCGAAGCCGTCGGACTCGCTGGGCGGCTCGGGGAGGTACTCGGTCAGCGGCAGGGCGCCGGCCTGCCGGAGATAGCGGTCGATGCGGTCGCGCGTCCACAGGTCGCCCTGCTCGACCGGCTTGCCGAGCATGTTGCCCGCGATCCGGCCCAGCCAGCCCCCGAGGATGCGGTCCGCGAGCGCCGGCTCAGTGCCTACAGGGGTCATACCTCCGGTGTACCCGATATCCGGGCCCGGCAGCAGCACAGGGTGTGCTCAGCCCGGTCCCAGCGTTCGGTCGGGGCATGACGGCGGGGGCGTCCGCCGGTTAAGGTCGCAGCGGCGCGACTGGCCCCGGAATGCGCGGGGGCCCGGAGAGCAAGGGGATCGCAAGGTGGCGGACGCTGCACAGAAGGGCACCCACAGGGTGCTCATCGCCGCGGACAAGTTCAAGGGGTCGCTGACGGCCGTGCAGGTCGCCGAGCGGGTGACGGCCGGGTTGCGCCGGGTCGTACCCGATCTGGACGTGACGGCGATGCCGGTCGCCGACGGCGGCGACGGCACGGTGGACGCGGCCGTCGCGGCAGGCTTCGAGCGACGGGAGATACGGGTCGCCGGGCCCCTCGGCGACGAGGTCACCGCGGCTTTCGCGGTACGCGGCGACACGGCGGTCGTGGAGATGGCCGAGGCGAGCGGGCTGCAACGCCTGCCCAAGGGCGTCTTCGCCCCCCTCACCTCCTCGACGTACGGCTCCGGCGAACTGCTGCGGGCCGCGCTCGACGCGGGCGCGCGGACGATCGTGTTCGGCGTCGGCGGCAGCGCCACGACGGACGGCGGTGCGGGCATGCTCTCCGCACTCGGCGCCCGCTTCCTGGACGCGGAGGGCGAACCGGTCCCCCCGGGCGGCGGCGCCCTGACCGACCTCGCCTCGGCCGACCTCACCGGCCTGGACCCACGCCTCACCACCGTCGACCTCATCCTCGCGAGCGACGTCGACAACCCGCTCACCGGCCCCAAGGGCGCCCCCGCGGTCTACGGCCCCCAGAAGGGCGCCACACCGGACGACGTGGACGCCCTCGACGCGGCCCTCGGCCACTACACGAAGGTCCTGGAGGAGGCGACCGGCGCCAAAGCCGCCGAGTACGCCGCCGCACCCGGCGCGGGCGCCGCCGGGGGCATCGGCTACGGCGCGCTCCTCCTAGGCGCCCGTTTCCGCCCCGGCATCGAGGTCATGCTCGACGTCCTGGGCTTCGCCTCCGCCCTGGAAGGCGCCACCCTCGTCATCACCGGCGAGGGCTCCCTCGACGAACAGACCCTCCACGGCAAGGCCCCGGCAGGCGTCGCCGCGGCGGCCCGCGCCGAGGGCAAGGAGGTCGTAGCGGTCTGCGGCCGCCTGGCCCTGCCCCCACAGTCCCTGGGCCACGCCGGTATCCGCCGCGCGTACCCCCTCACGTCGATCGAACCGGACGTCGTGAAGTGCATCGCCGAGGCGGGACCGATCCTGGAGCGGGTGGCGGAGAACATCGCACGGGACTTCCTGGTCTGAGTCTCGCTCAAGGAACGTGGAAGGGCCCGAGCCATGTGGCTGGGGCCCTTCGTTTCGTTGCATGGCCGCTGCCGCAACTGCTCGACGCAGGTCGGCACAGATCAGCCTGTCCGGCGTTTGAGGATGAGGCCCCTTCAGGGCCGATGGGGGTCTGGGGGCGCAGCCCCCAGCAGGGCAGGCACCGACGCCGGGGGCGATACAAACGAAGGGCCCCGAACCGAAACGGTCCGGGGCCCCAAGTCAGCCTTGAGAACTACGGCAGCTGTGCCGCCCGTGCCTCACGCCGGTTGCCGCGGAAGTTGTTCACCCGGCGGGCCGTCGCGAACAGCGGGATCACCGCGCCCATGACCAGCTGGAGCGCGCAGCCCGTCTGCAGGAGCAGCTGACCACCCGGGGCGTCGAACGCCCAGGAGGCCAGCAGGCCCATCGACAGGACGATCCAGGCGAGCATCGCCACCGCGAGGCGGCCCCGCGGCTTCGGGTACTCGACGCGGCTCACCATCAGCCAGGCGGTGCCGAGGATCGCCATGAGCGTCGCCGCGAAGGGCAGCTCAAGCAGCACGATCGAGACCACTGTCAGCGCACCGAACGGGGAGGGCATGCCCTGGAACATGCCGTTCGGCGGCGTCACGCACGAGAAGCGCGCGAGTCTCAGCACCACGGCCAGCAGCACCACGATCGCACCGACCGCGGCCACTCTCTGGTGCGCGTCGTCGGCGACCATGCCGTAGACGAGGACGAAGTACGCCGGCGCGAGGCCGAAGCTGATCAGGTCCGACAGGTTGTCCAGCTCGGCGCCCATGGGGGAGGAGCGCAGCTTGCGGGCGACGAGGCCGTCGAAGAGGTCGAAGACCGCCGCGCAGAGCATCAGGATGACCGCGGTGGCCGCGCTGTGGCGGGCCATGCCGGTCGACTCGTCGTTGCCCGTCAGGTGCGGGATCAGGATGCCGGTGGTGGTGAAGTACACCGCCATGAAGCCGCAGGTGGCGTTGCCGAGGGTGAGGGTGTCCGCTATTGAGAGGCGGAGAGAAAGAGGCATCTCCTCCTCGTCGTCCACCTCATCGGCCTCGGGCACCCAGCCCGCCTGTGTCTCCGGATCAACCACGGTCAATGCGAGTCACCCCAGCCATGGTCTTCTGGCCGACCTCCACGTCCACCTCGACACCCTCGGGGAGGTAGATGTCGACGCGTGAACCGAAGCGGATCAGGCCGATGCGCTCGCCCTGCTCGACCTTCGTGCCCTGCGGAACGTAGGGGACGATGCGGCGGGCGACGGCGCCGGCGATCTGGATCATCTCGATGTCACCGAGTTCGGTGTCGAAGTGCCAGACGACCCGCTCGTTGTTCTCGCTCTCCTTGTTGAACGCGGGAACGAAACCGCCCGGGATGTGCTCGACCGACGTCACCGTGCCGGAGAGCGGCGCGCGGTTGACGTGGACGTTCAGCGGGCTCATGAAGATGGCGACGCGGGTGCGACCGTCCTTCCACGGCATGATGCTCTGCACCACACCGTCGGCGGGCGAGATGACCCGGCCCTGGGTGATCTCGCGCTCGGGGTCGCGGAAGAACCACAGCATGCCCGCCGCGAGCGCGGTGGCGGGTACGGCCACGACCTTGGCGGCGCCGGACTTGCGCGCACGTACCAGGCTGAGGGCTGCGGTGGCGACGGTCGGCAGGAGCCACGGCGATGCTCCGCGCGCGAGGCGTACGCCTGCCAGGCTGTCGCGTGGTGCAGAGGTTTGGCTGTGGGGCATGGATGACCTTCGTAGCGGATGATGCCGCGCTGTAACGGGGGACGGCGGCTTTCCCGGGATCGTACCGGTCGCGGGCCACAACTGGGCAAGCCAGGAAGCCGAGTCGGCGGCTGGGAAGCGTTGACGGGGTGTGATCTTCTTCTCGATGAAAACACCCCGAAACGGACAATCAGCCCTGGAATCGATACTCTTCGAGCAACCTGCGCCCGATGATCATTTTCTGGATTTCGGCAGTACCTTCGCCGATCAACAGCATCGGCGCCTCGCGGTAAAGGCGTTCGATCTCGTACTCCTTGGAGAAGCCGTACCCGCCGTGGATCCGGAAGGCGTCCTCGACGACCTCCTTGCAGTACTCGGAGGCGAGGTACTTCGCCATCCCTGCCTCAAGGTCGTTTCGTTCCCCGGAGTCCTTTTTGCGTGCCGCGTTGACCATCATCGCATGGGCGGCCTCGACCTTGGTAGCCATCTCCGCGAGCTTGAACTGGATCGCCTGGTGCTGGGCGATGGGCTTCCCGAACGTGTGACGCTGCTGCGCGTACGAGACGCCCAGTTCGAAGGCACGCTGAGCGACACCGCAGCCACGTGCAGCCACATTCACGCGGCCGACCTCGACTCCGTCCATCATTTGGTAAAAACCTCGGCCGGTCTCGCCGCCGAGCACGCGGTCGGCCGGAATCCGCAGGCCGTCCATGATCAACTCGGTGGTGTCGACGCCCTTGTAGCCCATCTTGTCGATCTTCCCGGGGATCGTGAGACCGGGCCGGACCTCACCGAAACCGGGCTCCTTCTCGACCAGGAAGGTCGTCATCGACTTGTGGGGCGCGGTGCCCTCCGGGTGTCCTTCGTCACTTCGCACGAGGACGGCGACGAGCGACGACGTACCGCCGTTCGTCAGCCACATCTTCTGGCCGTTCAGGACGTATTCGTCGCCGTCCTTGACCGCCTTCGACGTGATCGCCGAGACGTCGGACCCCAACCCCGGCTCCGACATGGAGAACGCGCCCCGGATGTCGCCGGCCGCCATACGCGGCAGGAAGTGGTCCTTCTGCTCCTGCGTGCCGTGCTGCTTGAGCATGTAGGCCACGATGAAGTGGGTGTTGATGATCCCGGACACGGACATCCACCCGCGCGCGATCTCCTCCACACACAGGGCGTACGTCAACAGGGACTCGCCCAGGCCGCCGTACTCCTCCGGGATCATCAGGCCGAAGAGGCCCAACTCCTTGAGCCCGTCGACGATCTGCTGCGGGTATTCGTCGCGGTGCTCCAGCTCGGTGGCGACCGGGAGGATCTCTTTGTCGACGAAGTCGCGGACGGTGGACAGGATTTCCCGCTGGATGTCGGTGAGACCGGCGGTCTGGGCGAGTCGCGCCATGGTTACTTCTCCTGCTGCTTCAGGTCGGGGCGGCCGGGCTGCTCGCCGCCGCGCTCCTTGATGTACGTCTCGGTCGGCACCATCACCTTGCGGCGGAACACGCAGACCAGCGTGCCGTCCTGCTTGTAGCCCTTGGTCTCGACGTAAACGATTCCGCGGTCGTTCTTCGACCTGGACGGCGTCTTGTCGAGGACCGTCGTCTCGCCGTAGATGGTGTCCCCGTGGAAGGTCGGCGCCACGTGCTTCAGCGACTCGACCTCCAGGTTGGCGATCGCCTTGCCCGACACGTCCGGTACGGACATGCCCAGCAGCAGCGAGTAGATGTAGTTGCCGACCACGACGTTCTTGCCGAAGTCCGTCGTGTTCTCGGCGTAGTTGGCGTCCATGTGGAGCGGGTGGTGGTTCATCGTCAGGAGACAGAAGAGGTGGTCGTCGTACTCCGTGACGGTCTTCCCGGGCCAGTGCTTGTAGACCGCGCCGACCTCGAACTCCTCGTAGGTGCGTCCGAACTGCATGGTGCTCAGGCCTCCGGGGCTTCGAACTTGGACGTGCGCTCCATGCCGGCGGCCCGGCCCTTGCCCGAGATGACCAGCGCCATCTTGCGGCTGGCCTCGTCGATCATCTCGTCGCCGAGCATCGCGGAGCCCTTCTTCCCGCCGGCCTCGGACGTGTAGTAGTCGTACGCGTCCAGGATCAACTCGGCGTGGTCGAAGTCCTCCTGGGACGGCGAGAAGATCTCGTTGGACGCCTCGACCTGGCCCGGGTGCAGCACCCACTTGCCGTCGAAGCCGAGCGCGGCGGCACGCTGGGCGACCGCGCGGTAGCCGTCGATGTTGCGGATCTGGAGGTAAGGGCCGTCGATCGCCTGGAGGTTGTTGGCGCGGGCGGCCATCAGGATCTTCATCAGGATGTAGTGGTAGGCGTCCGCCGGGTAGCCGGGCGGCTGCTCGCCCACGACCAACGACTTCATGTTGATCGACGCCATGAAGTCGGCCGGTCCGAAGATGATCGTCTCGACGCGCTGGGAGGCTGTCGCGATCTCGTTGACGTTGTTGAGGCCCTGCGCGTTCTCGATCTGCGCCTCGATGCCGATCTTGCCGACCTCGAAGCCCATCGTCTTCTCGATCTGCGTCAGCAGCAGGTCCAGGGCGACGACCTGCTGGGCCGTCTGCACCTTCGGCAGCATGATGCAGTCGAGGTTCTGGCCCGCGCCCTCGACGACCGTGACGACATCGCGGTACGTCCACTCGGTCGTCCAGTCGTTGACGCGCACGACCCGCGTCTTGCCCGTCCAGTCGCCCTCGTTGAGGAACTTGACGATGGTGTGCCGAGCCTCGGGCTTGGCGAGCGGCGCGCACGCGTCCTCCAGGTCCAGGAAGACCTGGTCGGCCGGGAGGCCCTGCGCCTTCTCCAAGAAGCGCGGGTTGCTCCCGGGGACCGCGAGACAGGAGCGTCGCGGACGAAGCCGGTTCACGGGGGCGGGCGTGGTCATGCGGGGACCTCCAGAGGGTCGAGCTTGTTCGCTTTCCGGATCTCGTCGACGATACGGCCGATGATTCCCGTGATGTCGAAGTCCTTCGGGGTGAAGACCGCGGCCACTCCCGCGGCCCTGAGCTGCTCGGCGTCGGCGTTCGGGATGATCCCGCCGGCGATCACCGGGATGTCGGCCGCACCAGCCTCGCGCAGCCGGTCCAGCACGTCCGGCACCAACTGGGCGTGCGAGCCGGACAGGATGGACAGGCCGACCGCGTGCACGTCCTCGGCGAGGGCCGCGTCCACGATCTGCTCCGGGGTCAGCCGGATGCCCTGGTAGACCACCTCGAAGCCGGCGTCACGCGCGCGTACGGCGATCTGCTCGGCGCCGTTGGAGTGCCCGTCCAGGCCCGGCTTGCCGACCAGGAACCGCAGCTTTCCGGCGCCCATCTCGCGCGCCGTCACATCCACCTTGCGGCGTACCTCGGCCATCGCCGAGCCCTCCTCGGCGGGGACCGCGACCGGCGCAGACGAGACACCGGTCGGCGCCCGGAACTCGCCGAACACCTCGCGCAGGGCCCCGGCCCACTCGCCGGTCGTGACACCGGCGCGGGCGCACTCCAGGGTGGCCTCCATGAGGTTGTCGGTGCCCTTGGCGGCCTCCTTCAGCCGCTCCAGCGCCTTGCACGGGCGCGGGTGGTTGAACGGCGGCTGATAGCGCGTGTCCCGCCAGTGCTGCAACGACTCGATGACACGGGCCTCGACGGCCGGGTCGACAGTCTGGATCGCTGTATCGAGGTCGGCGGTGAGTGGATTGGGCTCGGTCGTGTTGAAGATGTTGACGCCGACGATCTTCTCTTGACCGGACTCAATACGGGCCCGGCGCTCCGCGTGCGAGGAGACGAGCTGCGACTTGAGGTAGCCCGACTCGACCGCGGCCATCGCGCCGCCCATCTCCTCGATGCGGTCCATCTCGGCGAGGGACTCCTCGACCAGGGAGGCCACCTTCGCCTCGATGACGTGCGAGCCCTCGAAGATGTCCGCGTACTCCAACAGGTCGCTCTCATGCGCAAGGACCTGCTGGATGCGCAGCGACCACTGCTGGTCCCAGGGGCGGGGGAGCCCCAACGCCTCGTTCCACGCCGGGAGTTGCACTGCACGCGCGCGTGCGTCCTTCGACAGCGTCACGGCCAGCATCTCCAGCACGATCCGCTGGACGTTGTTCTCCGGCTGCGCCTCGGTCAGGCCCAGGGAGTTGACCTGGACGCCGTAGCGGAACCGGCGCTGCTTCGGGTTCTCGATGCCGTAGCGCTCGCGCGTGATCTCGTCCCAGATGCGGCCGAAGGCGCGCATCTTGCACATCTCCTCGATGAAGCGGACGCCCGCGTTCACGAAGAAGGAGATACGGGCTACGACATCGCCCCTGCGGTCCTCGGGGATCTGGCCGGAGGCGAACACCGCGTCCAGGACGGCGATCGCGGTGGACATCGCGTACGCGATCTCCTGGACCGGGGTGGCCCCGGCCTCCTGGAGGTGGTAGCTGCAGATGTTGATCGGGTTCCACTTGGGGATGTGGTTGACCGTGTAGCAGATCATGTCCGTCGTCAGCCGGAGCGAGGGCACCGGCGGGAACACGTGCGTGCCCCGCGAGAGGTACTCCTTGACGATGTCGTTCTGGGTCGTCCCCTGGAGCTGGGTGATGTCGACGCCCTGCTCCTCGGCGACGACCTGATAGAGCGCCAGCAGCCACATGGCGGTGGCGTTGATCGTCATCGAGGTGTTCATCTGGTCCAGGGGAATGTCCTGGAACAGCCGGCGCATGTCACCGAGGTGCGCGATCGGCACGCCGACCCGGCCGACCTCGCCGCGGGCGAGGATGTGGTCGGAGTCGTAGCCGGTCTGCGTCGGCAGGTCGAACGCGACCGACAGACCGGTCTGGCCCTTGGCGAGGTTGCGCCGGTACAGCTCGTTGGACGCCTCGGCCGTGGAGTGACCGGCGTACGTGCGCATGAGCCACGGCCGGTCTTTCTGACGCTCAGTCATGTACTGGACCTCGGCCCTCAGATGTTCCGGAAGCGGTTGATCGCGTCGATGTGCTTGTCGCGCAGTTCCTCGTCGCGGACGCCCAGGCCCTCCTCGGGGGCGAGGCACAGGACGCCGACCTTGCCCTGGTGGAGGTTGCGGTGGACGTCGTAGGCGGCCTGCCCGGTCTCCTCCAGGGAGTACACGCGGGAGAGCGTCGGGTGGATCTTGCCCTTCGCGACCAGCCGGTTGGCCTCCCAGGCCTCGCGGTAGTTGGCGAAGTGCGAGCCCACGATCTTCTTCAGGGACATCCACAGGTAGCGGTTGTCGTACTCGTGGTTGTACCCGGAGGTCGACGCGCAGGTGACGATCGTGCCGCCCTTGCGGGTGACGTAAACGCTTGCGCCGAAGGTCTCGCGGCCCGGGTGCTCGAAGACGATGTCCACGTCCTCGCCGCCGGTGAGTTCACGGATCCGCTTGCCGAAGCGCTTCCACTCGCGCGGGTCCTGGTGGTGCTCGTCGGCCCAGAACTTGTAGTCCTCGGCGGTGCGGTCGATGATCGCCTCGGCGCCCATCGCGCGGCAGATGTCCGCCTTCTGGGGCGAGGACACGACACAGATGGGATTGGCGCCGCCGGCGAGCGCGAACTGTGT
>Ga0307507_10007024_pt1 | contig 16686 bp, 18 predicted proteins | sample 7_EM_MG_FD_207223 | JGI IMG/M metagenome (GOLD analysis project Ga0307507, IMG submission 207223) | Populus trichocarpa ectomycorrhiza microbial communities from riparian zone in the Pacific Northwest, United States - 7_EM | ecosystem: Host-associated > Plants > Roots > Unclassified | place...
TGGGGTGCTAGAGCCAAACGACCCCTAGAAACAAGGACGCCAGGGCCCAAGGACATGATAAGGGAAGTAAGGCGGGAGGGGGAGGGTGCAGCTCACGGAGAGTGCGGGTGCATCTCACTGAGAGTGCGGTGGTGGTGGATGTTGACGATGAATTCTCATGGTGTTGAGATTTCAATCGCCGGGTGTGTAGAGGAGATGGTTCGTGACCAAAATCCCATGCCCCAAGGGGGCCCTTATATAGGGGTTCTTCCCTCAACCCTAACCCTGCGTGACTCATACCCTCGCGTCACGCGACTCATGACTCATAGCGAGTCATAGTGTGAAATCCATCAGCTGACTCGTCCGAGTCAGCTGCGCCCTATCTGGTAACCAATCAAAACTCATAAAACAAGTCAGGTGCCCTAACGGGGTCATATGCGTGAAACCCATGACTCATAACTATGAGTCATGTGTGAAATACATAAGCCACATGACCACAATCGTGCGTCATGTCAAATATCAACCAATAACAATAAACCAATGACACGCAATTGGGTCGTCATGTGAAAACCTATGAGTCAACTGTTCTCATAGCGTGAAACATAACAAACTGATGACTAATAACTATTAGTCATGTGAGAGTCTGCCTTGCTTAGTGACCGTTTGTGACAACACTACAGGACCCTGGAACCTTGAAACAGGACTTCGTAAAACAGCAAACATAAGGACATTGACCACGAAGTGCCCTGATTGTCGCCTGTATTATCAGCACGCTGCCACCTATGAAAAACATCTTCGGGCGGCACATCATGATATCTTGCTTTTCCACTAGCAGGTCACGGACTTTGAGTCAGCACTTCATCTGTGCAGACATCTTTCATCAGGGAAATGTCGGAGTGGGGTCCAAGGTGGTCCTGAAGGCTCCTGATCCACCCAGGGGGGTCATGGTCCCCGAGGTCCACCTGGTCCACTCCGATCCGCTCTGATCCACACTTTTGGAAATTTTATCGAAAATGTGGATCAGGGTGGATCAGGGTGGACCAGGAGGACCAGGGGGACCATAACCCCCCTTGGTGGACAAGGAGTAGTTTTTACATTTTGCTGATGTTTATAGAGGATGAAACAGTGAACCAGCGGAACACTAGTGGTGTGGGTGAATTCTCAGAAGGCTGGGGAAATTCTGACTCTGAGTCTGAGCTGGCCATTTTAGGGCATGATTTACAGAGTGAACAGGAGAGAGGTGGTGATATAGAGGATGATTTGGACTCAGAGGACATTTCCCCCTGCAGCCAGATAAATTGATCCGATGGAGTCGGCAAACGATACCCGGTGCCGGTTGACCCCTGGGAGATGTTACTGGCTATGAGGCACTAATCAGGCCATGCTTGACAAGTGTAACGGAATCTACTTTTATCGCTACTACTCCTTCACCCAACGTTCGATATTGCCTATTAGGTTTTCCCAGTAACGAATTATTCCTTACATTGTACCTTCCCTATTATTCTAGTTTCCTATTAGGTAGTACTTTCCTTAGTTCGCTTATTACTACCTTTCCTTTGTTGTGCCCAATTGGGAAACCCTATGCTTCCTACTATGTATTACTGATTTAGTACATTAGTAGCGATCTCTTACTTGGTTGATTCAATTACTTGTTTTGTTAGTTATATCCTGTCGCATCTACACCTTTGTTTTAGGACTTAGTTGTTTTTGCTTCAACCTTAGCGTAGCTTAGCATTCTCGTTTGGACAGGATATTGGTTATGATTTATTTGTATTTAAAGAGCTCGAGATCCCTTAAGGATTCGAACTCTCAAGCCTGACAGGAACCCTCACTTTAATATACTAAGTTGAACGGTCACATTATTAGTTCTTAACCTTTGTTATATCTCTTGTAGAGATTTGCATCGACGCTTCTCCTCCCTGTCCTTCAGTATCGCCGGATCTCCCTCTGGGAATCTCACAGTACTCAGGAGCAGGTTACATTTTTTGACCAAGACTTAAGTACAACCTTTGATCTTCAGCAGAGGACTGATCACCCTTCGCCTCCCTTGACCCTGCAGTACCGGTACCCCTCCTTGTTCCTTGAAAGGCCTAGAGCAGACTCCTAACGAGACCTGCTCACCCCGGATTGCAACCATTTCGCTTCCTCTCCCGTGCTTGATAATTCTGTTTAAGCGAGGGAGGCACTTCGATGTTTATATTCCGTGTCTGAGTGTTCGCGGGCTACATTTGCTAACCATACTAACTAAGTATTGAACGAACAAAGTTCTCTGAACTCAGAACTGCGAACACCTCCTGACCCTGACAACTGTTCCATCCCATGCTCACATTATGAAGACGTAGACTACCATATTATGGTAAGGATGTGTCAGTCCCGTGGATAATAGACTAGTCTAGAGTACACGTAGCTGCCTAATGTCATTGTAATAATATCTCTTCACCAAACTGTATATGAAGCGGCCAACTCCAAAGGCGTCAGACCTTTCAATACGCGAGAGTCCGTCACTGTTCACACATCAGGTTTCCGAACAACTTCTGTCAGCGATCGTTCCCATAGCGATTCGCGCGCACTCTCTTGTCTTCGTACTGACTGGTCCTGAGCGGGCCCAGAGGTCTCCACTATGTGTTTTCTGGTACCTTCATATGATATTTTTACTTAAGTGCTTATTCTGATTCAGTCCGTCACTGGCATCTTAGGAAACTCTCGTTCTTACCCTGTGGACATTCTAAAATGGGAACGGACACTTAAATCTCCCAGACATCTTTGCACTATTATCACCGTCATTTATGACTTGTCGTATAATTATATTTTAACTAATAATAACTATGACGCGGCTCAGAATCGAACACGTGATCCTATAGTTGGAGGCACATGACCATTTTCTTAAGCTAGACCAAGGTATATGTTACCAAGTGTTTGAACTCGGGCTAGTTGGTACGCAGGGGTCTGTGTGTGAGTTTTATGGATTGGATCTCTTGGCAAGACTAACATACTTGTTAGTATCAAACGGATCATAGGCATGGCACATTTAGTACTCGAGACTGCCAGGAGAGACAACAACCGCTGGGATGTAAATAATAGGATTGATTCAGAAACATTTCGTAGAATAGATTGAATATCGCACGGTAGATACAAGAAGTTGTGTAAAAGAGACATGGAACGGTACAAAAAGAACGCCAAAGGATACAGATAGTGAACCAGCCGAGTACAAATACAAAATAGAATAAGAAAAGGTTAAGAGAACTATGAGGTCTCCAAAAGGACAATAGGATGTACAAAGGATTCAAGATTCCGTCAAAGAAGGGAAACAAAACCAATTTGGTACACGGACTATAGAAACGAGAAAGGTGTGTGAGAAAGGTACAGGGGCAGAGGATGCACGGGATGACCTGAAGAACGTCTCCAAGGGGACGCCCAGGCGACTGAGTCCATAACGGAGAAATCAGAGGAAAGAGAAAGTGCCAAGTGTGAGATGAGCGCCGAGACAGGACAGGTGTTATTCTGGACGTACACAAGCGCAAATGGCACATACAACGGCCAACATGGCCCAAGTGGGATATCAAACCAAACAGGGCTCAATTAGGCAAGACCCCATCCCCAGCGGAGTAAGTTTGGGGCCAGTGACAGAAGCAAAAGAGGAAGGACACCGGAGGTCTGAATTGAGCCTCCTGAAGGCCTGACAGGCTTTGAGGAATGAAAATGAATGTATGAGGGATAGGGGGGACAGGGAGGGCTGGTATTACTGGAAGATACAGGAAGATATGTATGTAATACATGAGGTAGAATTTTTCTTGCTGATGACTGACTTCAAAGACAAGTTAACTAAAACCTATAGAAGTCATCGTCAAGTCTCAAATTCTCAAATTGTACCATAGATTTCCTATAAATCAATTTACTTTCTTTTTTATATTACATTATTCATACTTCTTCATAGTCTATCACTAATCGGCTTGGCATTATTTTGCACAGCCACTGTTTCATTTTCCTGTTCCACAAGGCACACACTCTTTTATTCATGGACCGTACATCAAAAACCAAATTAAAATTGAAAATTAAGATAATAATACAATCGACAACAGCAACCAAAATAATCCAATATTTCCTCCAGTATCCTGCACCATACAGCGACAGCGCTTAACAACCCAGTCCACCATAGTCCATCCAAGCAATAACCCATCTCAATACCCCAACTAACCAACCAACAGTCTCCCTCCACCCCAACCCCACACAAGCCCGATCGATGATCCATACATCCAAATCAACGAACAAAAAATCACATTCAGAAACAAAGTCCACATTTATCATACTTATCTATTTTTATTTTTTTTATTTCTTTCGAGCGGGGGATGAGCAGATATAATAATCACACAACATTTCCTTTGCTATCATGTCAAACTGAACCAAACTATAATAGAATGGACTGGACTGGACTGGACTGGACTGGACAAAACCCCCAGGAGCAGAATGAAGCGACTTAGTGGTTAGCGGTACGGTATTTGTAAGTGCAGGGAAATCTAGCCCGAGGATAATACCTAAAGAGGGCAGGTAGTACTTCATCTAGTCCTAGTCCAAGCAGAAGATTTAGCATGCGAGCCAAGTCGACTCCTACCCCCCCCTACAGCTACCCAGACCAGCAGTCCCTGCACTCCCCACCCCTGCAAGACCAATCGATTCATCCATAAACCCAAGTGCTAGAACCTCCGAGTGATATTCCATGTATCATACCAAATTCCTACCGAAACCACGCGCAAGCATCGTGCCCTCTGCTACACAGCAGAACCACACAAAAACATTCAAACTGTTAGAACGCACGACTTCCTGTTATCATGCCTCATAAATATCGTGACAATTTTGACTCACGGGTGTGGATGGGATGTACTGTACAAATATGACCTATGATATAGATATTTCCCCGGTACGGGACATAATATTATAGAAGTAGAACTTGCCTTTGTTTAAGAGAATTAGCACTAGCTTGGAATAATATGATCTTTTGTCTTAACCGTATCTACTCAGGTTTCGCTACAACCCCACCACACGAGCAGGGTCTAAATCGAAATATCTTCACAAGCGTCAACACAACCAAAGCTAGTGGGAATACAACAACCCCACACGGCTCAATTGTATTATTCTCAAGCACATAGCCGACACCGCACACCACCACCACCAGTCTATAATCATTCACCAAATGCGCAATTAACCAGCTGGAGGAAACACAAGAAAAATGGCTAAAAGGCAAAAAAGGGGAAAGAAAGAAAGCAGAATAAACGCCGGAATAGCCCCTACTAGAACTATGTACAATTTCCATTTTAGAGAGGAAAAAAAAAGCGGGGAAAAAAAGTAACAAAAGAGAAATAGCTAATTTACTTTCATTTTAAGCAAAGCAAACCTAGCGATACATTTATCAGAAGGAAGGAAGGGAATAACCAGATCTATCCATCCGCTCTATACGTCCACCATTCTCACGCGTTCGCAACAGCAACAGTTACAGCAACGGTAGCAGGCGCTTCAGCGGTTATAGGCGGGACGTCTTCTCCGTGATTGTGAAGCTGTTCCCCGGTAAGGTAGACCTCATCAATAATGCTTTGCTTCCAGGAGGCTACAAGGATCCCCCAAAGGTAGCCCAATCCGATGAGGAAGAAGATTGCGAAGACTGCAGGGTAACTGTAGCGGTATATTTGGCTGATCTTTTCGGCGGGGGCATTTTTGACTATTGGCCCGTCAGCATGGAGCTATAATAGGAATAGGGGTGAGGCAAAGGGAACTTACGGAAAGTGTTGGCCGCGATGGAGCCTAGAGCCAGGGGGAGTAGCAACGCTACAAGCATAAAGCCGCCGGCAGGAGCGATAAAATGTTTGGTTGCAAGTTTGACGTCCGGGTCCAAATAACCGCGTGCGACTACACCCCGCAAAGACCGTGCCCAGGCGCTATCTCTATTGACTAAGAGCATCCGACCCATCATCTTAATGTAGAGAACCCCGAGTGTCCAGTCTTGGATAAAGTGGATCACGTGTTGCTTATCGTTGGAGAAGTAGGTGTGAATGGGGATGATGACATAGAACTCTATCATCAGTGCCAATAACGTAGGGAGCACAATGCCGAATGCTGTGAGGACGTATGAGATTTTAGCAACGCGCACAAGCCATTTGCCCATTGCCCGCCAGAGACTCTCGCTTTCCCTCGCAGTACGTATTCCTCTTCTGACCAAACTCCTTGCCAATTTCCATTTCGCCCCAGCGTAGGCAAAGGCTCCAATGATGTAAATCCCGACACTGAAAGCGTAAATATCATTCAGTTTAATATTCGGGGGTACTAGCTGCTTCAGTACGGTCCTTCCAAGAAGTAGCGGGCCAATGGTGACCCCAATGCCTGTAAAAGCAGCAAATCCCCAGATAGCCAAGACAAGGAGCCCAATTCGTGTCCTGAACCAAGGCGGAAGGTAGACGAGCTTAAAATCAGGAGAATTAGGACCATTTGCTGAATCGACAGGGTCCTCTTGCTCATCAAGGCGAACGTTATCCTCGGTGACAGGAATGAAGACCCTTCTCCCTTTGGGCCTTCGTACAGAATCCGATGCTGGCGCTCTAACATATCTCCCGTCCTTTTGAAAATAAACCTCCACACTGGCTCCCCCAGCTTCCTTCAGGGCGTCTGCTTCGATTATCGGGTGGTTGATGTCTCCATTTTTGCGCAACAGCCGAGCAGCCCAACCTTGCCGAACATGGTGTCCCTCTTCATCCGCCATCCTATCACCAAACATGAAGCTAGTCAACCTCAAGAAGCGAGCGCACCTCCTAAACCACCATCCGTACATCTTCTGTAGCCCGTCAGATGGTTTGACAAACTGGACCGCGATAGGCATAAAGAAGTTGTAGAACAACAAATCCACGGGAAATTCGAGCACAGGCTCATTAGACGACCAATGGATGGGGAGCACAGATTCAGTGGCTAGGTGTAACGACCAGACTACCCCACCCAAGCAAACAATCACAAGAACGCCATAAATGAGTGCGCTAAATCCTATTTTCCGCAACTGCATCATGACAGGCCTGTCGAGTACGTCTTTTACCGGGTGGAAGTTTGGGTCGTCGGGATCTCTGATAAAGTCTTTTGCAATGTTAGTGATATTCTGCGAAAGGGCAGATGTTTTCCAACTCACAGAGCACGCCCGATCTCATAATCTTCCGGCACATTGAGACAAAGAGAGCGAAATGGAACATATAACATGTCCCAACAAACCAGTGCACGAACACGCTTGTCAATGGAAAGTCGGCAAAAAACTGAATCCGGGAGAGGATCGTGGCTTCCTCGAACAAAGGCAAGAGCGCGAAATCTGAGAAAAAGGGTCAGCCACTGCAAAGCGAGTTACAAGAGGCAGACTCACCAAGGAGCAACCCGCAGTAGAGAGGAAATGCCAGCATCTCGATTCCTATGATCAGCACAACCTTCATCACTCCTCCAGCCTGTGCCAGTAACTCAACAGCAATCTTTTCCATCACCCTTCCATTTACAGCAAGATCTCTCTTCCTAGCATTTTGAAGATAGAGCATTCCAATGATCGTGAACAGCGAATACCCAATAAATACCGCAGTGACTCGATCCCACACGCTCCAAATGTAGACAGGATCTAGTGATGAGAGGTTTTCGGGAGAGATACCCTGGGTAGTAGCGTTTGTAGCATTTTGTGGAGTTCGAAAAAGAGCGGTAATAGCTTTTGTAAAGCTAGAATTGAAGAATGCAACCGGTGTGGAGGCGTCAACACCTTTGTCCTGGGGGAATGAGAGCGAGTATGTCTGGTTAGTTCCAAATCCTAGTTTCTCCATTGTCCAATTAACTCCAAGAGAGGCTTTCAACCATCCCTGCCGGGTTAAAGCAGATACTGGTGGGGCACCGGTCGACGGAAAGGTCCTCAAATCCAGATAGATCGACTTGAGATTAGTCATCTTCTGTGTTATCCTGTCCTGACCATCCAGGGCTAAGCGTTTAAGGATGTCGGATAGGAACAAGCTAGAAGAAACCCCCGAGAACACAGGAACAGCACGTTCGATCGGCCTAAACAGAAAGCGCATGACCTGCTCCACAACTAATAAGAGCGAAAAGAGAAGGCATGTTGAAAATTCAACAGCAAATTCTGCAACGAAAGAAACTACGGTGGTGGGAACCTTGATGAGGAAGAAGATAGGGTTTGCCTAATAAGTAATGTTAGAAAGTCAAGATTGATCTCGTACGTGAAGGGAAGTCTTATACCAGAATTATCATAACGATTTTTCCCATAACATACGGGAAAGCAACACCGAGTGCTACAGTAGTTGTTATCAACACAATACTAAAGGCTACGTTCTGGAGCAACCCAGCAAGTGGCCCTCTCATCCCAATCAACTCCATGATACCATCAAAGTCATCGGCAGCGTCTTCGTCAGCTATCGCCTGCAGGGCATCTGGGGGTAATCCAATGGCAGGCCCATCACCAACTTCGTTTTCCCCGTCATCTTCAGCATCAGTGCCATCATCAGCGCCATCCTCGGTCCCACTGTCATTTTCTGCTATCGCTTCCGCAACTTCCCGTGCCATGTCTTCATCGGCGTCCCTGTTCCACCAATCAAATGGCCGAGGTGGTTGATGTGGGACAGGTTCTTGTACAGGTGCCGGAGACCCCTGGATAGCCTCAACCTCCACATTTTGCGCTCCATGTTTCATAGTTGGTGTGTCTGTACTTTGGTTCCCAAACATATGTTCCACACCCTGAACACCTGTGTCCGACACGCCTCCCGCCTCATCACAATCCTGGCGGGCATCCTTCCCTGTCCCGATGCGCGTCGATTCATCACCTGCATGATCCAATAAAGAACCGCTGGTTGTTGGGGCAGAGGGGAGAGAAACTGACGGCGGTGGGTATCGAGCGGCGACAGGTGTTGGAGCCCGCCTGATAGGATCTGACCTTGCTTTAAACGCAAAATCAGGGCGACTTGCCATTGCAAAATCCAAAGAGCCCGCCGTTGATGATTCGTGATAGGAGGAAAGATCAACATGGGCAGACGGTGTTTTGATCTCTTTCCCTTTCCCTTTAGAATCAATCATATCGTCTTCCTCTTCCTCATCTTCCCACTGATCTTCATTATCAATTAAATTCTCATAAGCTTGAGAAGGGGGCTCGGGCTGTTTCCCTTTATCAATTTGACCTTCTGGGGGACTCGAGCTTGCGGTCTCGCCGACGGCAGTAATTTTGGGTGACCCATTTCCAGAAAAGCTATATAAAGGCCTTTCCCCACCCGGAGCACCCGTATCAATAATGCCTCTATTGTACCCGACAGGTGATGGCGCTCTACCGGATCTTGCCGGGGTTCGACTCCCACTGGAGTTGCCACTCTCGGGAGTGTATACAGGAGATGGTGTTTGACCACGGCCGACAAACGAAAATTCAAACTGGTATGGAGTCGATGTGCTAGGACCTTGGGAGCCATGATCAGAAGCCTCGGGTTTCTCCTCCATCGCCCTTCGAATCTCTGCAGGCTGCGACATCGCTTTACGATTAACTTGAGGACGCCTCATAGACTGATTAGAGCTCTCGCCCAAGTCCCCCAGCCTATTACCGGTACTTGTTGGTTCGGAATTTCCACCACCCAAAAGATGACCTTGACCATATTTCTGCATGGTGTGGATGTCGGTATTCGGATTTGAAAAATCTGTGGGCCAACCTTGAACAGAATCCACTCCAGGATCCAATCTTGGGTCAGCTGCAGGCGCAGCCACAGGGAAAGGCCTTCGCCTCCTTGGGTTTGCAATAACCCTATGTTGTACGGGTGGTAATTCACCCCTAAATTGCTCAAGTGCACGAGCTAATTCATGCTCACGCGCAAGGCGATCCTGTGGTGGTGGTGGTGGTGGTGGTGGCGGTGGTGGGTCTATTTGAGGCAATTGGATATTCTCAGCCTGAGGTACCTGAAGCTCATCCAACTGTGGTAGTGCTACAGCGCCCCCTAAAGCAGGTTGCTGCTGGACGACCCATTCACGAATCAAAAAGATCAGGATGAATGATATGACTATTAGCGCTGTCAACAATTGGCCCTCAAAGATGTCGACGATAACTCCGTTTACCGCAGGATATCGAGTAAAGTTGTGGAAGGGACTTGGATCAATAAAGAGCCCTCCTAGCCGAACCCGAATGGTGATGGTTCCATTAGAAAGAGTAGCGTTGATAGCGGAGGTGACGTTGGCTGCTACCTTGCCCCCATTGACCGGGCTCATTACCGGCCCGGACAATAAAGGAGATCTAAGAAAGGCCATGATACCACTGCCAAAAGCCGAACTCGTCGAATTCATAACCGCACTCGATACCGTAGGTGTCCCAGGTAAATTCGTGAGGGGTGTTGCAGTTGCCGAAGCCGTCCCCGTACGATTGTGCGCTTGATCCGTCCACCATCCACCATCGCTCAACCAGAACCACATCCTCCACATCCATCTAACACAATACGGTAATCCGCCCAGCCATACGCAGCCAACCAGCAGTGCTCTTGCCCAAAGAAGAAGATTTCTGAACAGATGCCTAAGCAATCTGTTCAGGAATAATGGCGTTGGGAGAGTGGTGGGCATACGAGGATCGTAAAGCTTGGTGAAATGAAAAGGAGTCTTGCAGAGCTCGCAATGCTTTTTCTGAGAATGTTGCAGCCACTCCAGCAAACTATAGCACGGAGAGAATGTCAGTATACAATTCACCAGCACCGGAGTGAGTGAATGGGCCCGCACAGGGCGGCGATCCCGTAAGAGGGAAAATGGCATACCAGTCTTGGTGAACGAATTTAATGGAGCCACTACACTTGCAAGGATGAAACAAAGGCTCCTCCCTCGACCCTTCGGAACGACATATACGACAATGATCCGGTTCGCCATTGCCATTCAAACCGGAAGCCGAAGATGCATTATAGGCAGGGTCGTTCATGATGTCTACCTGCGGACCCGATTCTGAAGCCATAATTATGGTAAGAGTACCGTAAAAGCAGAAGAAAAGGTTGTGAGGAGAAAAGAGATAAAAGAAGAGAAATGAAAGGAGGAAGGAAAAAATGGAAGACGGCAAAGGAACGATGTGTCGGCAGAGCTAGAATGGGCGACCTTGGGGTTTATTAGAAACAGTTGGAGGGTTCTAGACCACCGGCACTGTATTGGAGCTTCAAGGTTCGGGGTTAGTGGGAGAGAAGAATGATGATGACGATGATGATGAAAACCGAGCATGCAACGACTCGCGATCGCCGCCGCCACAACAACAACCACTTGAAAGATACTTGAAGGCACACGCAAATATGAGTAGAGGTACCTTGGGCGAGTAACAAGGAATCCCGGATAAGGACCGGGAGAGTTGGGGAGAGAGGGAGAGGAGAGTTACAGTATGATGGGAAGGGGTGATAATGTGATGGTCGCTACAGTACCGGTATCGTATGAGAGTAGGACAGGGACGGGATGGCGATTACGGTAACAAAGTGGGTACGGTAACACCAGTACCGGTACTTGTAGACTCTTCTGCGGAGGTTGAGTATTAAAAAAAAGTAGAGTAGAAAAGGGTGAGGGCGGATGTTCTTAAGGTTAAGATACGATAAAAAGAGATTTACAAGGTCTGTATCGTACTGCTGCCCAAATACAATAAAGGAACCTCAATGACAGGAGGGCCTATCTTTTGTTTGTCCGTCAGCTGCGTGGCATATTCACCGGTTCCATACATAGATGTACCGGTACCAGGGCGCGAAGCAGATTCTGTAAGGCACGATAGGGTACAAAGGAGGTGTTGTTGCAACGTTGAATGTTCGCGTGGAAGGAAGGCGGTAGGGTAGGAGAAGAGGAAAACGTACAGTAGATTCCGAGAGGAAGGCCTTTGAATGACGAGATCAGCCAGCAACCCGCAAGCCTTCCCCCCCCAACCAACCCACCAACCAACCAACCAACCAACCAACATGTCCTCAGGCTTTATCTCCTTACTTGTTGTGCTGTCTTGGCATAAACTCCTTGTGGTAACTCATGGAATGATGTGGTTTCAGATGTACGAGTACGGTAGGGTAGTCTACCGGTGTGCTCTTCAGCAGAATAGTATGAGTGACAGCCACAATGAGCCCTGAGGAAATGCCAAGACGCTTCACATCAGGGCGAAACTTTCCTAAAGAATCAAGCAAGTTAACGGTATGGATTGGGTCAAGTTAGGCATATCATAATACGGTAATATATTCTCAACGAGTACCGGAACAGCACGGTCCGAACAGCACGGTCCGGTGCTGGTACAGTACTGTATGATGCCAACATCCTGGAGGCCACAGAGTTCCTGGAATGAAGAGGGAAGGTTCTGTCAAGAATACCGGCACGATACCGGCGATCCAAAATCCGCACTCATCACAAGAGAAAAGAAATATACTGTTCCCTAATCGCACAATAACCTCTTATCCTCCACATGCTTCCTCTGCGTCTGGTTGGCTGCTTGATTGCTTGCTCGTCTGAGGCTCGCACCAAGTGGGTAAAGTCTGTCCAACGATTAAAAAAAATTAAAAAAAATTAAAAGTACGAGTGGAAAGCCATAACATTACATCACTTCTGAAATGGTCATCACATCCTAAACCACTAGATCGTTCCTATTTCCCCTCCAGAAACTGGAAGCAAGAAGACCACCCATGTTATATCACGGAGGTACCGTACTCGAGTAGATAGTGCATGAATCAGGCCTCTCTTCCATCACCATCATCGTAATTGTCATCATTCTTCCTCTCTCGCCTCCCATCCCGACTCCGCTACCATCACACCCATAGACTACCGGTATTTAACGAGAACTTTCCTCCCCCATTCCTACTATTTCTCCAACTATTATACACTGCCGTACCGGTACAGTACAGTACACCACACCTTAGTCAACTCCAGTGACCGTTCAGAAAAACTATCAACATTTCCGCTGCACATACGGTTGTGCCTAAGAGTACGAGTGCCGGCATAGTAGTGCATTCCCACCCTTACCGCTATCGATAGGCTGACCCCTGCTTATCACAGATTCTCGTAGTTTATCCGCTCGTGTCTGCCCAGTTAGCCACTGGCATCCTACCGTTGTCCCGCAAAGGTGGTTCATATTGGCAGTCCACGCAGTCTACGCATCAAAACGCGTTTCATCATACCCTTCGCTTCTGCTTCTAACCAGCTTCACTGTAACGCACCCTCTGCTAGTAGCCGCCTCTCTCCAACCCGAGCTCTCTTTATTTCCCCTACCTCTCTTCCCTTCGCATCCATCTCCTTCTCCCCATTTTTCCCATTTTCTTCTTTAACCTCTCCCTCCTCCATCTCCTCCCTCATCCTCGCCTCTGTTAGAAGCCTCGGTGAAAGTCACGGCACCTGCCCCCTATTCCCCGAGACATACCGATCAGAATCGCTGGACCCCACAATCCGAAAGAGAGAAGAAAAAAAAGAAAAGAAAAGAAAAAAAGGACAACATGGGTGCAGCGGGCACCAAGAGGAATGCCAGAACTCGTCGTCCAATTCCTCGGACGACCGGTGGTGGCTCTACCCTTTTCAGCGTAGCTGCTAGGTTAGTCTTTATCATTTATCTCGAATTCTGAAGTTTCTCCCTAATGGGAAAACCCCTGGTGATATGCGGCGCTAACAGCCTACCGGCACTCATAGAATTCTGGCATGGTACACATTATACACTGTATTATTCCGCTGTCCAACAGTACCAACAAACAGTTCCCCTACAATTTGCCATACCTCTCATGCTATCTCGAACGCTCTCCGACCACATCTCGAACCATACTACGATACCTACGTTTCCCCCTACATTATAGAATATGGCCCCAATGTGAAGAACGCCAATGAGCACTATATTATTCCCCTCTACAAATCGGCTTCCTCTTCATACGAAAGGCTTGCTGCTCCTCACGTTGCTCACGGTCAACAATACGCCTCAAAGGAGTACAATAGGTCGGTAAAGCCTCGTGTTGACGAGGTTTACAAAAAGGCGAGGGTGTACTACAACGGCTACCTTTCTCCTCATGTAGCCACAGCCAATGACTTCTATGCTACAGCCCAGCCTTATTTAACCAAGATCAGGAAGACCGCCGAGCGGTTTTATAAAGATTTCTTGGTACCCGCATTTAAGCAAAGCTTGCCGCATGTGATCGCTGCCTGCGAGCGATTAAGGCATATCATTGTTACTATTATCGCTCCTTTGATAAAGGCCAACGGAGAGAAGGCTGTTGGGTGGGGTATTGGTATGTGGAGTGAGGTTGTTAGGCCCCAGGTTGGAAGAATCGGAAAGCGATTAGGAGGCACCGGAAGCGGGTGAGCTGATATTCTTTCCATATTTCTATTTTTCGTCGTTAGATTTCGTTATGCCTTCTTGCTTCCATGGGAATTTGTAGACAGTTGGTCATGGAGTTTTATAATTAGCGGGTGGGTACCACAGGCCATGTAGCAAGGATGAGCGGTGGTCAAGAGTCATGTTTCTTTATGACAAAAGCTTTTGTTTTTTTCCTTTCTCCTTCTAATTAGAGCATGCCAAATTCACTCAGTTCAATGACTAATGCATTCCGTTTATGCAGAGTTCCTGCTGCTGCTTCTATCTCGACCTCAATATTCTCTTCAACCGATACGGCTAAGGCGACTGCATCTGCCAAGACTTCGGCTTCCTCGCAAGCTGCCGGGGCCAATGAGGGTAAGGCATGGGATAATGAGGCTAAGAAGCCTACAAAAGAGGAAATTCGGGAGATAATTAAGGCAGACCTTGTGAACTGGAAAGTCAAATTTGATGCAGCCACCGAAAAGGCTGCCAGAGATCTCAACTCACAAATTGACGAAATCTTAATTGAGGCCAAGAATAGACAGGAAATACATGTCCAGGAGGAAATCGAGTCGCTTGAGGAGTTGATTGGACGAGAATTTAGCTTTCTTAAAAAGGTTGTCCAGGAGCTCGCAAGACCGGTTGATTTCGAAAAGGAAAAAGAGCATCAACAAACATCCGAAGAAACATTTGCCGCCAAGTCCAGGAAATCGGGCATCGAAATTAGAGACAAGGCCCAGTCAATCAGAGTCGAGAGCCAGCAATTCTTGTCAGATGTTTACGCCGATGTTGTTAAGGCCGCCGATAGCCATTTGGATGGATTGGACTCGGTGCTCGATCTCGCAATGCAGGAGTTGGGAATGAAATGGGCCTGGATGGATTATGTCACGTATAAGGACTGGCAAAAATACCACGAGCTCAAGAAGGACTTTGATAACCTCCGGAGAAGTGTTGTCCAGGCTGCTCAGAGGAACCAAAAGTTGACTGAGATCACCCGCTGGACCGAGAACGATTGGGAAGGAAAGGCAACAGAGATTGCCAAAGAGGCGGCTGATGAACTTAAACGGTTAAAGACGGTTTCCAAGAGGAAGATCCAATTGTCTGATCCTAGCGATGACTTTTCCGAGTTGGTTGCTGAAGGCGCCTCATCTACAACGGAGAAATCAACGGGTGAAGCATCGGAAGAAGTGATTGGCACTCAGCAGCCAGAGGCGCAAAGTGTGGCTAGTGCTGCGAGCGAGAAGGAGAAGAGCGCTGCCAGTGTGGGATGAATATTGGGTTTAGTCTAGTGGGGGAGGGAAGAGGCATGTTAGGTTAGCAAAGGGAAGGTACATAACTCCAGTACGAGATTCTATTGTTACTGCAAAGGGAAATAGTACCATACTATGCACCCGGATGGTGGCGGTGAGCAAGGAACGGAAAGGCTTGTGTAAACTAAGCGTCGCAGCGATAATGGCGCGATAGCGGTGATCATTTCATAGATATCTACTATGCGAGATAACAAAGCACAATCCCAGTATCAAATATTGTACTGTTTATCTATCCATCTATCGTATTCCGTACCGTATGGTAGTCCTCGTCGAAGTGGGATGAAAGACACTCATGATGTAACTTAGTGCACCATACAAGCACAGCACCCGTACATTAAGGCGACCACCGTGGTACCGGTAGTCCTATATGGTACCAAATCGTATAATATTAATACCGTGTGGGAGGCGCACCGGCGATATAATAAGTAAGGGTGGAAGTAGAAACACATATCATATCATACAACGAAGTGCCAATCTCAGCCCTAGATCCGACAATAGGAAAAAAGTTCGAGAGAATCCTTGGTCACTCGTACTGTAACAGTACTGTCGAACACGCAGATGGACTCGTATAAGTTAGTAGATGATTGAGAAAGATGGGGAAAAAAGGGTACTGGTATTTTTAAGGAAGGAATGAAGGAAGGGGAAAAGGCAAGAAGGGGAAGATTGTCACGAACTGCAATAAATTAAACCATCCTTCACCTCTATTTCATTCCTGGACATGCTGTGAAATAGTGGTAGATGGATAAGTTAGGCTTGGCTCGGCCTTTTTCTTAATCTCTCTGGATATGATAATTTACCATCTCAATAATTTTCGCTCTAATTATCAGCCCTACGAGAATGGTTATTTTCGGAATTGCGCTCTGAGTGGTTGAAGTGATCTGCGAAGCAATCGCATTCCCCTCCCTCACCTTGCACTCGATCAGGTACGGTACAAATCCACTACCGGTGCCGGATCAGGTAGCATAATAAGCAAGGGGTACGGCTGGTCAAATGTAGGAGAGATGCAAAAAAAAAATTGCGGGTGGCAAGCTGAGAACTGAGGCCGGGTAACCCCAAGGCTCAGGGCCCAGCCAGAAAAGAGCTCGGTTAGTAAATAGAGATTTG
>Ga0307507_10007025_pt1 | contig 16685 bp, 13 predicted proteins | sample 7_EM_MG_FD_207223 | JGI IMG/M metagenome (GOLD analysis project Ga0307507, IMG submission 207223) | Populus trichocarpa ectomycorrhiza microbial communities from riparian zone in the Pacific Northwest, United States - 7_EM | ecosystem: Host-associated > Plants > Roots > Unclassified | place...
CGGAGAGGTTGCGGGAGAGTGTGCACAATTGGACGGTCCGCTTGAGCAGTTGCGCCGAGAAGTCGCTCATCGTCCAGTCCATGGGCGGGCCGATGGTGCCGCCGCCCTGGAGCGGCAGGGTGACGCCGGGGTTGTGCAGCTGGATCATGGGGTCGTCGCGCGTCATCCGGCTGGTGATACGGCCACGTTCGGCGAGGCGCTCCATGACGCGGACGGTACGGGTCAGGTCGTCGTCGGTGGCCCGGCGGCGCATCAGGTCGTGCACGAGAATGGCGGCGACGGAGAGGGAGAAGTACTCGGACTCCAGCTTCTGTCCCGTCGTACGCCAGGGGATGTCCTCCAGCGGCCAGCGGTCGCGGTCGAAGCGGGCGATGCGCGACCAGTACTGCTGGGTGATCTCCCACCGCAGCCGCAACGCCTCGGCGAGCTTCTGCTGTTCGGCATTGAGCAGGCCCAGGGTCAGGGTGCGGTCCGAGAAGAGGTCCTGGATGCCGTCGAGCGCGACCACGGTGAAATAGAGGTACGGCACCGGGTTGGCGACGCCGACGGGCTGCGACCCGATGGGTTCCTCGGTCCCCACCTCGGGCGCGTCACGCACCAGGCTCCAGGCCCAGCCGCACTCGAAGAGCTGGCTCTCGTCCTTGAGGGCCTCCTGGACGTCGAGGCCGAGGATGAAGCTCTCGATGACGGCGGCACGCAGCGGCCTGAACCGCCGCTGGAACTTCTCCAGCACCTGACGCTGCGACAACTGCCCCTGGCCGAGGAGTTCGCAGAGCGTCTGACCTTGGGAGGAGTCGGCATCGTAGACGTTGACCGTGAACGAGCGCAGCAGGCTGACCATGGCGGCGGTGAGCCGGTTGCTGGTCGCGGTCTTCAGTTCCCCGATCGTCTCCTGCATGTCGGCGCGGCGGGTCTTGGACTCGTAGACCTTGAGGAAGCCAAGCAGCGCGAGACAGAGGGTGATCGACATGGAAAACGAGTCGGTGACGCCGAGTTGACGCTGCTCCTCGGTGAGGTCCTGCTCCTTGTCCCGGGACTGGAAGTAGTAACCGCCCGCGAACGTGGGCCTCTTGTCGTCGGTGTGGGTGCGCATGAACTCGACCGCCGCCGTGACGAGGTTGGCCGGGATCTCCAGCCGTCCGCCCGCCCGCTTCAGCGTCTGCTGGACGTCACTCAACGTGGTGTCGGGGTCGTCCAGCCGGAACGACGGCAGTTCGGTCGCCGGGTACAGCAGGCAGAGCAGGCGCTCCGCGTCGGCGACGCTGCTCTCTCCGCCCCACTTTCCCCACGTCCACTCACCGCCGTCGAAGGAGTGGCGGGCGACCGCCTGCCAGATGTCCAGCAGGTGCTGACGTGGCTTGATTTGCATCGCCTTCCCCCCTCAGGAAATCTCCGCACTCCGAAATCCGTGGGCCACGATCATCGATGTGTATCCCTTGCGCACCTCGTCCTGCTCGCCCACCCGGAACGCCTGCAGCTTTTCTGCGTGGCTCGCCAGGCTGTCGTAAATCTGCGACCGGCTCACATTGCAGGCGGGAAATTTCCTACCGCCCACTTCATACCCCCTGGAATGTTCCATGAAAGCGGCGGCGAACGGTGCACCGGGCTCAAGACAGCGAAGAAAACACTTCGCTGCCCGCCGGAACTCGTCGTGGGAGGTGGAGAGAGATTCCGCGACGAAGAACATGGTGCCGAGAGCCCAGCGTGCCCGACGCCCCGTCAGATCAAAGAGATCTCCCGGTTCGACCCGGGCGATCCGCTTGAACCTCGCCCTCGGATCATGGGGGTACGCGGCGTACCCGTCGTTCCGGCACAGCTCATGCCAGAACGCGTCCCAGTTCGCGTCGTAGGAGTCCAATTGTTTCCTGAGGTAGCCCACATTCTGCTTCGACCGGTCGAGCAGGGTGATTTCCTCACACCAGGGCAACATTGCGAGAGCCGGATAGAGATTGGCTCCGGCACCCACGTCGATACCCCGGACCGGGCGGCCCGGATAACGAGAGAAATGATCACTGAAATGATCACGGACTATAGCAATGATCTTCGCATCGACGGAGAGCACTGTGCAGTAGTTGTGACTGATGTAGTCCGCTGGGTCGAATTCGTCCCAAAGTGCGTCCGCGTTCAGCAGCGGAGGAGTCCCCGGTGATCTCGAATCCATGCCCCACGGTATCAACATCACCGATCCCGGGGACCCCTTTTGCCGTGCCATGCAACGAGCATGGAGGCATGAGGGGGCGCATGGCCGCAGTACGCTTCCAGCATATTGATCCCGGCACTTGAAAAGCACTGGTCCGGCGGGCAATCCTGGTCGAATGCCGCTGCACACTCGGCCCGCCACAGAGGACGATCTACCCGCGCTGGCCCGCCTGGACAAAGAGGTCTTCGCGGACCTCGCGTACCCGTACTTCATACTGCGTCAGTTCTTCGACCTGTGCGAAGACCATGCCCTGGTACTCGACGACGGGCACACCCTGCACGGCTACGTCCTCGCGACTTCGCCCTGCGCCGACGTCAGTTGGATACTCAGCCTCGGCATCACCGGGAACCTGCAGGGCAAAGGGCTGGGGCGCCAACTGATGATCGCGATACTCGGCCGACTGCGCTCCGAGAAGGCCCACGAGGTCCGCCTCACCGTCGACCCCGACAACGACCGAGCGGTCTCCCTGTACCAGCGTCTCGGGTTCACTCAGGCCGGAGACGTCCGCAAGGACTACTTCGGGCCAGGTGAACATCGCGTCCTCATGACACTCGACCTCGCCGATAGTGCCGCGCCAGCGCATGAAACGCCTCCTTCGGCTCCCAGTGCCACCCCGAACTCGGGTCCCCCGGCCGGTCCTTGACGGTCTTGGTGATCGCGTAGCTCGCCATGTCGAGGTCGTGTCGTGGGTCGTGGGCTCGGTGCGGGGCGTCCGGGGTCACGAACTCGAAGGCCATCGCGCCGTACAGGCCCATCGCCTCGAAGACCTCCAACAGGTCGACCAGGTAGGAGGCTTGGGTGTGTTCGCTGCGGGTCAGGTGGCCCTTGATCTCCTCCGGGCTCCTGTCGCGGTCGACGACGTTCCAGCCCATGCCTGCCGTCTTTTCGGCTCCCTTGTACGCGCAGGTGCCGAACTCGGTGATGGTCACGGGCTTGCCCCAGCGTTGGTAGCGGTGCAACTCCCGGACGTAGTGGGCCGGTTGGCGGAAGTACGAGTAGTAGTCGATGCCCACGATGTCGAAGAGGGTCCAGTCGACCTCGTCGTCCTGGGCGGCGGCGTAGCTGAGGTTGCCGTGGAAGACGGAGCGGCCGAGGGTCGCCGCCTTCTTGGTGAAGGCGTCCAGCCTGCGCTGCATCCTGGCCGGATCGAATGTGCCGTCGAGAATGTTCCGGACGCGGTCCAGCACCGTCGCGCCCGGCACGATGCCCGGGACGAACAGCCAGAACTCGCAGCCCACGCTGAAGTCGACGCTCGCGCCCTGATGACGGAGGCGTTCCGCGAACCGGCCGGTTTCCGCGAGGTGTTCGAGGATGTCCCGCTCCGGTACGTCGCCCAGGGTGGGCTGGAGCCAGATGTGCAGGCCGAGTTCGGCGGCCTCGGCGGCGGTGGCGGTGAGGCGGTCGACGCCGTCGCCGGTGATGTCGACCGTGTCGGCGTGCAGCTCGTCGCGGGTCGCGCGCAGGTCGGCGCGCATACGGCGGGCGCTCCAGGCGGTGGCGGGTGTCTCGCCCTTGCCGACGGTGTAGACGACGCCCCGGTGGCGCAGTCCGCGCCGACCGTCCGCCGCCCTCGCCACCTGCGCCGCCGCCCGTCCCTGCGGCAGCAGTGCGCCCGCCGTCCCGAGTGCCAGCGCCCCCGTCAGGAACTGCGCCCTGTTGATCCCCTTGGTGTTCGCCATGCGCCCACTGTGCCGATCCCGGTCCCGGCCCGGCGTCGCCCGATGGTCTACGGCGGGGCAACCAAGGTATGAGGTCTCGCGTCGATCAATGCAGAGATCGTTGACGGAGACCGAGCGAAGGAGAGCGCGATCCCAGCACCCGAGAAGACCCCCACGGCCACGAACGCCACCCGCCGCACCCTCCTCACCGCCGGCGCCGCCACCGCCGCGACCCTCCTCACCAGCGCCCCCACCGCGCAGGCGTCGGACGGCACGTACAACACGCACGGCACGCATGGCAGCGACATCGCCACCGAGCTGAGCGCCCTGGAGGAGCAACACAGCGCCCGCGTGGGCGTGTTCGCGCACCACCTCGGCACGGAGAAGACCGTCCTGCACCGCGCCGACGAACTCTTCCCGATGTGCTCGGTCTTCAAGACCCTCGCCGCCGCGGCCGTCCTGCGCGACCTGGACCGGCACGGCGAGGTCCTCTACCGGGTCGTGCACTACACGGAGGCCGATCTGGTCGACGGTTCCGACCGGACCAGGGCGCATCTGGCCGACGGCATGACGGTCGAGCAGCTCGCCGACGTGGCGATCCGCTACAGCGACAACGGCGCGGGCAACCTGCTCCTGCGCGAACTCGGCGGCCCCACCGCGATCACCCGCTTCGCCCGCTCCCTCGGTGACCGGGTCACCCGGCTCGACCGCTGGGAGACCGAACTGAACTCGGCCGAACCGGACCGGATCACCGACACCACCAGCCCGCGCGCGATCGGCGGCCTGTACCGCAGGCTCGTCCTCGGTGACGCCCTGCGCCGCCCCGACCGCGACCGGCTCACCACCTGGCTGCTCAACAACACGACGAGCGCCGCCCGTTTCCGCGCCGGGCTCCCCACGACCTGGACGATCGCCGACAAGACGGGCAGCGGCGACTACGGCACCGCCAACGACGTCGGCATCGCCTGGACGGAGGCCGGGGACCCGGTCGTCCTCGCGGTCCTGACCACGAAGCCCACCCTGCCCGACGCGCCGTACGACAACCAACTGGTCGCGGACACAGCCGAGTTGGTGGCAGCAGCCGTCCGTTAGATCGGCTCGGGCTACGGCGCCAACCTCCGCGTCCTCTTGGAGCAGGTGCCGCGGCTGACCGCCGCCGAGACCGACGAGGCCACCGTAGGGACACTCCGTGAGCGGTGGGGCGACCGGGCCACCGTGCTCCACGCGTACGGCGCCGAACTGCCGCTGCCCGACGGGGCGTTCGACTCGGTCGTCTGTTTCACGATGCTGCACCACGTGCCGCGTGCTGCGCCCCGGCGGCACCTTCGCCGGCAGCGGCAGCCAGCCGAGTCTGCGCTTCCGGCTGCTGCACTTCCGGGACACGATGAACACCCTCGATCCGGCGACGCTCCCGGCCCGGCTGGAGCGGGCCGGTTTCACGGACGTGGCGGTGGAGCTGCACCCTGAGAGCGGCGGCCTACGCTTTCGCGCCCGGCGCTCCCGACGCGTCCGACAGCTGCCCGAACCGTCGTACGTACCGCCGCTGCCACGGTGTCTCCACCGCGTGCCGGTCGTAGTGGGCGCGGACGTAGGCGACCGCATCGCGCGGCGGTACACCGTCGAGGACTGCCAGGCAGGCGAGCGCGGTGCCCGTGCGGCCCCGGCCGCCGGCGCAGGCGATCTCGACGCGCTCAGTGCGGGCCCGGTGCCAGGCGTCGGTCAGGACCGTGCGGGCCTCGGTGCGGTCGGCGGGCAGCCGGAAGTCCGGCCAGCGCAACCAGCGCGCCTCCCAGGCGAGTTGGGGCAGTGGGCCGCCGAGCAGATACACGCCGTACGTCGGGAGCGGGCCGTCGGCCGGGAGCGGCCGGCGCAGGCCACGGCCCCGGAACAGGAGGCCGGAGGGCAGCCGTAGGACACCCGCGTCCCGCTCGTCCCACGCCTCTCTCATCTCGCTCATCCGATCTCATCTCACTCGTCCGGTGCCTCGCGTAGCGCCTTCTCCAGCACTGCGCTCGCCGCCCATCGCATCACGTCCCTCGCCTCGTCGCCGAACTGGAACTCGGGGACGCGGGCGATCAGCGTGTCGAGGCGCTCGGCCGGGTCGATCCTCACGGATGAGGCCGTCGGCGAGCGGGGTCAGCGAGGCCCGGCCGACGTAGGTGCCGTAGCCGTGTCTGATCTCCACGATGCCGAGGTCTTCCATCAGTTCGGCCTCGGTGGGCAGCGGCGCAGCGGCGCACCCGGCGGGAGTCTGCGGTCGAGGATCAGCTGGACGACCTGGCGCTGTATCCGACTGTTCCTCGGCTCCCCGGACATGCGCCGCATCGTACGCGCACCGGCACCGGCCGTCGGAACCGTTCCCCCGTGACGGTTGCGACGACCGGTGCCGGACGATGGGACCGATGGCACCGTCAGGGCAGCATGTTGACCGTGCCGACGTTGACGTAGCCACCGAGCGACGCGGCGGTGCCCGCCGGGTTCAGGTAGGTGAGGGAGACGGCCACGATGTAGATCCCCTCGGTGAGAACGGGCAGGGCGATGATCTGCCTGTAGTCGGAACCGCCGGTCAGGGGGATGAGCGTGGGCGGGTTCGGGAACGAGAAGTCGTTGGCTCCGCCGACCTGGTCGACGACGACCTTCAGGCTCCAGGAACCGCCCAGCAGCGGAACGAGGAAGCCGGTGACGGTCCACTCGACCTCCACGGTCAGCGGGGTCCCCTTGGTGACGACGTCGGCGGGGGCGCCGCCGGAATCGACGACGACGGCGCTGATGCGTCCGTCGAGTGCGGAAGGCGGTACGGGAAGCGACTGGAATGTTCCGGAAGCCATGTGGATGCTCCTTGGTCGGTGGTCGGCTGTTGTCTGACCGCCAGCCTGGGGCGCCCTGCCGCGCGCCGTCTTGAGGCACCGGTCCTCCGGTGGCCGGGCGATCCGCCCGGGAATGCCGGGACCTCGCCCGCGGCTCACGGCTCGCGGACAGATGATCCGGGAGGTCCGTCTACCCAGGAGACCTGGGAGACCTGGGAGAGCCAGCAGATCCGGTGGATCCGAGGCCCGCGTCGCGGGCCCTGGCAACCGCCGCCGCCCGGTCGCGCACCCCGAGTTTGGTGATGATGGCGGACACGTGGTTGCGGACGGTCTTCTCCGTGAGGCACAGCTGCCGCGCGATCTCGTGGTTGCCCTGTCCGGTGGCGACCAGTTCGAGGACCTGGCGTTCCCGCTCGGTGAGTTCGGGGAACACCCGGGCCGCGTACTGCTGGTGCGCCCCGGTGAAGAAGCCGACGATGCGGCGGGCGACGGCCTCGCCGTACACGGCGTTCCCGGCCGCCACGGCGAGGACGGCGCGAATGATCTCCGTGCGGTCGGCGCCCTTGAGGAGATATCCCTTGGCGCCTGCCCGCAGAGCTCCGAAGAGGGCCTCGTCGTCCTCGTGCATGGTCAGGACGAGGACGCCCACCTCCGCGTGACGGGCGAGCAGGGCGCGCGTGGCACTCGCGCCGTCGGTCCCGGGCATGGCCAGGTCGGTGATGACGATGTCGGGCCGCACATGTCCGACCACGGTGAGCAGTTCCTCGCCGGTGGCCGCCTCTCCCACCACTTCGAGTTCGTCGGTCGCGGCGAGCGCGGCCTTCAGACCGAAGCGGAACATGGGGTGGTCGTCGGCGATGACCACCCGTACCGGGTCTCTCGCGTTCATATCGCCTCCAGTGGCAGCGTCGCGGCGACGATGGTGGCCCCTGGCACGGAACTGACGGAGAAGGTGCCGCCGAGCGCCTGGGCGCGACGCCTCATGGATGTCAGTCCGACGCCGGCGGTGGCCTGCTCCGGGATGCCGACGCCGTCGTCCGCGACGGTGATGTGCAGCAGCCCGCCGGTGGCCGACACGGACACCCGGGCGTGACCGGCTCCGGCGTGCCGGGCCATGTTCGTGAGGGCCTCGGTCACTATGCGATAGGCGGTGGCCTCCAGGCCCGGCGGCAGGGCAGCCGGCAGGACGGCGATGTCGACCTCGACCGGGACCGCGCGGGAGACGGTCTTGGCATGCTGACGGATGGCCTCGCCGAGGCCCAGGGTGTCCAGGATGGTGGGGCGCAGCCCGTCGATGATGCGGCGGATCTCCCCGACCGCGATGGTGACCTCCGCGCGGATCCGGCCCAACAGCGCGCCGGCGTCGGGTGTTTCGTCGGCGGGCAGCAGGTCGGCGAGTGCCTGGAGGCCCAGTCCGACGCCCGACAGGGACGGCCCGAGACCGTCGTGCAGGTCCCGGCGGATCCGGTCGCGTTCCGCGTGGGTCGCCGACACCGCGCGGTCCCGTTCGGTCTCCAGTGCCTCGGTGAGTTCCAGCGCCCGCAGCAGGGTGGCCACCTGTAACGCGAGTGCCGCCAGGAGTTGGAGGTCGGCGTCGTCGTACGAGGCCGCCGAGGTGCGTTCGGCCACGTTCAGGGTGCCGAGGTCACGGCCGCCGAACCTCAGGGGCAGCACCGGGCCGTGGCCCACCGGCACGGTCCCCTGAGCGCACACCTGCTGCCCACCGGGGGTCCTGACCACGGCGCCCGGGGCACGCACGGCCCGGATGACGGCGGCGAGCGCGGCGGGCAGGAGGTCCTGTTCGCCGGTCACGGCGACCTGGTCGCCGAGTCGGGCGATGGCCCTCAGCGGGTTCTTGCGCTCACCGTGGATGAGCCAGTCCGCGGCCCGGTGCAACCGGTCCCGCGCCGGGGTCAGCAGGACCGCGACCGCGGCCGCCGCCAGCACGCCGGGCAGCGGGCGACTGCGCAGGGCGGAGCCGACGAGCACGGTCACCAGCAGATACACCGCGATCACGGCGGCCGTCAGCACCCCGTACACCAGGCCCTGCCGCAGGACGGTCTCGATGCCCATCATCCGGTAGCGCAGGACTCCCACCGCCACCGCGACCAGTACCAGGAAGGACAGGATCGCGGAGGGGATCGCCGACCGGATGAGGACCGAGGAGCAGAAGCCCGCGATCATGGTCGGCCCCTCGGTACAGACCAGCCAGGCCAGCAACTGGCGCTCGGGAGGGCGGGAGCGCAGCAGCCGTACCCCCGTGCCGATCCAGATGGCGAGCGCGGACAGGGCCAGCAGCGGAAGGCACACGCCCATCATGAGCCCGTCGAACAGGGCCGGAGGCAGCAGCGGCAGGTCGGCACGTCCGGGGAAGATCAGGGCGTGCACGTCCGGGTCGAAGGGTGACACGACCGTCAGCGTGCCGATGCCGACGACCGCGGCCGCCACGGGCCAGCGCCACCAGGGCGCCGGCAGGCGCCCGTCGGGGTAGAAGGCCATCATGAGGGTGGCCGGGGCCACCCAGCCGGGGACGAAGAGTCCCGAGGCCAGGACGGCGGCGAAGGTCGCGCCGGGCCAGGGGGAGTGCGGGTGGGCGAGAGCGCCGCCCGCGTGGGAGACCATCCCGTGGACTCCGTAGGCGACCAGGCCCTGCTCCCAGCAAGCGGTCGCCCCCGCCCCGAGGAAGATCCATCCGATCACGTTCCGGGGGCGCAGCAGGACGAGCAGCGCACCGGTCAGTACCTCGGCCAGGGTCACCACACCCACGGTGATCACGTAGGCGGGAGAGGCGTGCGGTCCCATCGGCCCGGGGCGGGGCAGCGTCAGCGCCCAGAAGGCGAAGACGGACGCGACGGCACTGGAGAGCACCGTGCCCCAGACGACCGCGCGGGTAACCATGCGTCCAGTCTGAGGCGTACGGTGTCCCGCCGAACCCCCCTTGTTCCCGGCAGAGTTGGGCATTCCGCCCGGCCCGGCCGGGACCTCGCCGGGCAGGTCGGCACCGGAGTCCCCGTCCGTCGGACGGTGCGTCAAATGGGCTGTTCCGGCGGCCCATTGGTCCAACCTCTGGCAGTTACGCCATCCGTGTGCGATGCCTTGACCGCCCCCACGGGCGCTCTTATGGTCGCGCTGACCGCAGGACGTAGGACGTCGTACCTCCTGGAGGAACCGTGCGCGACGACGTGCCCCAGAACGTGCCCGCGCTGCACCGCCGGGCGTTCCTGAAGTACTCCGGCGCGCTGGGCGCGGCGGCGGCGATCTCCTCGTCCCTGACGGCCTGTTCGTCGGGGCCGCAGTCGACGAACGACACGGGCGGCGGGGGCACCGGCAAGAACCGGACGCTGACCGCGGTGATCGGTTACGGCAACGACGGCAGCTGGGATCCCACCCAGACGGCGTCCGCGTTCTGCATGGCGGCCAACAACCACATCTACGAGGGTCTGCTCGACACCGACCCGATCTCCCGCACGCCGTACCCGGCGCTGGCGACCGCCCTGCCGTCGGACACCGGCGGCACCTCGTGGAAGTTCACGCTGCGGGCGGGCGCGAAGTTCCACGACGGGCAGCCGGTCACCGCCGACGATGTCGTCTTCGTCTTCGACCGCATCCTCGACCCGAAGACGGCGACCCTCGCCCAGGGCTTCTTCGCCAGCTGGCTGAAGGAGGTGCGGAAGATCGACGCGCGGAACGTCGAGCTGGTCCTCAAGTTCCCTTTCCCCGAAGGGATTTCACGCCTCACCCTCGCGAAGATCATGCCGAAGCACATCTTCTCGAAGCCGGGCGCCTGGGACGACGCGATCAAGGGCAAGGCGGTGGGCTCGGGGCCGTACCGGCAGACCGCACACCACCCGAAGTCCAACACGACCTTCGCCGCGTTCGCCGACTACAACGGCCCGCGTCCGCCCGCCTTCAAGACGATGAACTGGCTGACGATCGTCGACGCGGCACCGCGCGTCGCCAAGATCTCCGGGTCGAGCGCGGGCGCGCAGATCGCCGACAACATCCCCTACGCCAACATCCAGCGGCTGCGGAGCGGCGGGATGACGGTCGCGGGCGGGGCCGGGATGAACAACCTGTTCCTGATGTTCAACACCCAGCACAAGCCCTTCGACGACGTACGGGTACGCCAGGCGCTCCACTACGCCATCGACACCGGCAAGATGGTCCAGGTGGCCCTGCGCGGGCACGGAAAGCCGTCCTCGTCCTTCCTCAACGAGGGCAACCCGGCCTACCGGCGCGCGAAGACGGTCTACGACTACGACCCCGACAAGGCGAAGGCACTGCTGAAGGCGGCCGGGGTCAGCGGGCTCAAGGTCAACATCATCTCGGTGAACGTGAGTTGGATCGTCGACTGCCTGCCCACCATCAAGGCGTCCTGGGACGCGATCGGCGTGAAGACGACGCTCTCCCCGCAGGAGACCACGGCCGTGTTCACCAAGATGGACCAGAAGCAGGACTACCAAGTAGTCGCCGCCGCCTCTAACCCCAACCAGTTCGGCCTCGACGCCGACCTGATCATGCACTACAACTACGGCCCCCAGAACCTCTGGATGGGCTACGCCCGTTGGGCCGGGAACTCCGTCGCCAAGCAGCTCTTCAAGGACATGGACCAGGCGACGCGGGAACCGGACGCGGCGAAGAAGAAGACGATGATCCAGGACTGCATCGACATCGTCGCCGAACAGGCCGTGCTCTACCCGGTCGTCCACAACGAGCTGATGACCGCCTGGGACCCGAAGAAGCTGACGGGGATAAGGGCACAGCCCTACCCCGGCATCAACGTCCTCCAGGCCAAGTGGGTCTAGCCGTACAGGAGTTGGCCCATGGTCACCGTCGTCAGGATTCTGGCCCGCCGTGTCGTCCTGCTCGTGCCGCTGATGCTCGGCATCGTGCTGTTCGTGTTCGTGGTGATGCGCTTCTCGGACGTCGACCCGGCGTCCGCGTTCTTCCAGGGCGCCAACCCGACACCACAACAACTGCACGACTTCCGCGAGCAGAACGGCCTGCTCGATCCACTGCCTCTCCGCTACGTCCACTTCGTCGGCGCACTCCTCCACGGCGACATGGGCACCAGCGCGCTGACCCGGGCACCGGTCGTCGACCAGGTCACCACCGCGCTGCCGCTCACCCTCCAACTCACCTTCCTGGGACTGGGGATCGCGGTCGTGCTGTCGCTGCTCGACGGGGTGACGGCGGCCATCTACCGTGACCGGCTGCCCGACCAGATCATCCGGGTCGTGTCGCTCACCGGGGTCGCCGCGCCCGGCTTCTGGCTGGCGCTGCTGATGATCCAGTACCTGGCCGTCGACCAGGGCTGGTTCCCGACCGGCGGCTACATCAACCCGGCGGACTCCCTCACCGGCTGGCTCAAGACGATGGCACTCCCGGCGCTGGCCCTCTCGCTCCCGGTCGCGGCCCAACTCACGCGCATCGTAAGGACGTCGGTGGTCGAGGAGCTGGACAAGGACTACGTCCGGACGGCGATCGGCAGCGGCCTGCCACCGAGGGTCGTGGTCGGCCGGAACGTGCTCCGCAACGCCCTCATGAACCCACTGACCGTGCTGGGCCTGCGCGTTGGATACCTGCTCGGCGGTGCGGTCGTCATCGAGACCATCTTCTCCCTCCCCGGGATGGGCAAGTTGATGATCGACGCCGTACAGAACGGCGACCCGGCCGTCGTCCAGGGCGTGGTGCTCACGACGGCGACCGGGTTCGTCGTCGTGAACCTGGTCATCGACATCCTCTATCTGCTGGTCAACCCCCGCCTGAGGGATGCTTCCTGATGTTCACTCAGTTCCCCCGGTTCTCCCGCAAGGGCCTCGCCGCGACCCTGTCCCGGCCCGGCATCAGGCTGCGCGGCCGGCGCCGGCTGCCGCTGCTGTCGAAGGTCGCGGTGTGCTTCCTGGCGGTCGTCGTGCTGGTCGCGCTGTTCGCCCCGCTCCTCGCGCCCGACGACCCGCTCGACCAGCAGCTCCCCGTCGACGGCACCGGGCACCCCTCCGCCGACCACTGGATGGGCCAGGACAGCCTCGGCCGGGACATCCTCAGCAGGCTGATGTACGGCGCCCGTTGGTCCCTCGCGATCGGCCTCGGGGCGACCGCGCTGGCCCTGGTCGTCGGCGCGCTGATCGGCGCGGTCGCCGCGACCTCCCGCAAGGGCGTCGACGAGACGCTGATGCGCTGCCTGGACGTGGTGATGGCGTTCCCCGGCATCGCGCTGGCGGCCGTCCTGGTGGCAGTCTTCGGCGGCGGCATCACCGTGCTGATCTGCGCGATCGCGTTCCTGTTCACCCCGCCGGTGGCAAGGGTCGTACGGGCCAACGTACTTGACCAGTACGGCGAGGACTATGTGACCGCGGAGCGGGTGATCGGCGCCCGCACCCCGCACATCGTGATCCGGCACGTGGCCGTCAACTGCGCTGCCCCGATCCTGGTGTTCTGCACGGTGCAGGTCGCCGAGGCGATCGTCTTCGAGGCGTCGCTGTCGTTCATCGGCGCGGGCGTACGCCCCCCGGACCCTTCCTGGGGCAGTGTCATCGCGGACGGCAAGAACATGGTGCTGACCGGGGGTTGGTGGGCGACGGTCTTCCCCGGCCTGCTGATGCTGATCACGGTCCTCTCGCTGAACATACTGTCCGAGGGAGTCTCCGACGCATGGGCGGCCCCGGCACCGCGCGAGGTGGACGTACGGCCCGACGAGGACCCGCTCGACGCGCCCGAACCCGACAGCGGCGAGGTGCTCCCGCTCCCCGGCCTGACGGAGGCGGCGCTACGACTCCGGTCCCGGGCACGGCCGTTGCCCGACCCGGACGGCCAACCAGTCCTCGCGGTCGAGAACTTGGCCATCGGCTTCGAGGGCCGGCACCACGGCGTGGACATCGTCGACGGCATCAGTTTCGAGGTGCGGCCGGGTGAAGTCCTGGGCCTGGTGGGCGAGTCGGGCTGCGGCAAGTCACTGACGGCGCTGGCGGTGATGGGCCTGGAACCGAAGGGCGCGCGGGTGCGCGGCCAGGTCCGGTTCAACCAGCGGCAGTTGGTGGGCGAGCCGATGCGGGTGCGCCGCAAGCTGCTGGGCCACGAGATGGCAATGGTGTACCAGGACGCGCTGTCGTCCCTGAACCCGGCGATGACGATCCGCGCGCAGCTCAAGCAGGTGATACGGCGCGGAGGACGCCGTGGTGCGGGCGAGTTGCTGACGATGGTCGGCCTCGACCCGGACCGCACCCTGCGCAGCTACCCGCACGAACTCTCCGGCGGCCAGCGCCAACGCGTCCTGATCGCGATGGCGTTGTCCCGCGACCCCAAGCTGATCGTCGCCGACGAACCGACGACCGCCCTGGACGTCACCGTGCAGGCGCAGGTCATAGAGCTACTGCTGCGCCTGCGCGAGGAGTTGGGCTTCGCGCTCGTCCTCGTCTCGCACGACCTGGCACTGATCGCCGACGTCACCGACCGGGTGGTGGTGATGTACGGCGGGCAGATCGTGGAGACGGGCGTGACCGCCGACCTGGTGGAGTCACCGGCCCACCACTACACGCGCGGCCTGCTCGGCAGCGTGCTGTCCCTCGAATCGGCGGCCGAGCGGATGACGCAGATCAAGGGGGTCGTCCCCTCCCCCGCCGACTTCCCGGCCGGTTGCCGCTTCGCGGACCGCTGCCCGCTGGCGAGCGACATCTGCCGTACGACCGCGCCGGACCTGGTCGGCCCGCGCACCCACACGGCCGCCTGCCACCACCCGGCGATCGACCTGGTGACGACGGAGAGCGAGACGGTGTCATGAGTGCTCTCGTCGATGTGTCGGACGCCCACGTCGTCCACAAGGCGCGCAGCGGCGGCCTGTTCACCCGCGACCGGGTCTACGCCCTGACCGGCGCCGACCTCACCATCGCGCCCGGCGAGACGGTCGGGGTCGTCGGCGAGTCCGGCTGCGGCAAGTCGACGCTGGCGAAGGTCCTGGTGGGCGTACAGCGGCCGACGTCCGGCACAGTGTCCCTCCGGGGCCGCGACCTGTGGTCGATGCCGGACGGCGAACGCCGGGCCGCCGTGGGCACCGGCATCGGCATGATCTTCCAGGACCCGTCGACCGCGCTGAACCGCCGCCTGACGATCCGACAGATACTGCGGGATCCGCTGGACGTCCACGGTCGCGGTTCTCGGGCCGAACGGGAGGACCGGGTACGGGAGTTGATGTCACTGGTCGGCCTCCCGCGCGCGTTGGCGGACGGACTCCCGGGCCAGCTCTCCGGCGGCCAGCGTCAACGAGTGGCGATCGCACGGGCGTTGGCACTGGACCCCGACCTCGTGGTGGCCGACGAGCCGACGAGCGCGCTGGACGTGTCGGTCCGGGCCCAGATCCTCAACCTGCTCCTCGACCTGAAGGAACGCCTGGGCCTGGCGCTGGTGTTCGTGTCCCACGACATCCAGACCGTACGGCGGATGAGCGACCGCGTGATCACCATGTACCTGGGCCGGATCGTCGAGGAGACCCCGGCCGGCCAGGTCACCGACCGGGCGCGGCACCCGTACACGAGGGCCCTCTTCTCGGCGACACCCGGCTTGTTGCACCCCATCGACCCGATTCCGCTGGTCGGGCCGGTGCCGTCGGCGACGCGCCCGCCGAGCGGATGCCCGTTCCGCACACGCTGCTGGAAGGCGGACGAGGTGTGCGCATCCGCCATGCCGGACTTCTCTCCCGCGTCGACGCCGGAACACCGCTACCGCTGCCACCATCCTGTAGAGGAGGACCTGTCGACCCGCGACCTGGTTCGCCAAAGCCGCCCCATGGAGCCTTGATGCCCTTCCCCGCCCCACTGACCGGTGTCGTACCGCCCGTCTGCACACCCCTGACACCGGACCGCGAGGTGGACGTCCGCTCACTGCTCAGGCTCGTCGACCATCTGGTGGAGGCCGGGGTGCACGGGCTGTTCCTGCTCGGCTCGACCTCGGAGGCCGCGTATCTGACGGACCGGCAGCGACGGTACGTCGTCGAGGCGGTGGCGGCTCATGTCGGGGGTCAACTACCGGTGCTGGCAGGGGCGATCGACATGACGACGCCGCGGGTACTGGACCACGTCGCTGCGGTGACGGCCGCGGGTGCGGACGCGGTGGTGGTCACCGCCCCCTTCTACACGCGCACCCATCCCGCCGAGATCGCCCGCCACTACCGCCTGATCGCCGCCGCGTCGCCGGTCCCCGTCGTTGCCTACGACCTCCCCGCCTCCGTCCACACCAAGCTGCCCTCCGACCTCGTCCTCGAACTCGCCGCCGAGGGGGTTCTGGCCGGGCTCAAGGACTCCAGTGGGGACCTTGGGGGGTTCCGTACGGTCGTGACCGGCGCGCGCGTTCATCCGGACATCACCGGGTTCAGTGTGCTGACGGGGTCGGAGCTGTTCGTCGACTCCGCGCTGGCGCTCGGGGCGGACGGGGCGGTGCCTGGTCTCGCCAACGTCGATCCGCACGGGTACGTCCGTCTCGACGCGCTGTGCCGGGCCGGTGACTGGTCGCGTGCGCGGGCTGAGCAGGAACGGCTGTGCGCGTTGTTCGGGTTGGTGGGCGTGGGTGATCCTTCGCGGATGGGGGGCAGCTCGTCGGCGTTGGGGGCGTTCAAGGCTGCGCTGCAGCTGCGGGGGGTGATCGAGTGTGCGGCGACTGCGGAGCCGCAGGTGTCGTTGTCGACGGACGAGGTGGGGCAGGTCGGGAAGTTCTTGGCGGCGGCGGGGTTGCTGTAACTACTTTTCCCACCCACCCACCCGTTTGCTGCGCGTTGAAAGGTGAACGCCTGGGGGCTTCGCCCCCGGACCCCCGTTTCCCACGCACCCACCCACCCGTCTCGGGCGCTTTTGAGGTTCACCTCTTGACCGACAGTAAACGGGTGGTGGGTGGGCACAGGCCGGGGGTCTGGGGGCGGAGCCCCCAGGGACCTCAGCCTCCGCCCAGCTCAGCCGTCGACACGCGCCGGAACTCGATCGTGTCGTACGTCCCCGTCACCCCGGTCTCGTACAGCACCCCCACCGTGTCCGA
>Ga0307507_10007026_pt1 | contig 16685 bp, 20 predicted proteins | sample 7_EM_MG_FD_207223 | JGI IMG/M metagenome (GOLD analysis project Ga0307507, IMG submission 207223) | Populus trichocarpa ectomycorrhiza microbial communities from riparian zone in the Pacific Northwest, United States - 7_EM | ecosystem: Host-associated > Plants > Roots > Unclassified | place...
TGAAAAGGTAATAATCAGCTCATGTTCAACACACCTGGCAAATGCATCTAATTGTGCATGCAAAAGTTTGTTGGAGAGATTTGATGGCACCCCTACATCTTTTGATGTATTATAAAAGGTAAGCTCCGGGCTAATGGCCTGCAAAGAAGCATTAGATACAAAATATCACTATAATGTGCACAACAGTGCTATATGACACATCTGCCTCCAGCTGGCATTGAGGTACCATGCTGGTTACAACAGCATTAAGAGATTAAATAAACTCAAAAAAAAAAAAAAAAACTGATCTAAGCAGAGTGACAAAGGTTCTTTGAGGGGTTTTAAAGACTAGTGCAAATTTTTTTATAAGGTTTGTTTGCATGAGCTCTGAAATAAATTTAAGTTCAGAACAATAAAGCTTTGGAGTTTGCAATGGAAGCAGCCACCCCAGCTGCCTTTTAACCCAGTCAGGTGTGTGTGTGCACATGTGATTATCTTCTGTCGGGCTGTCCCCCAGAATCAGTGACCATCTTCATAATTTATTGAACTTTGGTTAATAAGAAGTTAATTTAAAGAAGGTAAGTGGAGCTTTGATCAAGTACTTAGAGGATATATGAAACACCCAATAACAAAGTAAAAAATGAAATCAAACCTATCTTCAAATCCAAGACTCAAACTAGAAGGAGAATATGTAGGATCATATACTTAAAGCTATGAGAAGGTGGAGGTGGCACTAATTGAAAATTTTAAGGGATGGTCAAGTAAGATGGTCTGGCCATATCTGACATCAGCCTATAAGTGAACCAATGAGAAAGAGTGATCAAATTAAAGGATCAAGACAGAGTAGGTGGAAAGTAAACCAAAACAACATGCGCTCAAGTGATAAACAATGATGTAATGTTATAACAACCTTTGATAGATGTTAACCCATAACAGAACTAAATAGAAGCAGCTAATCCATTGAGCCCCTAGTTCGGAATTCAAGCTTAGATGAGTTGAGTTGAGTTTTAATGCCATTTGCTTGGCATCCATTTGTTGGCCTCCTTAAAATAGTTTGTAGTTTGTTGTTTTTATATTCAATCTTTAATCTCGGTACAAAAAAAAATACATGACATTTTTAAAAAAAATTGAAAAGAGAAAATAAAACCAAATTTAACCTGTAACTCAATAATAAACTCAGTGGATCTGTCAACCAGAGTGTCTTCAGATGGTTGATCATTAATACTTCTTGAAGATTCAGTGAGAGGAGCATCATCCTGTCCCTCCAATTGGACCTGATCATTCCTTGAGACAGAATAGCCACTATCACTTCCCAAAAAAATACAAGAATCCAAATATTTCCCATTCTGCATCAACAAATATACAAAAAAGGTCACCACCTGGGAAGGTACACTTGTTCAGAAACACACATTACGCATGAACATAAACATGAGAGAAGAAGGTGGAACCTTGATCACAACATTTTTAAACTGCAACTCTTTCCCACTTCCAACATATATAATAGCCTCCTTGCTGGGTGCAGAGAGATTAGCTCCCTGTCTATCTTTTAAATGCAATATTCCACCTTTACCATCATAAGTGAAATGATCAAATCTTTCATCATCAACAATTAAAGGTCTCAATGGAGAGAGAGAGATTTCAGCAGAGGATTGCTGATAAATTGGCTGATCCAGAACAACTGCATCAACCTCGTGCATGGGGGTTCTACTTTCCTCATTTGACAGCATATCACCTACTGTTGGAACAAAAAACTCAGCAACAGCCAGAAGAAAATCAAGTGCAACGAGCAGTTGTGGGCGTTGGACACAGAGAGAAATAAATGTTGAGTATTGACCAAATTTTGCATCAAATATGAGCATTGTAGGGACTGGTTTGATCTCATCTTGTTTCGTCACATTTAAATCAGATATATGCTGGTTTTCATCATCAGATGACAAGTGAAGGAGACTATAACCAATCTTCTCAGGCATTCCTACCGCCAGCCTAAACTCTTCTTCGGTTCCCTCACGATCATCAATCACAGTGAAGCCTTTAAGTGTTGCTGAGAGAAAACCTTCCCCTGCGTTATTAGACTTGTAGAGGAGCCAAGCACCACTAACCTGCATGGAACCAGGCTAGAAAATTAACTATAGAACACTACATAACACTGCAAGAAATGAAAATAAGCAGGATGAGGAATGTTGGACCATGAACCTGTCAAAACAAAGATGAAAATTAAGGCGGCAGTAGTTTTACTTCATCTTAGGTTGAATTGCTGCAATTAGAGGGAGAGAGGGGGGGGGGGGGGAGAGAGATCATGGTAATTTTTAAGGCAAATAATAATTGCTGAATAAGATGATAGGGTACATGGGCACGAGGATTTAAACTGGTGTCCCAAGATATCAAGGCATCCCATAAAAGTTGCAGCCATCATGGGCATAATCGTCAACAAATACCATATTCTCTTTAGTATACGAATTTTAGACAACTTCACTGGAAATGAAAAACACATTCTGTAATTAAATTAAGTGTAATGTTAATTTTGATGCAAACAAACTTTAGCAAGTGGCCATAATATATGCATAAGCTAAAAGACTCTTAAGAAAAAAAGACTAAGCAATTGAAAGATCATCCAAGGCTACAACAAACATGACCACAGCTGCTGCCCACTATTGTAACTTAAAGCTCTTGCAGATATAATTTTTAAATTGCAACCATAACACATGATACCAAAGTCATTTGATTCCATGATGGGTACAAAAAAGGAGATTGGAAAAAGAGTTGCATGCACCATAATGATTTTAAGCAGAGACTATCCATGAGCTACTAGTCAAGATCAAAAGGGAGATAACTGTATGAAGAAATTTGTGAGAGAGCATATGTAATTAAATGAAACATTACCTTTATGGTGGCCAGCGATGCATCTCTGGCAACCCCAGCATATAAGCACAATTCAACTAGATTGATCGCAACAGAAACTTTCAAAGAAATCCAGGCTTCCCCATTCCGTGTCTCAGCTTCAACACCACTTGGATCCTGAAGAGCAATAGGTTTTACAACATCAGCAGAAGATGCTACAGAGTCATGGTTCAGTGGGGGCACAGTGTGTGGAGTCTCGGAAATATTTGACGTTGCACATTCAGTGATAATCTGGTAATCCCTGCTTGTCAGAGCTGCTTTTAACTCCTCCATCTTAAAAACAATATTAGATACAAGTATGCACTTCAGTGTCCGCGCATAAATTAAACAATGGAAACAAAAAGAATATCACAGAGAAAGTAACAGATTAATAGTAATTAAGAAAATAAAAGTGGAGATACCAACCCCACAGAACACAATTCAATACCTTGATTGCAGCTTCTGTAATTGGTATTTGATGCAACAGGTCTCGAAGTGACCTACGAATGAGAATAGAAACCCCATTTACATCTTGGATTATGCTTTCACCTAATTCTGTTCCACTGCCAACATTTAAATTGATGTCCTCCACCTAGAAGTCATAAGAACAAAATGAATAAACTGGTCCACAAGATAGAATACCATATGGTTCTGGTACTTGACAGAAATCAATAACTCAAATCACAAGAAAACTTATGGGCATGGGAAAATTTGATAGTCACAACAAACCTTTTGATTAATTTATACTACAATAGGTCAAAAGGAAAGAGCTAAGCATAAACTTTTTCACTTGGATCACTAATTAAAGAAGCCTACTCATCAAATCTTGTCCTGCTATAATGCTCACCTTAATTGTTAATATTTCTAAATGAACAGCATGCAACTCCCCTTTGCTGCCACCAAGCCATTGAAAAGTGTTCTGAATGGTTATGTGAACCACATCAAGTTTCAAGTAACTGCCCCAAGAAATTTCAAACGATTAATAGGATATGTCAGCAATCAAAGTAAAATATAATTATTCACTAAGCCTAGCTGCAAACTTACTCAGGACTATCTGTTCTTCGAGGCATCAATATTATAGGTTTCCTGAGTGAAAGATCCAACTTCAGAGCTGGTGATCCTTCAATCTCACTGGTTGTGAACCACTTCTCAGAATTTGTTACTTGATCTTTTAATTTGACAAAATTTTTTGAATTGTTGGGAATGAGACCCATAAAGTAACTCACAACCTAGATATGGTTTTGGAGATGCGTGAGAAACAGAATAAGACAGAATAATGGTTGAGATATTACTTGGAATCAATTTACCTCCTGAATAAAGCGATTCAAATAAACAATGCGCACTTCTGAAAGCTGCCCAAAAAGGCTATATTCATAACCTTCATAGTCTTCATCATCAGCACTGAATGATGTAAAAACTAACTGCACAATTACATGTGAGAGATTTTAAAAAGCGCAACATAAACAAAATGCAGCAGAGAGGATACCAGATTGTAGAAAACATAAAAAAAATGCAGTACAAAATGGCATTAGATTGAAAGATTAATATAGAAGTAGTAAAGAAGCCCACCAAAATTCGTTTTATACAGCCCTTTCTCAGAATTTTTTAAGGTTTTTTTACATTGTATGCAATTTATAACCTCAAAATTAAAAAAATAAGAAAAGGTCTTGCGAAGAGGAGAAGAAAAACAGAAAAGAGTGCTAAGTACCTCAACAAATGAACTGCCCCCGTAATTTCTCATATCACAGATCCAGAAATATGCATGACCACCGGGAAGACTATCATCACTAATTCTTAGATTTCCCAGGGCTGCCTTTATACTGAAAGAGCTTGGGAAAACCTTATCACAAAAGAAACATAAAAGAAATTAGAGAACAGAATTTAAATCTTAGAAAAAGAAACATGAATAACACAGAGAAGGGGAGAACAACCTTGATATCAGTAAGCAGATTATCTTGTGACAAAGTAGCAAACTTAGTTTCATTTTCATGCATTAACAAAATCTGAGCACGGTCCATTTTTAATATCAAATTGAAAATGATCCGGGATTTTCCCTTCCCTAGCAAACCCTTAACAGCAGGCTTCTCAATTGTTGTTAAATCTTGATCATCGACAATGTCATCTCCAGAACTGTCATGTTTTACCATTGCTGATGGTGAATTGTCACTAAAAGTTTCACATTTTTCATCCTCAACATTAATGGCATTGACAAATTCCATGATTGCAAGAATTGTGGGTCTACGGCAGAAAAATGACAATGTAGCCAGGCTCACTGTGACCTGAAACAATAATTTATGGGACAGTCAGTCAATTCACTATAAACTAGAGGTAATGAGAACAGACAACTGAAAGAAAATTGGCCACCTGCGTGTCGATGTTTTTGTATAAAGAAGAGTTTTGATCATAGATGACTATTTGAGCTTTCACAAAACTATCCATGGTATTCATTATTTCGATATCGTCCATCCTAGCTTGAACAACATCACCAGGGAGTAAGCCAGCAACACGACTAAAACTAGGAGGCTTGAATGATGAGTATTCAGATGAAAGCGAATTTTGAGGACTTGGATAATCAGAGTTGACCAAATTTTCTGGTGCCTCGTAGAACTTGTCTTCTCCTTCACTTGGAGTTGAATTATTGTGGTCAAAAGTCTGGTTCCCAGTATCATCAAAGGATAAGTGCACATCTGAACTTTGAACAAATGATCTTGCAAGGAAACAAGGCTGAGAAACACCATTACAGCAAACTAAATCTTCAATCTCTAAAGATTTAAGAACAGTGCCAATGAACATATCATTCTCTCTAATTGAAAGTTCAACCTGCGTTCAAAAATATAAACCCTCAAAAGAGAGAAGCATAAAACATCCATAAATATAATCATCACAGCATTATTTGTACCTGGCCACCTATTGCTCGAAATTCAAACAAGTGATTCTCTTCAGCAAGAAGCACATTAACAAAACTCAGGTCACGCTAGAAAAATAGCACATGTATCAGATTTCTCAGCGGCTCCATTGACAAGGAATCCCATGACATAACTAATCCAGGCTTACCTGACGATTGTAATTGAAGCAGATCTTTAGCTCATCAAGAGCACCTGTTATAAATATACGCTCCATCTTCAATATATTACTTGCTTCACCACTGTCATTAAGTTCAGTTTCTGAGTCCTCTGGATCTGACGAAGTTTCAGAAATAGTAGTAATAGGTGCAGAACCCTGTGAATAAATCCATTGGTAAGAATCCCTCTCACTGTTCCATGTAAGCATATATCTGATAAGCAAAATCTTCAGTGCGGTAGACAAAAGAAAACTGAGACAGATGAAACTCTAAGGCCAAAAATAGCCACGAAAGGTAAGTGAAACGACCTATTGGAGCTTATAAAGAACAGGAAGGAGACATTTAAGCTTCTTAAATACACACACAAGACATCTAAATCAATTTAGCAATCATCCTTGCAGTTTCAGAAGAGTTTGATGGTATTAAACTATACTTTCAGTTATGCAACAGATTTTATTTCTGGTAAATATTTTGGGGGAACTCAAAAGGTTCAGGTTTGAAGTTCACCATGGCATTGATACATTCCCCCAAATAAAGATTGTAAATGTTCTAATCAACATCAAAGTCCTCCCTATGATCTTCAATAATTAGAGTTTAATTATCGCCAAGAAACTATTTTTATGCGTATTAGTTTAGATGAAACTATACAAAAACCCATTGTGATTAGATTACTTTATACTGTCCAAATCACAAAATTGGAAAACTAAAACATTAATAACAAACTGAATACAAAAAATTAAAGAGACCAAAAATCAATGCTAAATATGAATAGATACTGGGTACATGCGAACAATATAAGCACCTCTTTGAGAAAACTGGACACTTGTCCAGTTTAGAGCAAGCCTCAAGGGTGAAATAAATCAATGTTCTTTGTATCATTTTCTTAAAATAAAAATGATTTGGTTTGACACATGATTTCTTTTTGCTAAAAATATTTTTGCAATCATTAATAATCTGCTAGTTTTTTACATGAATCTAAATATCAGCAGAAATAACTTAAACCAAATGGGTGCTTGTTAAGGGAAGAGCAGCATGGAATAGAAAATCAACTACCTTGACCAAAATTAAAAACCAATCACTTCTTAACAATTTAAGAATCATAATTCTTTAACAAAACAAAAATCAATTAATCTTCTCTCCAACCCCCCCACCCCCCCCCCCCCAAGAAGGGGGGTAGGAGTCAGCAAAAACCCATAAACTGCCCAGCCTTCTGATCATCCCACCGCTAAAGAATATTGAGTATGCAAAGTTTTAAGGTCAAAAGTAATTCTTAGATATAAAATTTTTAAGACAGAAAAAGAAAAGGACAGGATCAAATGTGATGGATTGAGCTAAATTAAGGATTTACTGAAGCAGAATATATAGCCCCCTGCAAGCGACTTTGCCAATTTCTCTGTGAATCATCAGAATCACATAGTAATATCAGTGCATTCGCATCTTCCACAACCTACAGACAAGTGATGACAAGAATAAAATGTCATCAAGAATTACTTCCGAGCGCAAAGAGGTAATGCAGATTAATTGTAAGGTCATTAAATTATGAAGACATAACAACAACCTTGCTCAGGGGGCGTGCAGCATCACAAATAGTCAAGACATGCTCCACACCACCAAGCAACTCTGCTGGAAGATGATATACCTGTTTTCCTCGTAAGCTACAACAGTCATAATATTTAAAATTAATAAAGAGAGAACAAATTCCAAATAAATAAATTTAAAATAAATAATAAACTTTTAATACTTTTTTCTTCTTAAGAAGAAACAATCACATATATCCCAAACTAAAGTTGTGTGCCACATAATACTTATTTTCTATTCATCATTATTGTTAGTGAGTTAATATAAAATCATTCCTTGGCTTCATCTAACAGCTTATGATTTTGGATTTAGATGTTATCACCCTCATTCTCTTCAAAATAAAATAAATCAACAAAAATAGTAAATCAACAAAAATAGTGTGGACGTGCAAGTTTCTAACTCAAATGGCTTTCACTTGAGAAATTATGTTAGTGAGTTAATTTTCTTCTTGGAGCCTTCACCTAACATCTTAAGCTTTTGGTTTGGGATAGTTCTTTGATGATTATTATCAAATTATATAACATCCTAGCATTGAATTTCACAGTTGCACACTTTTTTCCTCTTAAGAAACAAGGAAAACAAAGAGCAGCCATATACACTTTCTCAATGTGCAATTTGGGTTTATGCTAGTTTTCAACATCAAGATACCCTAAATTGCTCTCAATTTGAGCCAAAAGATAGCCCATGCATCAGAATTTTGATTCAAGTACTCTGCTGCCTTTGGACTAGAAGTTTGAAGAATCCAGGATAATTTGATCAACTAAAATTGCCAATACCCTCTATTACTAAAAATTAAAATATCTACACGCAAGCACACAATTTGCCTATGTGATTTCACATTGATACAATTTCTTACAACCGTACTATCCTGCACTGTTGCCAAAATGATCAAGCACATATTTCAGTCAACTTCATACTCATACCGATGTTCATTTTTCCATATCAGTTTTCTAATAGAATAAATGCTTTGTACTCTTCAGCAGCAACTAAAGAGAAATAAATCTTTCAACATAAAAAGTTCATCTTAATAAAACTATGAAAAAAAAGAGGCATCAGTCCAAAATAACACAAACAACGACAAAGTACCATGAGTATGCCAAAACAGAAACACTTTATCTCAGAAAATAAATGGGTAAATATTGGTCTTAAGAAATTATAGCATAAATAGACATGAATGGTGTTCGAACCTGAGATAGTGCTTGTAAGATTTTGAGTCCAGGTTTTCTAGTACATACAGAAAAGGACCAACTAAGCAAATATATCGCCGCTGCCATACAGCTTCCCTATTTCCCATGCCCTGTCACAAAAGAAAAGAAAACTAACTCTCTCTCTATGTATGTATGCATGCATGCATATATGATAAGAGGCCCCCGCATATCCATGAGACAAAACCATGAGGTGGGAGAGAGAAAAACCTTTCGAATAAGAAGAGACAACCACCCCTCAAAGTCTGATTGATTCCAAGGACGAAGAAGATCAGAATTCTCACTACCTTCCTCCTGAAAGATCTTTGCCACTCGCATCAATCGATGATACCGAGCAGGAGAAAAGTGAAACCCTAATGATGGCACCCGTACAGAAAGTCTTGTAGAAGGATATGATGGGTTCTCTAATCGAATCTAGATACCAAAAGTTATTAGTTCCAATTTGAAGTTCCATGGAATCTCTTTCTCATGCATACACATAGGATGTCCAATTTAAGGTGAAATGTGCAGATTTTTTTACCTGTTGGAATGTTAAGATTACCCCGCACCTATCAATAACAGGCAAGAAACTAACACCTTCTGAGCGGACAGAACTAGCAGAACCTTGTGATGCTGTTTGGCTCCAGCGGTAGTCACCATCAACCAAAAAAGCACAAACATCACTTAAAACCAAATCAAATTGCAAATACATATTCTGGTCCTCGGATAATCTCCTTTCATAGTCATCCTGCAAACATGGGGCAACTCCATGTAAAGTTTAGCTGGTCATCCAAAAAGTTAAGGTTAAGTTTGTGATTTCACCTCTGAGCGAATGACCAAATTTCCCAAGTCTAGCAAAAGTTTTGTTGAATGGATGTTGTCGGGGTAAAACTCAGTAGGAATTGTAATCTTTGGAGCAGCAATATCCAGGTCCAACAGAAACCTATCATCATTTAAATGCTAGATGTCATCTTTGTATCAGTTAAATATGATTGAAACATTACACTCTAGGTATCTAGCAGTGTGCAAGTAAAATTAGAGCAGGCCTACGCTATAGTTCAGAGAAGCCTAATTTCACCCTTAGATTTAAAGTTTATTTCATTTAAGGTGTTTAGTATGCCTCTGAAAGTGACTTATTTTCTATATGGCCCCCTCTTGGTTTTTCTTTCAAGCTTACTCTTATATTCTCTCATATCTCCATGTAAAATTCTAGTTCCACCCCTAATTTCAAATTTTATAAACGTACTTGTGACTTAAACCACCCACAACTTGCCAAGATGAGAACCCATCCCTACCATAGCCTCCCTAACAATATTCTACTTGTTGAACAAACCACAGCATCCCTTCTCAATCTGACACCACAATCAATAACGCTGGTGAACAACAACACCATCTCCTTTTAACTTAAAAAAGAACAGAAAAGAAAAGACCAAGAAAAGAAAAGAACTTTATCTTTTAGATTAGAAGCAGCCTGCTATTTCAAGGGCACAGGGTTTACAATATGGCGGTGCTGGAGACCGGATTTGGTGGGTGGGTAGTTTCCGAAAGATTTTGTTAAGGAGATGAGTTTTTGATTCAGGATCTCAGTGCAGGTGTTTTTTAATGGGGGATTTTAGTTTCAATGATCAGCTGTTGGTGGTGCTGGCCGTTTTGCAGGCATGGAAGTGGCCTTTGATATGGCAATGGTGGTGGCGGTGGATCTGTGGTGGTGTGACTTTGTGGATGGATATAGAATTTTGATAATTTTTAGACTTGGGTCAGCAAAGGAGACAGATTGGAGGGGGAAACATTAAAAAAAAAGTTAAAAACCACTTTATCTTAAACAGGATCAGTGTTTTGCTCCTTGAGTCAAATTTAGAAAAGAAAACTGATGTCAAACGTGCTGTGAGTTTTCCTTCTGAAAAAAGACAACACAATGATACCAAACACCCTCTTAATAATTGTAGATATAATTGTAGATAGTCAGTACAGATAGAACTCTCCAAAATAATCCATCAGCTTCTCATGGCGATATATATGTTCTACTTCACCACGTTATTACAATGAGAAGCTACTGAACATCCATCAATTGTGTAACAGGCAACTTGAGAAGCAAAGTGGAGGGACAATTATTTATCTAGCCACAGTTATAAAAACCAACCACGGGTGGAGATATTTGACACATGACACATATTGCATGCAAGATAACATCACATGTTTCACAGCTAAATATAATGCTTTGCTCAAAGTGGTGAGCAAGGCAACTATAAGAACTTAGGAAATGAAGAGTATCGAACCTCGCATGATCCTTCAACGCCCTGTTCACTTGCTGTTGAGCACTGCGCTTAACCCCATCAAATGTCATCTAGTTATCGAAGGAAAGGAACGAATTATGTGATTTTCTTGTTTATATGTAATTTTACTATCATCAACTTTTGAGCTTTAGACAACTCTGTTGTGAAATGGATGTTGACCACCCTGGTACTAAAATGGCCAGTACCTCTAATCACAAGAATTATGTGAAGCCATAATAGGGAAAGCAGAATACATGATAGCTACAAACTCTGACTGCAGCTATGACAGATGCAAAAGTGACAAAGGTGGTGGTGCAGTGAATGAACACAATGGTAAAATTCATCTTTAATTATTGATTATATTTGGAAAGTTTTATTGTGCCAGATAAGACAAGTACACGAAACTAGGAGCACATGGTGCTGAATTTATTTAATCAAGTGCATGGTGATGCAATATCATCCAGGTCACCATATGTCCCACTCTATGAGAACAATCATGCAATAAATCAAATTACATCTTGTAAAGCATGCGTGCTTATTTAATTTATAATCTGAACCTTCTAAGCAATTGAAGTTCTTTCTTGAATTTCTTGCACTGCTTACTCCCGAGAGAATCAGCTAAATTTACCACTTCCAACTATCAGCCAGTTTATGCACCTTCCCAGTCAATAACTGACCATGATTATCTCACGTTATAGTATTCTAATAAACTTGGCAAACACTTAAAGCTAGCTTTTCAAACAAAAGTCAAAGAACATGCCTAAATAGAAGGTACCTGCACAGCAGCTGCTGTTTCTAATGCAATAGTCTGACTGACAGCATTACTACTTTCAAAAAAATTGATAATCCCATCAATGGAATCCTTCAGATACTGGAAAAAAAAATAATCAGTAAACAAGCACAAGTCTTAAGGATAATCTTAGGGAATTAGAGAATAGCAGCATACAGTCATGTAGCATGGAGCAGCTTTCACAGCCATGCTCCAATCCACCTTGGCATCAAAAGGCTTGTAGTAGAAGACACCAACTAGAGAACCAGAAGCAGTTGCACTCTGCATGGAGGAATACAACAAAAAAAAAATAGAGTCCTACTCATGCCAAGGAACAAAAGTATTCTAGCTTCAATCACATAAAGATAAAATCCAACCTCAGCAAGGAGACCATTTGGCGATGATAATTGATATGACCCCAATTTCAAGTCAAAAACTTTTGTCTCTGGATAAAGCTTTATGGAGCAATCAAGATCCTCACATGATAATTCAGCAATATATTCCCGGGCCCCATCAACAAGCTTTGAAGCATTATGTTTCATGTGCACTTCCAAAGACATATTAAGAGTATCTGCCTTCTCATTAATTATCACAGACTGCTCATTTTCGCCTTCCCTGTAACCTATCAATTTGTTTAATTGTTCCCAGTCCTCCTCGCTGAAATGAAATTGTTCACTCTCATCTTTGTCAGATTTATTGTTCCTGAAAATGCATATGCAGATTGCAGACAGATAACATTAGATGTATGGCGTTGCCACATACAAAAAATGGAAACAAATATCATGAGATCTATTCTCAAAAACAGTTTACCATCCAAATGACCACCATGATGTCTTGGGTTTCTGTTTCCTTGAGTAACGATCTGACTCCATCGACTGCTTCACATATTTGTGAGCCAACATCCTGCACAACATCAAAATAATTCAAGATGAGAGCTTGCTAGATCAGCACCCAGGAATATACCACAGATTGTAAAAATATTTTTAGTATGATTATAAGCAACTATAAAGCTGTAAGGTCGTGCATGTATGTATCCATGCAGCTACCATGTATGGACAAGGAATGGAAAAGAGAAGCTGCATAGAAATATTTGCAAATAAGAATGTATACTTGTATTTCTATCTCATTTTTTATACAATCTTCTCTCCTGTCATAAGACATTGAGTATAAAATTCACTTGACACTTACTAAAGCTGCACAAAATAAGTCATGCTCTCATAATAGAAAAGACAAAGTAGCCTTGTGAACCTGAAAGCAACAATTGGAATTCAAACATCATGGATACATCTGTACTTGCATGCAACTAGAACTGCAATCATAAAAGTTAAAATAATCTGCACGGGTTCGAGTTCAATCTGCACGGGTTCGAGTTCTGGTTCTGGTAGATGACATAGTACTCGTGCTAGAGGTATTAGACCAGATAGCTTAGGATGAGAATGATTTGAAAGGGAAGGAAAAGCGCTTGATTTGATGGAAGTATATGTAATTTAATATGGAAAATGAAAAAACAGAATAAAAATGCAGCAACAACATACAAGGATGATATTAAGCCAGTTCTCAATAAAAACCAAAACTTATTTTGCTTAGAAAGCACAGCTAAAGGGTAACTGTCATATAACACCATAATTATCATACCTCCACTGCAAAATGAGTTCAATATCAAGTTCACGATCAAGTTCCTCGATTTCTTCGTTGTCATCAACAATTTCATGACTGGGATCAGATTTAAGCAGAGAAGCGTATAGAGAGATGTATCTCTTGCGTAAGCCTGCATATCTCAGTACTTGCTCCCAGGATAATTTCCCACTGCCAGAAAGATTATGTCCTTAGCAAAAGCAGTGATAAAAACACATGCAATGTTACACCAATGATATCAATGAATTCCCAATTAAGTTTTGGCTTACACCAAGGTTTTTCCATCACTGTATCTTTTTGTGCAAGCCATGGACAAACTGACCAGTCATGTTCAAGATGGCATCTTGTGGTACATGCTATTTGCCAAAGATCAGAACAAACAAAACCAAGAGTTCAATTTGCATACAACCATGTTGATGCCAGGAATAGGATGAGGTGTTAGTTTGGATGGAGTAGAGGACCATTTTAATACCTAGACTACATCTATAAGGGAAAGTTAAAGTGAACATTACTCAAGTCTAACATAAGGTGAGTGAAATAGAGAAAGCAATAGTAGTAATACACAAATGGGAAGCACACATTATGCTAGGGCTGAGTTTTCTAAGACCATAATTAAACCAGCTATGTTCTAAGGTGATTAATACTTGAATGCATAATTACCTAAATTCTGGGAGAACTTTGTGGTTTTTGCTTGTTAGCAACTTACATAGAAAATAAAGTAGTTACTAAAATACCTTGCTTTCTTCGTCTGGTCAGAAACAGCTTTGTAAGCATATCTCCACCAGGACCTTGGATTAGATTTCACTGGCAAAAGTGGACGATAATGAGCAAATTTTAAGCGTTGGTTAAAGGCTGCAAAATTATCAGCTAATTTTAAAATATCTCTGTAACCGTCCTGCAAACACAAAGATATGACTTAGTGGCGAGCAACTGAACCTGTCTCTCAAAAGAAAATCAAGCTGGACTTGATACCAGGGAATACCTTTGACAAACTCAATGTCACATCATTCAAGTTCACCACAGCCTTCTGTAAAGGTTGGTCACTATTAGCAGATTCTTTTCGCCGCAGCTTTGAGTAAGTTGCATCCCCCGTCACAGGTTGCAGAATGTACGAGTGCTTTACCATCATATGATCTGCTGGTTTTCCATCCTTTGTACCAAACCTAAAAACCTAAAGCTCACCAGGGGAAAGTTTTCATAAGATCAATGAAAAAACAAGACCAAATAGATGATGTTGATTACTATATCAAAGATGACTAAGAAGACAGCACCTGAAGCCACTCTGAAGGTAGCAAGTCCTCCCATGACTTGTCAATATTCCATGGTGATATATCAGAATCCAGATAAATTGCAAGTTGATCAAGTTCAACAGACTGCAAGGCAATGAAGAATAGAAACATGAATTGCAAAATAAGGAAGAGTGACAGAATCATAAACCTGAAAACTACCCAGGAAAAATTATAAATTAATAAAAATCCTTTCTTGTTCATTGTTTGCTTAACCAGCCTTCCTCTGTGCTAGTGTAAGGAATCTCACATGAATGGAAAGATCAATTAGCCCTTCAAAGTATCAAGACCATATTAAGCCACATTTTTCCTTCTAAAACTGTCTCCAAGAGTATGCTCGAATCCAGTGCTCTGTTATAAGGAGCAAACTAAATACTTTGATGCGTTTAAAATTAAACCACTAAAAATTGTTCCACAGCTTCACCGCTAATCGGGAATCTATCAATGTATCTGTATCTATCTATATATGGCATGAAAATTAGAACCTTCTGAATACGGTCTAGTGCACCCCCAGAAACAAAGGTTTCCATCCCATTATCATCAACTGTCACAGCAGAGAGTTTGCCCAAGGTTACCCCAGCTGCAAATGGGTGCTCGGGATTGCTGCAAAATAGAAGAAAGTTTCGATTGAAGTTAATTGATAGCTAGAAAAATGAACACTCGGAAGAGAACTATACCTCTCAAGATCCTCATATCTGATATGGATATTTGAAATTGAAAGCTTCAGGTTCCCAATTATCGTGTTGATCAGAGATCCAAGCCATGAAGTATTCTTCATATACAAGGAAAATAAATGTTGAGGGCACGTTAGATTATAACCAGATTCAGGGTATAGGATTTCCAAGAGTGAAACTACCAAAAAATATCAGAGAATTTAAAGTACTAAACTTTTTAAAAGGAAAGAAAGGAGTTCCAACAATTATAATCAGCCAATTTTCCAGAAACAGATTGTTTATTTAATAGTAACAGTGCATGAATTACAAAACTAGTTGCAAGAACACAGCCAGCAAGGCTGGTATAATATTCAGTTAGAGAATGGTAAAGATGCAGAAGGCAACATGAAATTTTTTTTCTTCATTATTTTATAATTTTTAAAACAGCGGAAAAGAACATATTCGTGAACGATTAAAATAGGTTCAGAAGAAAGACACGCATCAACACATCACTTCACATGGACACACACTTACCTCAGAAATATCATGTCAGATAGACAATAACTACAAAAAATAGGATACAGTGTAGGCAACCACCAGGTGATCTTAGCACCAGACCAGAGGAAAGCACTTTTCCCTTGCATTTTTCTTCCAAGTACTAATGCAGTTTAAGAAACCACGAAGGGGAACGATCACAAAGCAAAATAAGGTATAAAAGAGAAGTGTCTGAGAAAGAAAGAACAAGAAACAATACAAGCCAGAATCTTCTTTTTTTTTTTAATCAAGTACAAGCCAGGATCTTCTTAAGTAATGAAGAACGAATTCTGTGAATAAGCAGAGTTGATTAGATCAAAATGCAATTGAAAGAAAAGAGAACAAGGCTCTCAGGGAACTTATGCTAAACCACAAGATGTTGAGAAAATCAAGGCACATCCACATACTCTCTCTTTCAATCAAGTTTTGACCATAAGCATGGCATTGTTGAAGAATGTTACTAATCAGTTATAATATGCTCACAACTAGTAGGTAAGCAATTAGTACTTTATACTAGGGGTGTTCACGGTTCGGTTCGGTTCGGTTTAAACTCAAAAAACCAACCGAACCGAATTACATTAATTTTGTGAAATATTAACCGAACCGGACCGAAAACCGGTTCAAACCGAACCGGTCCGGTTCGGTTAAATCCGGTTTTTTTGGCAAAAAACCGGGAAACCTAATCCCATCATCCAGATTTTTCATACGGCAAGGAAAACACAGACACAGAAAGAAGATGGATTTACAGCACCCTTTGCATGAAAGGCACAGAAATTCAAAACAGAAACTTTCTTGATGGAGCTAGATGAAGGATAATTATCTTTAATATCCAAAACAACTCCTCCATGGTTTCCAT
>Ga0307507_10007028_pt1 | contig 16680 bp, 15 predicted proteins | sample 7_EM_MG_FD_207223 | JGI IMG/M metagenome (GOLD analysis project Ga0307507, IMG submission 207223) | Populus trichocarpa ectomycorrhiza microbial communities from riparian zone in the Pacific Northwest, United States - 7_EM | ecosystem: Host-associated > Plants > Roots > Unclassified | place...
AGGGGCAGCCGCCAAGGCGCTAGCAGTAAGCGAGCCAATCGTAGGTTGGCAGAATATGGCAGCAGCATGGCAGAATTTGGCAGGTCGCGCTCTAGCACCGTCACAGATAATATACAGCAGCATACTAATATCTCCCTAATATGTCTCCGAACCCCTTCCGAGACGAGCCCTTATAATCTCCCTACCATAAGGTAATAGCGATTAGGGGCCGACCATAAAAAGGGGGGGGGGCAATGTAAGGGATATTATTGCGGTCACCTTAGGTTGCCCTTAGGACAACCTCCAGACGCCCCTCAAATGGTCGCCGGTTATATGCCAAAGGCACGTGCCCGTAGTATATAGTCTCCACGATCCCAGAGGCCTTACCTCCTTAAGGATTCGTCTCTCTCACCAATCTATCCTGTTCTATAATCGTGTCCTTATAGCCCCCTATCTACAAAGTCCCCTCACATCTTTATAGGGGATTTAGACTTAGCCAGCTAGGTATAGAAAGTAGGTCTAAAAGGTTAAAAAGGTCTTTATTGTTTTTATATTAAGGGCTTTATAATTAAGGTAGGTATTCTATATCTTATAGGGGTCCTTATAAATAGAAGATAGGTAGTTAATTATCTCTTCTTTAGAGAGGATGGGGTTTGCTAAGTCCTAGGCATATCGCGGACATAGATATATCTATACATCCCCACTAGTGCGGCCAAAGACGTAGGCTATCTTAGCTTAAGTAGTAGGGAAGTAGTCTGTATTAACTTTAAGCTTATCTTATAGTTAAAGCTTCCAATTATTAAATATAGGGTTAGTTCCGTTTATAAGTAATAGGGGGTCCGCAACCTTCGCGGACCGTAATAATACTAACGCTAGATATTGGGTTAGGGCCTTAAGGACTATAGTAAGTCTCTAGGTATCCAATAACTCCTTATTAGGCATAGGGGTGTCTTTAGTTTTAAGTAGCTTTTAAAGCCATTTAATTTTAGTATTAGCTGCTATAAGTTCTTTCTAGGGGGTTAAAACAGCGACTATTTTACTATTGAAGGTGTTTACGGGTCCTATAGCGGCTTTGCCGACTACTATATTTCTTAGTATAGTAGTTAGATAATTTCCAGTAGGTTTCTATAGGGGTTTAGGCCTATGCGTGTTCTTTAGGTTATATTATATATATCCTTTTAGTTCCGTCCTGTTTTTAGGGTCCGGTTCTATTCTAGTAATATTTTTTAGGTCCGTTCCTATGTCCTTATCCTATCCTTAGTCTGTAGATATATTTAAATTCCTTTTTAGAAAGAAAGAGTAGACGAGCTTTAAATAATATTAGTAACTTAGTTAATTAAGGCACGAGTATAGTAAGAAGGACGCATGCAAGCCTATATAATTAGATTATCTATAAATAAGGATCTAAAGCTAGAGAAAGGAAAGGGGAGGGACGGAACCATTGCTTAAAGTTTTATAAGATCCTTTAGTTGTCTACAAAGTCCCCCCACAGTTTTTCCCAATCTTAAAAGCTTATGTGGACGAAGGAGCGCGAATTGGATGCAGAAGTGCATTGGCTGAATTGAAGTAGCTTGCAGAATCTACTTTAATTGTATCCGTGGTAAACCTTATTTCGGCTTGCGCAATATATCCTCTCTATATATATAGCACATAAGCTGCACGCAAACTTAAATGTGCGATGCTTTGAGATAGCACAACTAAACACCTAAACACGTGACTCTCAAGAATCGCGAACCTCTTAACCTCAACACCATCCAACATCCATCTCGAAGTCACAGACCAGACCAAGTCCCATCTCCCACGCCGGGCCAGCGCATACCGAGCGTACTCAAACACGCCATAAGCGCATCCAGAACCTCTCCATCCCCTGCTGCCGCTCACCATGGCGTCTCGAAAAGACGTTCAGGACATTATGGGTTTGTCTGCGGGCGAGACCACCAAATCGGTAGTCCAGAAGCGACCGAAACCCGCTCCGCAGAAAAGGCTTCGTACGTCTCTATTTGCTCCTGCTGCTCTCAAACTCTCTTAGATATGGGGCTAACGTGTGGTGGCCCGCAGTCGGTGTCAATCGCGAAGTCGCAGCTCTCTATGGCGAGCGACCTCCCCCCGTAGCTGTCTACGAAGAGAAGAAAACCTACCGAGCGAAGCGGCAGAGCACAGGGCCGGCAAAGAAATGGTAAACTCACAACCCTTTCAATTACACATGCAAGATATGTTTCTGAGATTCTAACGGAAATCTGCGTCTAGGATCCAACAGCCCTTCACGAACCCAGCTCGCAGCGATGGCTTAATCCTCAAGCACTGGCGCCGCAAACCCTTACCACGCGCTATGCTCGATGGCAGCGGTGAGGATATGCTGATGGAGGATATCGAAAACCAGGACCCGCAGATGGAAACTGAGTACGAGTTCGCGAAATACAACGTGCAAGTGGAAGTGCCAACGTACACGGATGATGAGTACGAAACACACCTGCGCAGCGACGACTGGAGCCGCGAGGAAACAGACTACCTCCTCGAGATGGCGCGCGAGTTCTACTACCGCTGGCCCCTTATCTACGACCGCTACGACTTCCAGCCGTCCACGAAACTGGAATCGCAGTCGTCGGTCGCTGCAACGACGAACGGCACAGCTGATGGATCAGCAGCCAGGTCCGACGAAACACCCTCAACCTCTCAGCCCACCGAAGAATCCTCAACAGCTCTCTCCACCCTCCCCTTCTTCCCCCCCAAATCCCGCACCGTCGAAGACCTCAAAGCCCGCTTCTACACCATCTCCGCCACCCTAATGTCCCTCCGCACCCCCATCCCCACCATGACGCCCTCGGAATTCACCCTCCACGACATGCTAACCCGCTACGACCCGCAACTCGAAACGTCCCGCAAACGGCTCGCAGCGGCGCTGCTCGCGCGCAACGTCGATGAAGTAAAAGAAGAAGAATTCCTGCTCGCCGAACTCCAACGCATCAACATGTCGGCCCTCAAACTCGACGCCGAGCGCGCCGAGCTGCGCGAGCGGCTGGAGTCCCCACTCCCGAACGCGGCCCTTGCGGGCGGGCTCGCGCAGTTCCAGTCCTCGCAGGCGCTCTCGGCGCTCTTCGCCCAGCTGTTCCAGCAGGACCGCTCCAAGAAGCGCGCCTCGGGCTCCGGCGGCGCGCGCCTCTCGCTCTCCGCCACCGACATCATCGGCACGCCGTCGGCCCACCACGCCGCCCAGCAGCAGGCCCAGCAGCACCTCGCGGGCAACCGCAAAGCGCCGCTCGCGACCCCCGGCGGCGCTGGAGCGGGAGCGGGAGGAGCGGCGAGCCAGCCCGTGCGCGCGCTGCCGCCGCAGCTCGAGTACCGCTTCGGCATCAGCTCGCACGAGCGGCTGACGAGCGGGGTGAGTTTCGGCTCCGACAAGCTGGTCAAGATGCGGCAGGCCAAGTCCAACGTGCAGACGCAGAAGATCGCGGCGGCGCTGGCGGAGCTGGGGTTCAGCGATATCATCGCCATCCCGACGGCGCGCGTCGGTGCCGTGTTCGAAGGGCTGGTGGCCAAGGTCGGCAAGCTGCTCGATGTGCGTAAGGTGCATGAGAAGGAGGAGGGCGAGGTTAGGGTGCTGGAGGCGATGAAGGTGAGGGAGAAGGGCGAGGAGGGCGGCGAGGAGGGCGTCGAGGAAGCCGCGAAGGAGGCGGGTGTTAAGGTTGAGGCGACGGAGGATGGGAATGAGGAGGGTGGGGAGGACGGCGAGGACGGCGAGGACGGCGAGGGTGATGCGGATGCTGACGCCGATGAAGATGTGGATGAGGATGGCGATGGCGATGGCGATGGCGACGAGGATGCTGAGGGCGAGGAGGCCGACTCGGAGCGCCAGGAGTCGGAGGCTGTCAGCACGAGGGCGGGTGTTACGCCCTCGGCGTCCATTGCTGTGTCTGTGGGACACAAGCGCAGCGCGAGCGTGTTGAGTGTGGCGAGTAGTAAGAGCACGAAGAGGGCGAGGAAGTGAAGGGTGGCACTATATCTTTTCTGGGGAAGCGCGGGCTGGAGTTACGGCCTGGTAGGCTCCGGGTTGGGATAGGATATGGTCTGGTTTTGCATAGCGTAGGCGTTTTGGGGTATTGATAGATGCATCTTACATAGTAGTTATCTAGCATGGACTTGAGGGGATAGCCGCGAGCATGAGCGCATGTATATTACAATCAAGCCAGCAGAAAGCAAGAGCGTTGTCTTTCATAATATATTGCCGCTCAGCAACCTCACGCATCACATCACACAAAGTCATCCAGACTTGGAGATTAGAGCACGACCCCATCTATGCATTCATTACGATCCTATTAACAAAGACACACAGTGCAACAACCTAGCAGCCTGACACTAACTATCCTCGCATAATTCTCCCCATGCCCTTCCAACCACTTTCCTTCCCCTGTTGATCCTTTCCTTTCACGTACTGTTTACCTTCCCTCAGTCCGCCACGCACCGAACGCCTTCGTCTGTTCAAAAGGAACCATTCGCTCCACCGTACACCAAACGGAGAACAAGATCTGTTCGAGTGAGCGTACGAAAAGCAGCAAAAAAACAACGAAAAAAATTACTAAAAAAAGTGAAAATGCAGGTGCTTCAATTCCGTCCATTCTAACGCCAACATGTATTCGCTGGGGAGTAAAAACAACCAAACTGGGAAAATTGGGGCACCGCCAATTAGAGACGGGGGAGGAATTAGAGGCCACCAACAGTCGTCGCATTCCAGCCCCAGAGTCTTCCCGTGTCCTCCCAGCAACAAGCGCTCAAGCCGCACGCAAGACGTATGGGGCGTATCGCACGGCGCGGATATCAGGCTAGAAGAACTAGAAAGGTAGAGAGAAGGAACAAGAAAATGAGACCAATAGAGGGGGAATAGAGCAGTAGTAGCTGTGCAGAGAACAAGCCGTAGATCGGAGGGTTTCAAGTTGAAGACACAATTCTATCAATACAGTCCCTTGCACTACCATTTTTCACAACACAACATGCTACCAGACAGGAAAACAAGCATCTTCTCTCGCTTTAGCGCTCACTAGAGAAAATAAAAGATATGTGAGATCGTTTGTAACACATTCACGCTCATTCCGTGGAAAGAGGCGGTCAAAAAGTAGGATTTCTTTTGTTGCCTGAGTGCAGTAAGTTTTTCTTACGCGCCCAATCTTGTCAGACCAGAGGGCGCCACATTTTTGGAATTTCTTTTGCTGTAAAAGTCTGACCATGACCTTTGAATACGGGAGAGAACCAAGACAATTGATGGATGGAGAGAAGACCGTTGGTGGTAATGATTAAAAGGTGGTACGTAGAACGAGTCCCGCCCGATGTGAAGAAGAATGAGATGGTGCTACGGTCGATTTTGCCGACGCCGTCACCAGTATGCTGATAATAGCTCCAGGGAGAGGTTATGCTGTGTTACCAATTGCTTAGTTACCTTTCCGACTTGTTAATATTGCCAGATCACCTTGGCGGACTAGTTCGACTTACCACAACAGAACAACCTCATGAGCTTCTTCGTAAATCCGTCTTTCGGTTCATTCACCGGCGCCCTCACCTCGGTCTGATGAGCCCGCGCGTTTCCCGTCATGGGGCTCTGTGCCTGGTTTATCCTGTTGCCAACCAAATTCGGCTGGCTGTTCTGGAACTGGGCCATCGTTGAACCCTCCGGCGGACCTGGCTCCGCCATACTCTTCCTCTTCACCGCATCCGGATGGTACTTTGCTGGGTCCATGTTGCGCGGGAGTCGCCCTGATGAAACTCCCGGCGGTGGCCGGGGGACACCCGGTTTTGGGAGATCGGCTTCCAGACGGCCAACGGGTAGTTGGTTCTTTTGAGGGCGGATTTGGTTGCCGTGGAGATTTACTGCAGTTGAGGAGTTTGGGTTGATGTTAGAGTGATGGAGGTGACCAGCCGAAGGGTGTGACTTCACGGCCTCCCAGCCCTTGCCGTTATTCAACTTCATCCAGTCGTATTCCCCATCTTCGACCTCGCCGGTGCTCTTGAGAGCCTGAGTAAAGAGCTCGCGAAGATAATCGTAGTCTGGAGTGTCTTCAAATCCAAGGTTTCGGACATAGCTGAGGTACTTGTTGAACTCCTCTAAGACGATGTTAGTTGATGAATGAAGGAGATTAAACTCGAGCCGTACCTGGGAATCCGTCACATAGGTCCTTGATAGCAGTAGTCTGCTTCTTCTCTCCGATCTTCTCATATTTCTGCTTGTTCGTCGCAGCTTTCAAGCCTTGCCAAGGTAGTCCGCCCCTCAGGAAGTACATAAACACATGTCCTAACGCTTCCAAATCATCTCTCCGCGACTGTTCTCGTCCAAGATGTGTGTTTATGCTCATGTAACGTGCTGTTCCCGATAATGACTTCCGCTCTCGATACGGTATGTGCTGTTTCGTCTTGGGGTCACGATATTGCTTGGCCATGCCAAAATCGACGACGTGGATGACATTGGCGGCTTTGGAGCCTGGTCGGCCGATGAGGAAATTGTCCGGTTTGATATCTCTGTAGATGAGGTTCTTTTCGTGGATCGTTTGTACCCTCGAAAGCTAGAGGCCGTCAGCAAGCTAAATTTAGCGCAGAACGATCACAATACGAACCATTTGTTTTGCAACCATGACGACGGTTTTAATCGAAAACTTCCGATTGCAGTGGTCGAAGAGGTCCTCCAGACTAGGTCCGAGCAGATCGATGACCAAAATGTTGTGCAAGCCCTCCTGGCCAAAGTAGTAGACATTAGGAATACCCGCTGGACCATGTCAGTAACTGTGAAGCAAGCAAGGAAGTGGGCAGCAATATGGCATGCCAGGCTTGTGCTTTTCCGCGAACAAGAGGTGCTCGACGTGCTTCAGGTGACACACGGCCCACTGATTGTCGGGAGGTCCGAAGGTCAAGCTACCTTCAGACGCGTGTGAGCATGCATGTGAAAGAATGTATTAACTTACGGCATCCCACGAGGATCTTATATGTCCGATACTCATCCCTTAGTTGTGGTGCATCGCTCTTTCGCGGTTCCTAGACAGGTTGTTCAGCACACGATGTACCCCTTTAGTTCCAATGGCAGCAAACATACGAATTTGATGGCAACCTGCTGATTATTGAGCAGATTGGTGCCTTCGAAAATGACTCCGAAGGAACCCTCCCCGATCTTCTTGCCTACGCGGTAGTGGACGCCCACGACGTTTGACGAGGACGAGGCCATGACTGTTGTGGTTGTCGGCAGTCGGAACGGTCGAGGGCAAGGCTTGCACCGGTGTCGCTCGTATCAGCTGCGACCCAGGATGGATCAAGAGAGGATTGAGAGAGGGAATGGAACGTCGGGAGGCGGTGGTCGTGGAGAAGGTTGTGTCCGGCGATCAGAACAGCCTTCGGGGACAGATTGGGTTAGAAAGGGTGCTGAGGTGGAGCCAAGCTAGAACGGGAGCGGTGTGTCGTATGCAGCACAAATATAGACCGGGGGAGACGGCCCCTGGGAACAACTGGGGGATAATTATGTTTCTTGCGACGAGATGCAAGATAGCAGCAGCAGCAGCAGCAGCAGCAGCGGAAGAGCTCGCGGTCGCGGTCGTTGTGGCAGGTCAGAGGCACACCGGTCGGCAGAGGGTCGCAATGCTGCTGCAGGCACGGAGCAGGCTGGGTGAACCTTTAGCAATGGCAACGGTAGCATGCCCCATGCATACAAAGTCTAAAAGCAGAGACCGTTTTATTGCGAGGCCTATCACGGCGCAATGCCGCCCAGCCACAGCATTTTCCGAAGCAAGGTGCCACGCCAGGGCCAAATTTACGACCACCAGCCCGCAGGCTGGAGCCAGTAATACACCAGAGCATCCTTCAGCTACCCTTCGCGACAAATGTTACAGAGTACAAAACAGCCCCAATGAGCTGGGCCGAATCCGACTATCAACAAAAGAACTAAGCCGATGCCCGTCACATCAAAGTGTTATTTGTCCAACGCCGTGCTCAATGCTGCCAGTTCCCAAAATTATCCCACATCGCAAGGGCCTCCTCCGGTCCCACACGCAATTATTCTAATCACTGGTCCTCCATCTCAACGTCTACATCCACGCTCTCCTCGTCGTCGCCATCAAATCCATCCGGCGCGTCTGGGTTGGTCGTCTCAGACGCCAATCCATCGTCCTGTAAGCTACCCGACGCACTCTCTACCGAATCAACTGCTCTTATCAGTTCGCGCTCTCTCTGCGCTTCTTCCGCATGGCGGTCTAGGCTGTTCTTAGACCCTTCCTTGCACGATTTGTACCAATGCTCCAATCTGCACTTGGTGAGATAATCCTGCAGCAATTCATCGTCCGCAATGTTGTCTTGTATGATTGGGTTTCGAAGATCCTCTGACGGGAATCTAGACGCCAGTTCATTGGTGGAGCAGCCGGCCTCGACAACCTCATTCGACAGAAGAGGGCCCATATTTGATGACTGTTTCCAATCACCTACATCGCCCCACTTTGTTAGCGGGCTGTGCATTCCCAAGCAGGCCTGAACATCCAAGTAAAGAAATGCATACCTATCGCTGTGGCCATCTCCCGCAGGGTCCAGAAAAGTGCCGTATTTGAAAGCTCGTGCTCGATCTGCTCATCGGATTTGTTTGTCGTGTTGTTAATAGCTGCCCAATCATCTCGAATGTAACACCGCTTCCAGATTATCTTCAGGGTGCTTTCGCGCGTTGTCTTGTCCATGTCGCGCCAGCAAAGATCGAGCACCTGCAAAGCCAACCAAAACTCTTGCCCACCAACGTTGTTTTCAGACTCATTCCCGCGCTGATCCATGAGGGTTAAAACGTCGATCAATAATCCTGGTTCCATCACTCTTTGCCCGAGAATCTCTTCGAAGCCTTGGTGAAGCACTTGTCCTAATGCTGGCCTATTATGTACTGCGTGTTCGCCGTAAGTATTTATGAGCATTTCCATCGCCGAGGTTTCGTCGAGAGCCCCGAAGATCAAATCCCGGAAATGATTGTAAACTTTCTCCTGGATGGCAACAAGCCGTAGCTCAGTCAGGTTCTTCCTCTTAAGCTCCTCGACTTCAGGCCTTGGTGTGCTATCTCCGTCGCCACAGAGCAATGCCAATTTCGCCAGAGAAAGCTCTACCTTTTTGCACCATGAATTTGACTCTTGATGGCGAGCCACGTTAATTAATGCAGCACCTGCAGCAGTAAAATCCTTCTCTCCAAGCACTTCATTGATCCAGCCAAGCTTGGCACGAGAGGGATTGTCTCGCAGGAATTTTGTGAGAGCAGGTTGATCAAGATAATCTTTCGCGAACAGCTGGACAGCTCTATTTTCGTCAATGTGGCTGGAGTAGAAAGCAACGGCCCAGTCGTCACCATACTTTTCAAAGTAGCGACGAATTCGGTCATTCATCGCCTTGAGCTTCCTCCGGCACTCAATCAACTCGACCTCGTTATCGACAGTATCTCTCATTTCATAAAGATAAGTGACTTCCGCCCACACAAGTTCTACAAGCGTTGGCATATCGCGAAACCTCTCAGCTAGTTCCATGCCCTCATAAACCATTCCAATAGTGGTGAGGGCAAAGAGCTGCGTGTTGCGTACCTTGCCTTCGAATTCTGCTTTGAGATTCTGCCCGGTTGCTCGGACCTGTTCGTCTTCATGTCCTAGGCACCACTGGTAGCGTTCTGTATGGATCTGGCAGCAGATTTTTACTAGACGAGGATTTTCTGAGGCAATCTTCCTTGCGAGTGTTTCGATTGATGCTACTCCGTTGCCCTGCTCAAAGTACTGTATGGCTAGTTTGCGGCCCAAGTCGACGAGTTGCCGGGTATTAGTAACGATATTATGCGTCGATGTCCAGATTTGAGGTAAATGATCGTAGCCTTTGCCGAGTTTAAGGACACCATCATCCAGAGAGTCTGGATCCAGACCATAGAGCTCGAAGTTTTCTTCCCTGAAAGCAAATGCTATCTCCAAGGCTCCAAGTGTCAGATCATCGGCTTCGCCGATTAGTCGCATAATTGATGGGTGGTCTTTCGTCCCCTCGCTGAAGGTTTCTCTGATCACTTTGTAGGCCCAAGGGATGACCACCTGGAGTTGTCTGATGTCTCTTACAAACCACTGTCGTACGGGATCCAATTCGCCATGTTCTGGCCTCAGAGCGGATTTGTAGCGCTCATGAAGCATTTCCACAAGCTGGGACATGAGTGGTCGCTGCTCAACGTCTTTCAGCTGCATGCGTTCGTCGTAATGTCTCCACACCTGTAACGCTGCAGCCATCTTTTCTGCATTCCATAACAAACTCCATCTAGTGCTGAAGGAAAGAGGCGGGTAATCGGACCTTAAATGAAGCGCGAGGTTTTTGAGGGCAGCAGACCTCTTCTTAAGTTGGTCTTCCATGGAGGATGTGGCCACCTCAATGAACTCTGATGATGAGGACAATATGTTAGAACTGATATGCTCTGCGGCTTGTTGAACTTCTTGCTGCCCAAAATTATATCGTGATTTGATCGAAAAGTCTAAGATGTTTTCTGGCTTGGTGCTGAAGAATGTTGCCTGTTCTAGCTTGCTTAGAGCTGTTACCCTTTGCCTCTCAATGGCATGGCCGTCGTCGGAGGGTGGTAGGGCAGCGACTTGCATGATACCAAAGCCCCTGATGAAGAAAATGCAACTTGATTGCTTGTCCTTTCGACCGAGATCTCCTAATGCAGAACCAACAAATTGCACATCACTGTCCTTGCGAAAGTAAATCGTATCTTGAAATGGTAACGGTGGTTTGCCTGAATCAGACATCAACTGTGTATCCGGGCTCTCTTCCGACTCAGCAAGAGAGGCGACCACAATTGCGTCGTTGAATTGAACAAGAACAGTATGTCCAGGTGGAGGGAGCAAAAGTTTCGCGGCTGGCTCCTTGGGAATTTGTTCCTGGTGGTAGGCGTGTAGAGGGATGACTCGTTGAACAACAGCGGAGTTTTCAATAAGGTCAACCTCAACCAAAGAGTAGCTGAGGTGTGAGGGCTCAGCCAAAGCAACAAGCATGAATAGGCCAACCGATTCCGGAGCTCCAGAAAGGCTGACTTCCATCCCTCGCGTCTTGGGGCTTCGAAGAATAGCAAAATCAAGGACTTTGACATCCTGTTGGCCTTGTAACTCCGGTGGGTTGTCGTCTCGCAGGGTAGCAAGTAGCTCTGCGTGGGTATCAACCTCGCCCTTGAATATGTGCTGGCCTGCCCAACTAAGATCCCAGAGCTGAAATATTCCGGCCTTAGATGCGGTGATAACCTCCATTTGGCCCTTCGACTCGGACGGCCGAGCTTTTACAGATGCAATTTCTCTTCGCAGACCCCCACCTAGGGCACTCTTCAAGTTTCCGAGAAATCCGCCACCCCCTCCGCTGCCGTTGCGGAGAAAGTAGACGTTTATGTGTGGTCGTCCTTGCGAATCTCTTAGGGTTAATTGCGCCAGTCGACCGGTGCTGAAGACTAGGACATAGCCGGCATGCTCTACGTCCACTATATCCACAATCGCCTCGCCCGAGAGCATCCGGCCAACGGATCCATCCACACCTTGGTGGCGCTGCGGGAAATGGCTACGCGCTTCAGCGCTGTCTACATTTTCCCAGAATGTGACCTTCCCAGTAGTTGGCGCAACCACGACCAGTCCAAATTCACTTGATGGCCCACTCCTGACAACAGAGCCTAATGGAAGCGGATCTGAGCGCTTTAGGTCGAAGGGAAGCGGCAGGCAGTGGACTTTGGAGGGAGCGGTGGTCGAGGTATAGTCCCAACCAAGGGCATGTTCGTGGGTCAGCGCAAGCGCGTAGGCGGTTGAAGGAAGAACGAAGGCTCGAAAGGGTTCTAAAACAGTGTTAGCATGGCTGCAGAAGTGCGGAAGCAAACACATGCCCGCTGGGTTCTTGCTTAAACGAGTTGGAAATCCGGGTAATTTCTTAACGATGTAATTCGCGTTTTTTGTCTAGCACAAGCAACATGTCAGTCATGTGTCCGTCAGTTATATAACGCGTACATACTAGATCCAAACTGCCATCATCTTTGTGACTTCTCTTGACTGAGGGTTTCTTCTCCCGAACAGGCATGTCCAGGGTATATGAACCCTCTCCCTCGCCACGACCTGCGTGGCCATTCATCAAAGCGCTTCCATTTCCATTGACCTTTGCGCCTGGCGGAGGAATAAATATATCCTCGGAAATCTTGCTTCGCTTTCTCTTGGGTTGCTGGCGAATGCTTTCAGAATCCTTGCGCTGCCGCCGTCGCGGATTTCGGGACGATGTGCCGTGGATGCTATGCAGGGTGACATCCGGGGAGAACATATTGAAGAAATGAAAATGGTGGTGATGCGCGATTCGGTGCGCGTGTCCAGGCACCTTTTAGGTGTTTGTTTGACAGCGAAGACGGGCTTTGTTTTCTCCAAGCTCGTCGGTTGCAGGGGTTGCCACCGCCCGAAGACAGGTCTTGGCAGACGAGAGGGATGCAAAGTGAGATTTATCTTTAGACGCTTCGCAGAAAGTCTTTCATCTTGCTAATTATCACTCGTGAATAGTTCTGTAGAAGTGAAAGTTCTTACTAGCACTCTCGAGGGGACGCATATGAATATAGTAAGCATGATGGTAGTCATGCGGCTAATGAGCCTCATTCATAATCCAGACTTCTATAGTGACGTGCCGAATCAATATCTACAAGAAGTCTTTATATCCCACACATCATAGCTGCACATCATTGTTCAATAGCCGCACTTCCTCTCCGGGCTTGAATGCGGGCAGTCCAATGTAGGGACATCCATCACATCGGAACGCATCTCCTAGCGCGCAGTTCCCGCAGCTTCCAACCTTTCCTTGTATAGTGAAATCGACCTCCGCTAAGTCATCCGCACCAAGCTTCATAGCATTGAGGGCCTTATCAGCAGCAGCCCTCTTAGCAGCGTCTTCAGCCTCGATCTTCTTGCTAAGTTCGCACGTGCAGTTCTTGCAGGCGCGTCGGCGTTTCCCGGCCTTCGGTCGACATTCCGGGGCTATTACATAGAGTTAGTCCCATTACGATTGGTATTGACCTCAAGCTTCACTCACGTTGGATTATGGGTCGAGCAAGATCCTCCTCGGTGATGAGATCATCCTCATCAATCAGCTCATCGTCCTCCCCTGTGATTATTGGATCCTCAAAGTCGTCACTGAAATCCACGAACCCGACTCCCGCTGGCTTTGTGGGCTCTACTGAGATTTCCTTCCGCTTTCCATTCAGAGCTACCGGGACAGTGCCGTTGGGCGCTCCATTGGTTCCGTTTGTCGTTGGGTTGGCCTTCTTCCCGAACCGTAAAGGCACCGACTGACTCTCTGTGTTGCCTGGCTTCACCATGCCGTCTGTCCCTTGACTGACCAGCCCTGCTAGGATTGCTTCGGTCTTTTCTGTGCTATCAACTGAACCAAAGAGCCCGTCCTGGCTTTTGAATATGCCTCCCGGCTCGAGTGCATACGCGACTTTTGTCATAACATCCCTTCCAAGAAGTTTGTGGCTCTCTCTACTCGTTCCGTCGGCGTCTGTTAGAAGTAGGACGACATCGTAGTTCGAGGCTGGTAAATTAACGAGACCAACAGCGAGACGGTCAAGCATCTGGATGTCTGTAAATTCGCGGTGGTGGGCTTCGTATATCCTCTCCAGCACCTCAGGGTGTGCGGATATGGAAGGAGGCGCGAGGAGGAGAGTTCGCGGAGTCATGGTGGGATGGTGGACGGTGGGACGGTGGGAGCAAAAGAGGTGGAAGAGGTGCCACCAGCGTTCTAATACAGGTATTCCCGGTTTCAGTAGGATAATTCGGCGACTTATATAAGAGTGAGCACAAAGGACAGGATATTCCTGTAAAGACGCTGGTTTGTGTCAGTAGAGAGGATTGCTGCTCTCGGACAGAAGCTCGGCTTCTAGGTCCGTCCTCGGAGATGGCACAAGCAGCTGATAAATAGAGTTCATGGCAGGCTAGACTCGTTCAAGTAATTAGACTATGGCGTTAGCGTGGGAGCTAAATTCCCCCGGATTCTGGGTAGTAGTCGCTGCAGAGCTTGTCGTCAGGGCTTCATCGCCTCATCACCTGTCCAAGGGCTGAGGTGCTACCAGAGACGGACAGTGAATGGAGGTGAGCACCAAAAACTAATCTATTATGGCGATCATCAACAACACCAGACCGCCCCACTCTCAATAAAGCCACCATAGCTGATGACGTCGGACCTTTAACGACCAGGTACAATACGTGGCGATCAACAACCTCCCCAGCCCCCAAGAACGAATGCCCGCTGTTTCAACTGGACCTTCTGAGCACATTGCCCACCAGAGATTGATAGGGATTGATAGATCGTCTCCCGATGTCGGCCGTGCTGCTTGACGTATTGGGCGACGTTCAGCTTTCATGGGACTGCTCCGCCTCCGCGGCATGGCAATGATCAAAACTGACTCCCTCGTCTGACCCTGCAGGGAGCTATGGGTACCATTCCTCTCCGCCTCCCTGCGATTCTGGGCGGAGATACAACCCCGCTTCTGAAACTGACTCCCGTGAGCTACACCCAGAGCAATTGCTTTGTCCTACCAGACCCATTTACCCCCAAAACATCTACCATTCCACCACGGTAGCCTCAACTAACGGCATTGCACCCATCACGTCTACACATCGCCTGCAAGGTACGCGGCTCAAGCGCTCCAGTCTGGCCATGGTGGCTTCACTGTCGGTGGAGCTACATTGGTCAAAGCGTAAGGGTCACGAGAGCACCAACTGACCTCCATTCGCCATAGTCTGTTCTTGTGCCTGGACTATATCTATCCCCCGACATCCCTCGCATCTGCTTGACTTCGCTCTCATCTTCTTCAATTCATCAAGGCAATCAGTATGTTCTCTCCCTACTCATCCCCTCCCCATCCATTGCACTGCCGCTCTACCAGCTCGCAATCAGACCTCTCGGAGTCAGCTTCACCATGGGCATACTCATCTCCTTCCACGACCTTCCACAGAACAACAAGTCGTCTCATCACCGACATCCTGTATGCTCAAGCTTATTAATGCTTCGTCTGCAGTGACTCGATCTCACAAGCACAACGACCGTGACCACGCCGCTCTCGCTGACGGCACCGCCGAGCACGAAGACCATCTCCCCCGCTACTTCGCCAAATCAGGCCACGCCGATGCTGATCCAAACAAGACCAAGAAGAATGGCGGTGGAAAGGGTAATTGGTATGTCCTCTACATTCACTGTCTTCGTCCATCAAACGCCACCTCTATCCCAATGCCTCACCTCCTCAGCCACAGCCTCCCTGACGTCAACGTCCGCCCCCCACTCTACCCCACCTCAGCTTAAACCCTACCACTAACAACCACTTTTCACCATCACAGGGGCCGTGAAGGCGTCGAGATTGAAGACTACAGCTACAACCTGACGAACCCACGTCGTCGCTCCAACAGCAGCTCCCACACCGGCCTCAAAGACTTCAAGACCAAATTCGAGACCGTCGAGCCCGAGCCTGTCTTCGAAGAAGAAATTCACGGCGCCCCGATTGGCGAGGAGCTCGAAAAAGAGTCGACCGTCAGCAGCGCCAACAGCGCCCAGAGCGTTGACGAAGAGGATGCCTCCAAGAAATTGTAGGCGCATCCCCTCCCACCTCCGCAGCACAAAGTTTGGGCACGTGCGTTGGCTATACTCGGCGTTTAGCAGCAGCAGCGGGATATGGAAAACTCTCGTTAGTTGGCTGCGAGTGCTGCCCCCATTTTGCTGCTAGCGAAAAGGAGCTGGGCTTTTCTCTCTAAATCGACCATTTTCTTAGCCGAGAGTGGCTATTGTACGATTCTGATATGTGGGGCCCATGAGAATGGCATGGCGTCTGCCTGTTGCTTCTTTTTTAAAGGGACATCTGGCTTCATGGCTTGTGTTATGGCATGAATTATGAAATCAAATACAAATGAAAGTATAATTGAAACATCCGAATGGATAAGCATTTTACTATCCATGCAGTCTGCAACGCCTCGTATTGGTGAAATCGATACCGCTGATGACACTAACAAGGGTTCTGCACCTCAACGAGCTGTTCGAGATTCCCTAGATCTGAAAATAAAATATGTGATGCCAGGCGTTGACAAACTCCCGAATGGAATCACTCCTCCAAAGCCAAACTGAACACTGCACCCTCACGTATCATCAGACCAGAAGAACAGCAGAAATTATCTTAAACAGAATAACACCGTGCCATACAAAATCAGCTATACCAAATCACTCCCAAGCCAGCCCAAACCATCCCGCCCTACAAAAAAGCCTCGCTCCCACCCCCCCTCATAACCGCCCTCAAGCTCCCCCACGCCCCCTCCCTCACCCCCACCAACCCGGGATTCCCATCCTCATCGACCCTACCCCGCCCCAACCCACCACCAAGCCCCTCAACCCCAACCCCAACCTCGACCCCCGCCCCACCACCCTCCTCCCCCTTCCGCCCCCCCGCCTCCGCAAGCACCACAAGCCCCAGCCCGCTCCGCCGCGCCGCACCGCTCAACCCGCCCCCCGCGGCGCGCAGCGCGACGTTGCGCGCGCCCAGGTGCTCGATGCGCGGGGCTCCGCGGGCCGCGTAGTCGAGGCGGTGGGCGGACGGGGAGCGGGGGAGGGCATGCGATGTCGTGCGGGAGCGAGATTCCGAGTTGGTTTTCGAGCGGGTGCAGGCGGGGAAGAGGAGGTAGGCGGAGGATTGGGGGCGGGAGGGGG
>Ga0307507_10007030_pt1 | contig 16676 bp, 10 predicted proteins | sample 7_EM_MG_FD_207223 | JGI IMG/M metagenome (GOLD analysis project Ga0307507, IMG submission 207223) | Populus trichocarpa ectomycorrhiza microbial communities from riparian zone in the Pacific Northwest, United States - 7_EM | ecosystem: Host-associated > Plants > Roots > Unclassified | place...
GCCGGTAGGGCCCATGGGAGATGGAATATCTGACAGGCCAGCGAGTCCTTGGCATTCTGTATATTAATCAGCTTCATAGCCATACGGCTCTATAAGCTTAATGATATATAATAATAATAATAATAATCTCCCCTCCTTATTATTTACAAACCCCTGAACATCCGTCGTTCGGACACGATAACCCCTAGGGGTCTATTGTGGATAGAAAATTAAAAAGACATTACACCCCGGCCCCTACATATCAAAAAAGTTAAAACCCCCCCCCTCAATGTCCTTCTGGAAAGAGGTAGAGCCGGACAAGCAGGGAAGGGGTAGGACAGAAAATTGAAGAGGGGACTTCTTGGAATCAACTTCCCACGGAACTTTAGGGCTCATAGTTCTGCGCCGCATTGGCCAAGGATAGGGGTGGAGGTGAACCTGATCGAGACGGAGATTTTAATGATCCTCGGTACGATACTCCTCTGCCGGAAAAGCTGCCGGATAGAACCTTAACAGAGCGAGGATGGCCTGGCGACAATGGCCTGCTGCGAGAGAAAGGGCCTGTCTCCAACCACGGCAACAAAGCTGATACCAATCTTCACGAAGGTTATGCCCCATGAAGCTCAATAATTCCGAGGAGAACGATTCGCACGATTCCTATAGTCACTCTCGAGAGGATGCTTGTTTACTACCTTACTCCGACCACCAAGCAACCAGGGATAAGTATAGGAAGAATTCATTCTCATGCAACATATGACAAGTCGGCAAGGCGGAGGCTTGAGCAGAGAGGATTGGGAACCGTGAATCGAATTTGTCTCGAAGAGAATGCCGCGACAAAGTTCCAACCAAGAGAGTAGAGACGAATAGCCATGGATTTATTCCATGGCAATAACGGCCATCCCCGCTAGACGGTGGTCAAGCGCGCCAACACCAGAAAGAGGGTGGAGAGACAGCACAACTTCTCCAAAATCCGGTGGCACATACACTACGCCACCGGAAGTTCCCCCACCGAACCCAACGCCACAGGTGGTGCGGGAAAGCAAGTCGACGGGAGTCCTCCAGAGAATTTGGCAGCAAGTGATATTTGGCCACTGGATGGCCAGGATGGATCAGGAGGCGTTATAGCAATAATGGTGAGAATAATAGAACTAGGCCTCAACAGTCCGGGCAGTGGAAGCCACTGATACCGATCCTTGACCTAGCGATTATCGCTAAACGGGATACACTTGCCATACATTGCAGTGAATCTAGAGCGGGGAATCGGTTTTGGCTGTCATTTGAGATTGAGGAGAAAGTAGCAGCGGCGCATGACAAGCCAGACGATCACATGGTGTTGGTCTAGAAACTAGCGTCATGATAGAGCTAGTTTGAGTCGTATTTCGATCTGCTTCAGTGCAATTTCTAACAAAGGCAGTCCATATAGTTAATGAACATCCTTTTCAGGCACGAAGTCGGGGCAAAAGGGCAAAATGGAGTCAAAGGGAAGAAAGAGTGATAGAGTCACAGTGATGACGTCTCCATGTACTAGGCTGAATAGCGTGTAGATTCTCGATGCCTCAGGAAGTGTAACAAGAAAACAGCTTCGAGCAGATATTATGTCTCTTTCTCTCCAAGAGGAGAATCCTGCCTCTTCCTGCAACGTCAAAGAAGGAGTAATGGCCAGTTTTATAAAATTGAAGAAAATACGTTCAGACCCTACAAGAGGTCGACCGGGAGAGAGAAGTGTTCATTAATTGTTGCTCCCTTCTGGACTTGATGATGGGGTTATTGATTTACTTGGGGAGATATTGATGTGATAGTAGATACCGATTTAAGTCCTTCTATTCGACCTGAGTTCTGGCCCAAGAAGGAGATCGAGTCAGCAGGGTAGTGTGTTCCGTTGAGCCCTTCAGCCCAAGGTGAAATAGCAAAGGCTGTTGTAGTGAGAAAATCCCTATCACAGTGGAAGAGATTATATCAACGCTAACAACAAGGGGGTTCTTGGTGAAGCCTAGAACCTAATATTCCATCTATGCTGTGCAGAATATTCGGGAATCTGTGGGTGACCAGGGAAACAAATATCACCGTCTCAGAAAGGGGAATAACAAAGCCTGCTGATCAAAGTTGAAGCAGGGAGCGCCCCGGCACCTAGTGCCACCCACATTCATGCTAGAGATGACCGGCCAATGATTCACACTCGAGCAACAAATCAACTGAGTTCAAGCCACCTCTCGGTATACGAAACCTACTGTTCATAGAGCAAATAGCATGTGGCAAAAAAGCAAGAGGAAGGAGTCATCACCCACTATCCCCGTTGCTATTTCCTGAACCACCGGAGGGCGCACCTACAATGACTATTCATACTCGTAGTCTTCTCTCGCATTGTAAAAAAAACTCTTTGCCTAACCCAGAACTTTACCAAAGCCAACAATCACTCGTGGGGAAAAGGAGTGCACAATTGACAAGCAGAAGGTAGGCAAGAGGTACTCCAACCTGGCACCTGGATAGAAGAATGAATAGTAAAAGTAGGGGTAATCTGTAGATCAATTAGAATAATGGTAAGTTTGTAACAGAAACAGATGTCCTGACAGTTCATTAAGGGGGCAAGTTAAATACCCTGAGACTTAAGCCGTGAGGTCAGCTCCCCCATCCAATTTCTCAGGAATCAGAAGTGCCCTACTTTCATTCTGTTATATACAACTATACAACGGTTTTGACCAAATGATGAAGGTCTCAAGAAGTTAAAACAGAAGCCACACATACAATTGGAAGCTATGTCTATTGAGATCAGAGACAAATACGAAAAACAAGCCCCTCTCAGTAGCTTATTGTTTGCCATCCATCGTGCTATCTCCCCCATCCTTCTCATAACTACTACATTGTTCAATACCCAGTGTTCCCAACTTGCCTAACTATGAAAGTTCTGCGAGGCCTGGCCTGACTGGAGCTTGTAGGCATGCTGACGCCTCAAGCTGGCTGGGCCAGGCCCGCCTACAGGCCGTATAGGCCTAGTCTAGTCTGCTCCTGGGGGAGCAGCTCTGTGGACCCTTGGCAAAAATTCACAAGAAAATGTTCCCTCATGGCTAAATAACAGTAAAATCCAAAGATTATTAGGCTTATTAGCAAAGGAATTCTGAAGAGAGTAGGTCAATTAATTAAATTAATTGTAGAAAAAGAACATTGGAGGGGAAAAAGGATAAGATTTGGTGTGATTGAGACTTTGGAGGTAAATCGTCAAGGCATTCTTAAGATGTTTGTTTATCACTCAAAGTGTGATTGCTTGAAAAGCAATAGCCAAAAGATAAAAATGAAAGCCGATAGAAGATAGGAAGAGGGAAAAATGTGGGAGAGTCAAGATATTTGTACCTTTGAAGCAATCCTTTCTCAATGCTACTCATAGAACCTATAGGTTTCTATCAGGCTAGCGAGGCTTGGGCAGGCCAGCGGAATTAGCCCTATATCAGCCAAGCCTACTTCAAGGACTGCCTGCCTTTGCCTGGCCGGTTGGGAACACTGTCGATACCCCTGCCTCCAGCGGGCCTCTTGACTGGCTCAGCAAGAGCCTTTGATACAATTTTCGGCTTGGTCAAACTGAGCGTCAACTGGCGGATCGTCAGGGCGGTTCACTTTGGCCTAATTTCCCTAGCTGGTTGGGCAGCCTGAGCTCTCCGGTATTGACCTATCAACTTATCAAGAATAACAAAAACAATCTGTTTATTCTTGATCGCAACTGCTTAAGAATTTTGAACTCCCTTAACCCCAACGGGCTTACTCTAGTGGCTTTTTTCTAATTGTAATTTTCAATACAATCAATGTGGCTAATGTTGTAAAAAACAATTTCATCAACCAATTCAACATTGGCTTTGTTTGGTACACAATGTTTTCCCATAACATCCATTCCTATACCATAGCCATCCAACTCCAGGAATAGTGTGCTAGTGTCTATGTCCTCTGTGTCTCAGAGATGATTGAGTTGTTTTGACACACATGTCTGCAATTCCAGAGGCACTGTGTTATTGTCTTTTGCTGAGGTCTATTAGTCATCAATGATTCCTCTTGTCCAACCTATACATTTGAGTCTACTCAAAAAACCACCAGCCACCATTTTTGAGTTGCTCTTTTCCCCCACTTATTAAATAAAGCATGTCACAACCACATTTTGGGACCTTCTGTGCTTGGTGAAAAACGGAGGAGCTATTACATCCTCTCTCAATATTCGACTTCTAAGAGCTACTTGAATGGCTGGTGTCAATCCTGTGGGAAATGTACTGAATGACACTAATTTCCAGTATTTGGAATACCTCAGCCTTGATGAAACTATTAATTTCACAATCAATATCACCAATCTAATAGGATAGGCTCAGGCTATAAATAGTAGCTTGTTCACTCCTCAAAGAGATTATTTGTTGATAGGTTCTCCCAATCAGTACAAAGGATTGAAAAACAGCAAAAAGGATCATGAGTTCCTTATGCCAAATGGCTTGGTCCTTTTGAAGATTATTATGCACTCGTGTGGTCAGCTGATGAATTCCTTAGCAGACATTTAGAATAATCAGCTGAGCACAACTACTACTTCCTTTTATGACCAGTTTTGTATATTCCGTGTGGCAGAATTCCCCCCCTTGACCCATTGAACGAGTTTTAATATCTTGGTCGGTTAGGCTGCTTGGACCATAAATCAACCAAGTTCCTTTTCGTTCCATCAGGCATCTACAAGGGGTTCCTCAGTGACGATCCAAAGCTCTCTCTTTTCACTATTGGAGACATTGATTAGTCAATCAGCCTTGGTCCTCCAGCTATGACAATCCCTCTCAGGAAAAGTAATACCAATTGTTCCAACCAAAATGCTTTAGATATGTCAGGTTCAATTCTGCTTGCTAGACTGTAACAAAGGAAATATCATTTTCCTTCAAAGTTTTGTCAGACAGTCGTTGAGAAAATAATTCTAAACAATAGCACCTAGTAGTACCAGGTTGCCTTGCAAGGTGGTAAGGTAATTCGTCGGCCTCTTCTAGTATTCGTGTATCAAGGAAAACATCTCTTGCCTTCCAAGACCGTATCCATACCACATGATTTCTGTGTCTTCAAACTGACGACGAATCCGTAGTTTTACTCCGACCCGGAACTTGGATAATAATCTTGAGCACTTTAAAAACTCTCTCCCCAGGGCCGTTTGGGCTTTGAACATATCGCCATATGTTTTCTGGAAACTGACCCTCTATTCAGGGCAGAAAATGTACTCTGGTGGAGAAAATGTAAATCGTATCCTTCTTGAAAAGACTTACGTGCTCTTTGGCCCATAGCTTGTCATACAGTGTTTCAATTCTAGCAAATAGAATACTGGTCTTAAACATCTAGGATGGAAGGAGTTGTGTTGCTGTTTCGTGGTATTGTTGGTCAAATGTGCCTTTTCTGTCGATGGTGGAAAATGGCCACTTAAATAAGAAAACCTCTCCAAGAGGGTAACCTTATAATGGTATACCCGGCATGTGACATCCACTACCACCACTATAACTTACTAATACCCCTGCTGATCACATTTCTTGATTTTGGGCACAAGGCAACCATTGCCCAAAAACGTTACCCTAAGTCTCACATGGCTCAAATCCAGGATTGTGTCAACAACACAACATATCCACACATATCAAATAAAGAATACTGTCAAGACTACACAGGCCCTAAATTACCTTCAATAAAGCTAATCTTCTAGGCAGTAAAATAGTTGAAATGGGTGTGCTCTGCCAAGCAACTCTGCTATAGAGAGCAAGCTACAAAGTGACCTAGCCGGCCTATCAAATCATAAGTGTGTAGTGCTAGCATTACACTTGTGGTCCAAAGTGCATTAGTTTTTCCATAGTGCAACCTTAGAAAAAACGAATCTTCACATCTGAAATAAAGCATTCAAAGTACTGATCACCACCACTATCCCTCTGTGAATTGCTTACATAATGTCAGTGCATCCAGTTGTTAATACTCCCTTCAGACAAGGAATTTCTCTGAGTAAAAATCGGACTCCAGCTAGAATGTCGAGCGAAATGCTCCCTATATATAAAGTACTAAGACAACGCTATTTGTTTAATCAGCGGCAACCGGACAACCCCTCAAAAAACCCCACGTCAACGATTAACCACACATCAACACCCATGCCTCCACAAAAGATTGGCACTCTCACAGAGTTTGAGAAAGGGCAAATTGTTGCCTTGACAGAAAAATCTCTCTTTGTCTGAAATTGGAAAGATCTTAAGTCATGCCAAAAGTACAGTTTTAGGTTTCTACAACCTGTTCCAACATAGAGGTGATGTGAAAAACGTCACCATGTCTGGAAGACAGAAAATTATGGATAGCACAACCCATCGTGGCCTGGTCCCAGTGTCTAAGAAGACACACCGCCTCCCCTTATCAGAATTGTGGAATGAAGTTCTACCACATGCCTCAGTCAAGACTATCAAGCGAGCTCTAGCATCAGTGAACCTCAAGAGGTGGAGAGCCAGGAAAAGATATTTTCTCCAAGATGAGCATGCTGTCAAGAGGTGAGCTTGGGCCAACAAGTATAAGGATTGGCCATAGGAGGAGTTTGAGGGCGTCATCTTTAGTGATGAATGTATGGTTGAAAAGTCCAAAGATCCTAAGGGTATTTGGGTGTTCAGAACACCTGAGGAAAAGTGCCATAAAGACTGCATTCATGGGGTTCCAAAAGGCCCTGGGATAAATTTAATGGTATGAGCTTGTATTTAGGGTAAAAATAAGGGTCCTCTGATTCCTATTTTTGACAAGAGTGTAGATATAGATTTGTATATATTGGAGTTTTGGAGGATGGCTTAGTTGATGTCTGGCAGGAGGTGGAGGGCACAGTTGGGGATCCTATCTTTCAGCAGGATGGTGCAAAGATACATACTGCAAGAGATACTATGGCTTGGTTTGCAGGAAACAACATACAGGTTATAGAATGGCCACCCAATTCCCCAGACCTTAATCCTCAGGCTATTGAGCACTGTTGGAAGAGGTTGAAGGAAAAGCTACACCAGCACTTTCCCAACATTCACAAGACTAAGGGGGGGCCAGATACTGTTAGAAGATGTCTAGCACAGGCTCTTGATGGGCTTTGGACTCAGGACATTGAAGGGGATTTTTTGGAAAGCCTGTGGGAGTCTATGCCTAGGAGAGTGGCTGCTGTTCTAGATGCAAAGGGATGGTATACTAAGTATTGATTTTTTTTCTCTAAAATTTTAGATGGAAGTTTTATTATATCTACTGGATATGTACATAGATTTTCAGTTCAAAGTCAAGAGCTTGCTCAGAGGGTTCAATATATTTCACGCATCAGCAATTTGGTCCTGCGCGTGACTCCAAACCGTATGCACCGCAGCCGTCAAAGCAGCAGGGTCCGTAAGTCGTTCATCAAAAAAGGCGTACCGAATCATCAGATACTTTCCCACAACTACTATTTCCCCTTCTATTCTAAGCAGTTGTGATTGTATAGGTAATAAATGTATGGTGGGAGTAGGTTTGACATTGCCGTGCCGGACGAAAAGCTTTGTCCCCGTACATTACTATGGGCTACATTGTTCTCCTTTTACTAAACCCACGATGTCTTCGAAATTTCACTTAATTCTGACGCATCATCTAGCACCTTTGTACGAACCACATTCCGAATACACAATGAGAATACAAGTACTGTTCTATGTCTAAGTTCTAATGTCAGGCGGCAAGCAAGATATTGTTAGCAAAGTCGAGCCAGTATGTATGTCTCGGCGCCAAGCGCACGTAGACCTCTTTTAGAATCTGAAGAAATATGGTGTTTACGCTAGTTTAATCCGAGTAGTCACAGTGAAAGGACACACAAAAATAGTATTTGCCGCCTGCATTGACCACATCTCCAAAGTTATATTATTCCTACCCCGACCTCAAGTGCGATCGCTAAACCCTCAACCCAAAATTCAATTCCCAAAGTCCAATACCTGTCCACAATTAATCTTATACCAATACCTCTTCTGTATAAATATTATCATAATGCAGAATACGATGCGGGTGCTATATCATCAGTTATGGGGAAATCCGGTACCTACCATTCAACAGTTTATGCTCTAGGTTCCCCTCTCAAACTACGGAATCCACCCGGGATATAAAATCCCAATGCGATCCTCGGCAAGGAGGACCTTTGCCCCCCCAAAGTTTGAGACAAAGAAAGAGGTGCAACTGTTTCAAATGGTGGAAGTTGAGGGAAAGCTCCCGTGCGGGGTGTAAAGATTACTGGTGCTGCCAGAATATCAGAAGGTCCGAGAAATGCTTATCCAGGCAGAAGCAGAACGATGGGAGGGATTTCTGATCAATAATTATACTCCGGCGGTGCGCTCAAATTTAGACTTTGAAATTTCGGGTCAGCCTGGAACTGGTATGTGCTTTTCATCAGAGTAATTATCAATCTTTACTTACTGCTCAATAGGGAAAACCTTCTTTCTGTCATATCTACTTGTGTGCAGGCTGCACGCATGTCTGCCTACCGTATATAGTCATTAATCAAGCGTGCTTCCTATCTGACCATGATGCCAAAGGAATACAAGTCCATATTGAGACACTGTTTGGCCTTTCTCCAGTGAAAAAGTGTGGGTTATGGGTTTTGACGGATGAGACCCTAGATGACCCTCGATGGCATCAGTCCACTTTGGGCTGGCTTGTTGTTTTGGCTGCCTCACCACAAAAGCTGAAGGCATCAAGTGGGTGGGAAAAGCAGCGCAATTCTGACCTATATTATATGCGAAATTGGCATTGGCCTGAAATATTCGCCGCGTACTAGTAAGAGTTCATTTCCTATATAGTAAACTAAAGTTACTAATAAGTATCTGAACAATCAATAGCCTATAGCTTGAAAAACCACCTACCCAAGATCAAATAAACAAACTGTTTACAACGTTTGCATGCTTGGGACCAGTTGCCCGAAGCTGTTTGAAGGCTATCCAAGTTGTCAGTGATGTGAAGTATAACAGAAGCCTGGAAGTCTACCTTAGCAAGGTAGATATAGAAATAGAAAGATTCGTCGAGCAGGGAGGGCGAGAAACCATTGAACATAGTCTTTACATAAATGCGTCTCACAGGATAGCAATTATGCGGCCCTCGAAAACTGGGTTTTCCTATTCCCCCCACATTATAACCTGTTGGATGGCCTATCGCCTTTATGAAAAGGCCATCAAGCGCTCACAGCAGGAGTGCTTTATACTGTTCAAACACCTCCGCCGCGATTCTACCGTTCGAAGTGCCGCAGGCTAGTTCTTCGAAGCATACGCTCACGATTGGTTCCTCCAAGGAGGTAATTTTATCGCTGATCAGATACCCATCATTGATACCCCTGGGCCTGAATTTGAATTTGATTCTACCAAAACGAGGGAGGGGACCCCGCAGTATTTTAGAGGTGCAGACGACTTCTCTAATCAGGTTAAAGCGCTTAGTAGCTGTGGTATCTGTCCCATAGTAGTTGGCCACTATTTTATTCTATTTAGTCAGAATTTCCCCTCGATAGATGCGTTGTTATTCCACGATATGACAACAATCTTCTTGTTTCAAATCACGATCGCTAAGGCGCATGAGATCAAATCAGTTGGACTCATCGAGCTTCTGAAATCATTACCCAAGACTAGAAAGAATATTTTCTTTATTTTCGTCGTACCTGCAGAGTGCGCCGAGGATTATTCGCAACGTCAAAGAATTCCAGACTCACAGAGTATAAGTCCTAATGGGGATAATTTGATTGTGCGTCAGTTCAGGCTTGTATTTTGGGAAGATGCTATGCAGAAAGTCGTTATTGATGGCCAAGCTACCATGCAGGAGGACCTGGACGAGTCAGATGAATTTGACAGTGACTAATCTCTGTCTTTGAAATGAGTATTGGGGAATGGAGATGTATAGTAGCCCAAAATGCCCGTAATGGGCGCTGTTTTTGATTTGTGCTAAGTTTATATTGCCCATTTAGGAGGCGGATGAGGGAATGTGCCCATAGCGATGTTAAATTAGCCATTGGTGACTCCTGCTAGATTCTATTGCTAGCGAGTGATGGGTTATTATGGCAGAGAGGGTTGGTGAAGAGACCCCGAATCTGTTGGCAATTATGTGACAGAATTCCTAGATGGGGTATTGGCCTTTCTGGCGGCTGGCTGGGTTTTTGTCCTATATTCTTCTATAGCTGTACTTAACAGAGGTTTCTTACCATGGAGAATTGACACCCCTTCAAGACCGCAGGTGGGACTATGGTGTATAGGTGTCCGATATGTTAATCTGATATGTTGTCTCAGCTGGTAGACTTAGAAAAATTGGGATAACGAATGGGTAATTGTTACTCCCAGGATGTAAAATATGGATGTTCCCTTAGCCAACAAGCACTGGAACACACCTCGGGGAAGGTGTAAATGGGCTACCCGGAAATGAGAGCTTGATTCTTCAGTCGGAGGGTCTCTATAGCTAGATCAATTTCTTCCTGGTTGACCCCTCCGTCATCCTACTTGTTCCAAAAAGATGCTGAGATCTTTGCTTTACGATAAAGTCTCTTCACCGCATGAACCCTTCAGCTTGCAGTATGCTCCGAAATCCCAGGGGTGCCCCCTTGTTCTATTCAACCCTGCAATCAGCAAGGGAAAACTAACCCATTTGTAAGCGTATCAGATCTCCAGAATGCTTCTCTCGATAAAACACAGAAGAGCCAAGCAGTCCAATAAAAGGAGATAAAGAGTATCACTATTCATGAGTAACTCCATCGTAAGATGTTAATTTTGGGTTACCGATAGGATCTTGGCTACGCCAGATTCCCTAAGAGGGCCACAGACTTGTTTCCAGTGATGTGCCATGGCCAATTTCGGCTGACTCCTACCAGCTGTGTAATACTTATTCGAGTGTGGATTTTTCGTTCCCTATAGCCCTTTTGCCGGTACGAGTTAATTTTTACTTGTGTATTATCGATCCGTCATCAGTAATTACATTCCAGAATTTTCTGAACCTACTGGCCAGCGACCCATCATCACCATCATGCCACAATGAACTGTGAGATCCGCTTCGACATCCTGGCCCTATACGCTAATTCCGCACCACACCACTCCCCAATCATCCTGGTAACGGAGAGAATAAAGAGCTAAAAGAAGAAAGTGAGAAATCATCAAGTACGATACTGGTTGAGTGGTAGTGACATTCTGGGAAGGTTTGTTTGGCGAAACTGTCTCGAAGGGATGTGTTGCGGCTCTGCATGAGTTCAGTTAATTTGTCAATCAACAATAATAATTGCACTATGACATTGTGCACTAAGAAAAAGAAAAAAAAACCACTAGACCAGACTAGGAGAGGCGGCTCTAGTCTACCAAAGTGTGCATCGCAACTCACCCTATCACATCCTCCGCCTTCTCTACCAAGACCCCCAACTAGATAACAGGCTAGCCTAGGAAACCATCGTCCTATTAGCTCCTTGTCCAATTGTTTGAGTTCCCACAGTACCACACTACCTAATTTTTTTCACCTACTACTAATAGGTTGAAATAAGAGTTTCCCCCGTAACCAGCCCCGAATGCGCAATTAAACGCCTTCACTTAACCCTCTATGGCCGAAACAGGCTTGCCTTGAATCTTTTGGCTAATCCTCTACTTGCTTAGATTTTCAACTTGAAATACTAGTGGCGGGCAAGTAAAACGGATAATAAGGTATGTTTCTCGCTTCATTTTAACAAATGGTGCCGCATTTTCCACTCTCGCTTAGCTGGCTGCTGGGGCATTTCGGGATTTTGTGTTGCCACTGTCGGTCTCCGAGACATGGGTTAATCAGCAACTCCTTGCTACTAACTCCGAGTTGGTAGATGTGGAAACTTTAGACCATAGCTATTATTAGCTATGTGATCGCACTTATCCATATTATCGGTAGAGAGTACTGAGGCCGCACCATAGTCATCTCTGTCTTAGAGACTGAAAGGGATGGCAAAAAATTTCATAATATTTCAGCACTCTAGGGGATATTACTTCATAGAATCCTGGAAAGAAGAAAAAAATGAGCTGGTGGGTCTGACGCCTGCAGTCTTCCAGGTGCACCTCATCAACTTTCCCCCTCTTCTTTCCCTCTAAATTCAATCCTTCCCACCACTGTTCTCGTAAATGTATTGTTGTTACTTATATTTCAGGTAGAGTTGATTCGCCAAGATGTTATAGGAATGACATACCGTTGTTGGCTGGGTAGTATATTCCTGGCTAGTGATGCATGAGATGTTTGTGCAATAAATTTGTTAACTTCTTCAATGGGTTTAGAACCTGATTTCTTCAAGTTCTCTATGGTATGTAAATTTGGCCCGAATGTTCTTCTTTGCTGACCCAGAACTTTGTTATGCGGTAGGGCTTTGGGTGTAATAAGAGATAGAGGGCGGCCAAGATTCATATACCTTCACACAGGGGACTTTGGTGAATTCTTAGAGGAGGCAAAGACTTTGTTTTGCACTGCTGCGGAAGAGTACCAGCGTGGATATTCGTTGTAGCAGTTGCCTCACCCAGTTCTGGCAATAGATAGTGGGTGCTGAGAGTTTTGCTGCAGTTTTGGAATCCGAGGTTTACTAGGAGCAGGGGGGTTTCATATACCCCGAGGTCGGCTTGGATTGAGTTAATTAGTTTGTTCATAGCGGATCAGTGGCTTGTTGGATATTTAGTGTTAATGTGGGTGGGGGCTTCTTGGGTCAAATTGGATGAAGCGGCTTCGTTTTTCACCTTAGATGTGGCGGGGGTATTCGGTTTTACTAATGACCTCACCTATTCGCGGATCTCCTGCATGGCATAGATGGACAACGACGTTATTGGCTTCATCAAGAATGATTGGAGTAGAGGAAAAAAGGAAAAAAGTCTAACCCACTTTGGTGCCCTCACACTTAACATCCTTTAGGCTAACCAGACTCTCTTTTCCTACTTCCTATGCTGGGTAAGAATGCAGGGCATGGGATAGGCGGGGTAAATAGGGTTAACCTGGTCTAGATTTTTTATTATTTAAGCAGCTACTAGAGAACACTTATAACATAACACATTGATCCACGTCCAACGAGCAACACAACTGAGACCTTACTTTCACCATAATCAGAAACCCAATCAGAAACCAAGTTTCTACCAGCACCAGGAAGGGAAAAAAGTAGCACTTCACGACAATGGAAAAGCTATACTATCCACTATAGAGAGCAAAGGTGGCAACTATCCTTGAGGATAGCAAATTCTGAATTTAGTGGCCAGAATATTGCTTTGGTCCAAGTTACAAGATGGACCTCATAGCCACAGGACATGATGAAATTGTGGTTCGCGAAGAACCATTGAACAAGACGGAATATGTATTCCAAGTGCCAAAGATGTTAGGTATACTTTATAAAAAGAACCAATATGCACTTATCCTAAGTTAAGGGCAAGGAAATCTACACTCAATGAAGCTAAGTATACGAAGTGGATCCATGTTCAATGCAAGACTCCATTCTAAGCAGATGAGTTAAAACTTAATTTCACCATTGGAAGACAACTAAGGTCAAATAAGTCGTACTATTTATATGACAATTCTTGTGAAAGACTAACTCTCTCACTTAAAGGGAAATCATATTTCCTTTCTCTCTGGCTTGTTGGTAAGATCAATACAGGGCGACTAGAGGATTTTCAAATTAATAATAACTAATAGTATCTATTTGAGGGGAATTCACCTGTGAGGAAGAGAGATGCAAATTCTGTATCCAACCAGTGTAAGAATGAAAAAAGAGATCTTTGGATAATCAGGATGAGGCAATTGAAGACACAGGATGATTGCAGGAAGACCAGGGTTGGTCATCTCCACTGTGACACTAATCAACTAAGGTAAACAAGTCATATCAATGGATTAAGTAAAGCAGGACTGAAATCCGATATATTATGACAAATGGAGATTGGAAAGAAATGGTTGCTGCATGCAGGTACTTTTATTTCGTCCAGAAATATGATACAAGCTAACCACAATCCATATTAATCGTATCATAAAGGTTGGGCCACTGGCAATGAACAACTCCTGAATGTTTTCATGAAATTGATCTCTTTTGAGCTGATTGTGGGGACCTGACTGCAGACTATTGGCATAATAGATGGAGCCCAGTACAAAAAGGGTTAATCCCACTATAAAGGACTAATTAATAAAGAGATAAAGAGATATATCTAAGATAGCCGATCTCCTATAGGATATAGTTAGATTGAACAGCATGCGTCACATAAAGGTTGGGCTAATTGACCTTTAAGGCAACCATCTTGAGAGAATTGATTGCACACATGGCTTTTGTGCAAGTACAAAAATAATCAAAACAACAGTAGGGCAAATTGTACCAATATCACAGTGGGCACGGGAAACGTGGTAGTTCCGCAAGGTGGTTCTTAAAGCTATAGGCACCTGGGTGGCCAAACCATGGGGATGATGTATGGAGATCAGATTCCGCTAGAAAGAACCACAATTCTCACTCCCTAATTTGGATATTTAGTTGGAGAAAGCTTGAATTGTTCCCCAGGTGCAGAACATTGTTGGAAACTGGTTGGTGTGGCTAATCGCTACGGTATTGGGAAATACGTTATGAGCAAATATTGCTTGCAGCATGCCCATGGTTTTCAATTCGTTGATAGCCTCATCATTACTATTGTTGACCAGCTGAGCGCTTTTCAAATCGCTATTGCAAAAAGGGAGGACATTGAACCAGGTGGTTTAAAGTGACTATAGGACTAGTTTCCGACTACTATCAAAGACCTTGATATTGTTTTTGTTATCCCCGAGAACCTAATCCAGGAATATTTACTGGTGAAAAAGATAACACGACAGCAGGAGGTTAAGCTGAACCCGATCAGACTTACAATCAACCCTTTGCACATAGTACTAAATGAAAAAGCAATGGTCTCAATGGTGCTTAATAGTGCTTTAAATGTATAGGTATGTGTATGATTTGCACAGGGGAAAGAAAGTGCCAGTAGGAGCCCCTTTGGGACAATACCATCCTTGGTGGCACCGAATAAAGTGTGCCCCCTGGTTTAAAATGGGCATATTTCCTGGCTCGCAATTGGCTTAGTCTTCAGGTTCTATTAGCAGGGGTGGCTTGTATTTCATCTTCTTATAGGATTTATCCTTTGTTGAAAACCGTTGTATAGTTCTATATATGATAATGAAAATTGTGCACACAAAATTGAATGGGTAGGTAGAGCCTAGGGCTTAGGTCCATGAAGCTTGCCCCTTTGGCCAATAGTGGGGACCTAGGTATTTATGGAAACAATAGCATCATTCTATTTCATCTATTAATGACAACGGGTAGAATTTGGACATATTTTGCCCATCGATGATGGCTGGCTTTGGTATAAAGTGAAAGAAATTGCAAAGGGCTTGGTTTAAGATGTGAGAGAGCGGGGCGAGGGTACATCATTGTTGTAGCTGTATATTGCTCCAGTTGTAGAAATAGAGAGGGGTGTGCGGCTGTGGTATCTGTTCCATTTGCACCTCTTGATCCTAATAGTAGGTGGGTTCTATATACCTCGAGTTAGTGTGGGTAGAGTTAATTGGTTACTGAGAATAGATCAGCCAGCAATAATCTGTACTATTAGTGTGGATAGCAGCAAGGTCAACGGGGCTTGCAGGACCAATCCTAATAGAGATGCTTCTGGGTTCACTTAGGTTATAGCAGGCCGTATGATTTGATCAATGACCTTGTGGATTGCTGGAATATTCTGCAAACAAAAGATAGAAGATCACATTCAGGAATTTACCAAATAAAACCTCTGCTGTTAGCCTTGACACAATCCCTACCACTGTGTTAAGTTAGGAATTAACTGGCTACCACCTTCTTTTCTACTTCATCTTCACCTGCAAGTGCTCAGCAGAAATAGACAACCTTCAAGACCTTATATCCTGTCATGCCCCAGAGCAAGCTCCTCTGCCAAGAAGGAAAATATCTATCCATCGTATCAGTCCAGCCTAGTGTAAATCTATAGCCCGATTATCTAGTTGAGTAGTGAACAGAAGAAATGAACACTTCTCGCTGCCTCCAGAGATTTGTTAGGATTTGAACAAATCCCCCAGTATACCACCATAACAACCACCGAAGGTCCAAATAGTAGCATGTCCTATCATATCGTATCTAGTAAAACATGCCTGTCCATATCGATACTACCCATATACCAACTTGAATGCAAGATGACACATGATGGGTAATCTGCTTACGGCCACTAGAAAGAGGCAACTACTGTCACAGTATTCAGAGCAGTGATCAGATTAGCGAGCAAACAGCAGATGTTGTCTCTATGCTAACAACCCACTGGGCAAAGGTGTCAAAACCTCCCCAAGCTTCTCTCCAGCCAGCTTGCAAACTCGCTACCCATGCATCTCATTTCTCTCCTCTACCCCAAACCACGGAACCCCATGAGTCCTATACTTGCCTCCCGGGATATGTAGATCATGGCTTTGGCCAAGCAGGAGAGATTGCCCAACACCCTTATCGAAACCATGGTGTAATCTTCTCTGCTTTCTGCCTTCTTGGAGAAACATTAGAGAATAACACCTGAGAACACGAAACTGATGACCACGATCAGAAAAAGGAACCAAAGTAGGAATGTGAAAAGCTTCCTTGAGTGAGCCTCAACCCTTCTGCGGCCAATTCAAGATGATGAAGATCAAATAGATGAGCCTTTTGAGGATAGACTCAGAGATGGAAGTAGTCCAATGACTACTCTGAACAAGAATGGAAC
>Ga0307507_10007031_pt1 | contig 16673 bp, 12 predicted proteins | sample 7_EM_MG_FD_207223 | JGI IMG/M metagenome (GOLD analysis project Ga0307507, IMG submission 207223) | Populus trichocarpa ectomycorrhiza microbial communities from riparian zone in the Pacific Northwest, United States - 7_EM | ecosystem: Host-associated > Plants > Roots > Unclassified | place...
TTAAGAATATGTTAGGTTGTCTACTTATTTGTCGCCGAATCCGTAAACGTTGCGTGCGATATGCATATCATCTACGAATCCCTTGTACAAAAAATAGGTTCGTCCTCGTTTGGGTGTAATCAACTAATCCTTGTTCATTCCACCATAGGACAACCGGAAGCTCTGATGAATTTCCCTACATGTGAGTATTTTTATCGCTGCATGCTCCTGTGCCCAATTCTCAAATGTTCGAAAGTGTTTGCCGCCGGTAACCATTCTGCCAACGTAATGAAACAGAACTAATCACCATTTCGTTGGAATAGAGCCAATCTCTGTCGTGAGTAGCATTCAAACTTAACCAGTCAAAAATATCCTAAGTAATGTACAAAAGGTTATAGTTTCTACCCCTATTCAGCTATTTCTTGCTTGGAGAATCTGGTTATTAACCAACTCCAAAATCCTTCCTGGAATTATTGCTGCCATTGCATTGGTGTCTCTGGGTCCGTGTTTCCGAGCTCTCTTCAATGTCGTAGACTCTTCAACCATGACCGTTAGGAGGGGGCATAGCTACGACGTATGGCATCATAAAGGTCAAAACGTTCCCTAGACTAGCCGACCTACGCGGAATATCGACTCTCGTTTGGCTCAGTACAGCTTGCACGGCGGATATCCTGATCAGTACCGTCTTGGTATTCACATTGGTAAATGTGGAAAGACGATTCGGCCCAACACTTTCTGACATTTCGAATCCAGAGTAGAAAGAAGACAGGGTTTGTCGCCACTGATGATATCCTCTCGAAAATTATTCGAAGTACGTCGTAGCCGTTTTCTTCCTTCCATGAAAATTTACGTCCCTATCTCAGTGACCATACAAACTGGACTTTTGACTACCGTCTTTGCTTTGTGTGATGCCGGTCTTGTGAGGAGTGAGTTTTAACTTTTTCCCCGCTCGGTCGGTGAATTGAATTTGATTTTTTCTCTTCCCCTGAAGCTGTACCAGTATGTCCCGATTTATATAAAGGTACCCTATGGTCTGATTGCCACCGGCCATAACTTTACAGGGACTGTAAGTCCATCATGGTGTTGCAATTTTTTTCCATCATTTACATAGTAATTGATGGACACAGGAACTTTATTTTCGACTTCGCATTGTCCAAGCTCTACTCAAACTGCCTGCTTACTACACTCAACTCACGAGCTTCTATCCAACTGCCGACTGACTATTCAGCCGGCCTCAATCCGACTGGCCTGACATCTCGGCGGGATGGAATGCCTCCGAGAAAACAATCCGCATCTGCTATTGAATTCGCTCACACTGAGCACTCCACCGGCTTCTGTGAATCCGATGATCATGACAGTAAACGTCTTGAACAAAGCACGAACGCAGATGGAACTATGACCACAAAGGTTCGTCGAAGATCTTGGAACGTGAAGATGTTTTGACTTACTTTCACCTAGGATATAGAAATGGGGGATAGCGTTGAACTTGACAGGTTACCTAGAAAGGGAGCTTGAGTCTTGGGCAGCTCACAAATTATTGTATTTGTTTGAATGTGTATTAAATAGTAATTTACCCAACTGGAGCCACTGCTGCCTGCCTAGGTCGTCTGCAGTTCCATGTCAGCTCTAGCTGTGTAACACACGATGTCCGTCAATATCCCAACACACCCTTCTAGTGACGAGTCGCGTGACACATACTAAAGAGGATATAGCCGCGGTGGAGAGCCTACGAGAGAGAAGAGTCAATGATAATAAAACAAAACCGTATCGCACCCTCTTGACAGACCAATGGAGCTTCTCAAGTTGTGGATAGAATCTTAGTCCGAACTGCATGAGAGATAGCCTTGTTGCACTGCTCTACGCAATTGTCAGTTTTCTCTAGTGCTGTTGGAAATAAACGTCAAAGGTACCGACAAAAATTTGTCAAAGTACCGTTGATTGGAATATCGCCAAAGAAGAGATAGACGGAGAAATTAATTCGGAATCGTACACCTCTACTTTGATGCCAGATGCACACCAACCAGCAACAGAGTATTTGTAAGAAATGAATACTTGTGTGATGAAACATATTTGCGGCGTCAAGGTCCAAACGACTGCTGCTGAGAATAGTCAGGACCGTCCGAGTCGGTTCTTCATAGTCGTCTTTGAAACGCGCGCATGCACTGACACGAACTTCCCCCTCGTCCCTTATCCGACGATAACCGAAAAATGAAGCCGACAAAGCACGGAAACGAAACACCAACGGGAACTGCAATAACACGATCGAACTATGCGCGGATCGGTACTTGCAAATATAATGCGGAGGACTCTTTTATGATAGTCACCGACTCGGGGAAAAATAGACGTAGTACCGAGATCGAATGCAAGAACGAGTTTGCGAACAGAACCTAACGAAAGTCAGTAAATTCTTTATTGAGACACAAAGGGCACATCACAAGTCCATCGTTGTGGATCACACATCCTCCGTAGGGAATAAGATATCTGAATCCGAAAGCGGGTTCGCAAAATTAGCCTTAGTCCCCAGGGATGACCGACGGAAACCTTCAAGTCGATCCTCAATGCCTCCAATGCAGCTATGATATCAGCCAAGAAGCTATCGGTCTTCGCAAAGTGCTTCTTCATAGATACAGTGATCAACTGAAAGCATGCGCCAACCGCTCGAATCGCCGCGATCTCCTTCCTGCCCTCCTCGAAGTTTTCAGAAGGATGGAGCTGAAGCCCTTGTAGATGCATTCTCATCTAGCAGCCCATTCTTGATAGTACTCGCAGAGAAGAAAGCAGCACCGAGGACCTGGAGAATATGTAGCTTGGTTTGATTGGTAGATGCAAAACCCTCGCAAGCCGTCGCGGACCAGATGGGCGACGAGTGACGTGACTTTGTCTCGACGAATTCGTTGTCGTCGTGGTTGGTGTCGTTCTCGACAACGGCGTCTGTAATCTTTGATAGAACTTGGACGACCGAGCGAATTGACGAGTCAAAAGGTTTGGCCGCGTAGAGAGTGGAAGAAAGAACTCAGAGTTGGATTGCTGTTGTTGCTTGATAGGTAGGGCCCGAGGGGTTTGCGATCTTCCTCTTGGTGTTGTTGTAGTTCTCCTTCATAGGTCTTGCGTATGATAGTCTTCCCATCGCCCTGAGTATAAGCGTAGCCGCGACTCTGTTCTTGAAGATGGGTAGGAAAGACGTTGCCGTCCCAAGGAGGGCTGATGGGCTCGTTCGCCTTGCGTGGACTGCACGACTGTACTGGTGGCGAGCCTTGTCGATATCCTTGGGTTGGTCAAGGCCGACTTGTGCATAGTACCTCATTGCGAGGAGAGCGGATGGGAGGTTTTTGGAGGCAGCTTTGGAGGCGAAATGGAGGGCCAAGGGTTCGTGGAGACTGAAGAAGAGGTGGCACCACCTGAACCGCAAAGGAACCACTTTGAGAGCCATATCTGCTTCTGGCTCGCCTTGTTGAGAAGCGAGGGAGTAGTACTGGACACTAAGAATGGCATTATGTAAAGGGAAAGGACGGCTCTGCGAACTCGTAGGCGTGACCAAGTTTGTCTTGTGCAGGAGAGAAGTGGAGGTATGCGTGCCGAGGTGGGGGAGGAGGCATGTCATGTGCATGGAGTACATAACCATCAACATTCGGTGACGAACTTTACAAACCGATTTAAATCTCGCCTTCTACGTCCGATATCGATCTTTCAATTCGTAGTACAGGTTGATGGGCGCGACAGATGGGTGACTAATATGTCGACTAATCCTAATTCAACACGAGCCCATCTCGTCAGTCTGACTCCGAGTTTCTGCGCCCAACTGGAACCGGTACTAATCCCTGGCGCCCGCACAAGGCATGTGTGGTGCAGACCCAAAGTTTGAATGCGATAAGGCTTACTGCAGTACTGAGTTGTCCGCACGGCCCTGTACTTGGTGATAATTTAAAAGCATACTTTGCACTCTACAGTTCACTTTCCTGCGCGATCGATATGCACCCAACAACAGACGACTCCAATATACCACTCGTAACCAACCCCCAATCCCACCCTTCTTATACAGTTCATATGCGCACCGGAGAGAGAAATATCTGGCTGATCGCCTTTCTTCCGTTGTTCCTTCACTTCGTATCAGTCGTCGTCCTCGCCTCTGCTATCCGATTCTACATTGACGGGCATCAATTCAATCTGCAGTCACGCAGAGGTCTTGGAGATTTTACCCCCCTCCAATCCGACATAACTACAGCCATATCAAGCAGTATTGCCGTGTTGCGGTTCCTCGCTACAATGTGGTCCGGGTCGATGATTATGCGATGCATTTTTATCCTGATGGAACGGGATCGCGTATCTCTCCGCGAAATTGACCGCCTCCTAACGTGGCAGTTTCATATACACAGGCGCAAAAACTCGTCGGGCTGGATTGGATTGCTCGTCGCAATCATCCTGCTTGTTGCCTTTCCCTGCCAGTTATCGGGGCCTATCCTTACAGGATCCATTACATGGATCCCGTCAAATCGTCCTACTCGTCATCAGAATATCACCGAGATTGATATCGGCTACACAGGCAACCATTCGAATTGGACGAAATTCAATTTGTCCTATGGGGATAAATTTCTACTCAATTATTCCGCCCCAACATCACAGTTTTCGCGGGGGACACTGCTTGCTGCAGGCTCGGCACTCACCGCATGGTCCGGGTACCAAGATGACGAACGAACTATGAAACGTGTTATTCGTAGTGTCGCTCAACTTCCGATAAACTCGACTTTGAACAGCATCCGATTACCCTACTTCGCAATCAGCAAACTCGAGTGGATTAGGGATCCGTCGGCGGAAGTTCCTTCGAACACGAGGAGGTTGCTTTTAAATCAGTCAGCTTGGAATCCTTTCAGTTCCGAGAACTCGGTGGGGCCTGGCGTTTTTGCGCTGCTTCCCGAGGCTTGGGGGATGGTGGTTGTCCCTTCTCCTTACAACGGTACTATATCGAAAACGAGTTTTGTTGTTGGACGTTTCAATTACTCATCCACAAATTACTCCAAACCGTCCCCAAATGCCGATGCCCTGTTTGCACGAGTGCTACCTCCTCCAAACTTTGGAGTAACTTCAGCGGAACGAGATGCTATGTATGCTGATTGGGTTTCCACTGGATCTTCGACTGGATCTGCAGCAGTCTTCCCATTTCAACCTTTTGGCAACCTGTCAGACCAAATTGGCTGCGATCCCGTATTGTCGCCCACCAGTTCCTGCGTCATTTATGGTCGTCTGACCTATGTGGCTGGGGCAGCAGAGTGCAGGAATTGCAGGGTCTCCTCTTGGCTTACTGCCCAAAACGACAGTGTGCTCAGAGTCGAGCCCGACATATTGACCATTTATGCCCTCGCCATGATGCCCATGGTAGGGTCGCTGATTGTGCAGCAAAATTATTCCCTTCCCGTAGCCTTCCATAATCTCGACACTTTTGTCACTGAACTGCTGATCAGGTCCTACGCAGGGTCATGGGATTTCCTCACACGGTACATCGATCCAACGATGGGCTCTACTGGCACGGGGACGACCGACGCTCAGATCTTTACACTAACGTCACAAGCAGAGGTCTTGTGGTGGAGAGTTGCATTATGGGTGTTGGTAAACCTGATGTTCACATTTTCCGGTCTTCTCTTCCTGGTCGTTCAGTTGACTTGCAACCAACCTCTTATCGGAAACCCTTTCATCGCCGCTCTCTTCCTTGACACCTCGGAAGTGGTTCACAAACGGGATCGTGCGTTGTGCAACATTTCTAGAGTGGTTAAGAAAGACAAGGAGATTGGCTATCTATACCTCCGCCGAAAGAATATCGATGATGACCATAGGTGTGTGAAAGCTGTCGACTTGGACTCGGAGTCAGAAGATGGGGAGGGTCAGGACGATGGGAGAAACGGGAAAGTTACCAAAACCCAAACACCGGAATCACGGATGTGGAGAAGATGGGGAAAGACTCAGTAGATCAGTCTGCGAGTTAAATATTGTGCGTTGTAATGGCGAATGTCATATATAATAATTTGGGTTTCTCAACTTTTGAATTCAGTATATGAGAGGCTTTCGGACGACCGACATATTCGAGTCCCTAATACCCAAAAACAAAAGTTTAAATCATTTCAGGACGCTGTCCTGGGTTTCATGGCGTTGAGCTTCCAAGGATTTTCGTGACTTGAATAACGAAGAAAAGTTGCCAAACCGCTTGTTCTTAAATGTTGTCGGTTACATGTCTGTGATCGCACTTGGAGGGATTGAGAGTAGTAAGTCTCTGAGAGTTGGCATCGTAAAATTTCATGGATATCATTACAGAGGACCTATTCTTTCTTGCTACAATAATTCTATCTCTATTGGTTCCCGGGTCCAGGGCCCAACCCGAGAATAAATAAGATAGATATACTATAACGTTCAAGACGGCAGGCAATATACCATATTAGCCATCAAAACCCAACTTTCGATCCTGAATACCCGAATCCGCTTCGGGTTCGGACGGACAGAGTGTTAATTCTGATAAACGAATCAGAACGTCAATTTTCCTATCGCTGTCTTTGTCACCCCCTCTCGCGACCTACTTCTCTACATTTCTTGGATGTTGACATGATAGAATCTACGTCGCGGACAAGAGAAATATATTCCGGAACTGGAAGGCACTATCTAGAGAAGATAGTGAAGGGAGAATTTTAACGGGATAGAACGTACATATCCGAGCCGCAGTCATTGTGAATCGGGGACAATGTGCGTTGCTCATCCCTCGCCACTACCAATTTTTTCTTCTTTAGACAGATGTTGACGGTTTCCTACTAGGAATACCGTTCACTCTTTGCGCAAGCAAAATCTGAGATATCTATTATATTAGATGAATTTGCAGTAAAAATCTTGGTGTGCGCACCGATTCACAAATTGTTTGAATGCCTCATAACAGGCGAGAATCCGCCTCCTATTGTCTAATGGCTTCATGCCCTCGCTGAGTCGTCGAGCAGGACGAGGAAGAACAGGAAGATGTGCTTGAACAACGGTGGGAGTGGCAGGGTATTCGCCAGGTGCAACGGCCTCCGCAAGCTCCGAAGTGACGGGCACCTTGAAAAATGCAAAGCGGCAATGGCTTTGGCGATAAGCTGCGGTTCCGGATCCTTCAGTTCCTTGTGTCGCTTGTCCTCCTGAGTGAGGAGTAAAAAGTCGTCTAAATCAACGATACACAAGTCCGTTTTTGTATGGCGTAGTTCGCCGCAGATTCGTAACGGGATATCTGCTCGTGTACGTGCCATCCGGCTCCGTGGCACGTAGCCCAACACTGTCAACAGCTGGACGGCAAAGTCATCTACTGCAGATTCCTCTGTCGGAACAGGATCCATTGCTAGATCCATATATCGTATGAGTTTGTAGTTAGAATCGGCATCCATATCGTCCGCATTGAATCTGGTCAGAAGCTCATCTGTCTGTGCTGGGAGTGGATCGACGCCAAAGAATGTAACTGCGTCTTGAAACTGGACTTCGATATTGTACGCGGCAAGTTCGCTCACCCCCCAGTCACTTCCCAACTTCGCTAAGCGCAACCGATTTGCCATGGCTGAGCTGCGAGCATTTCTTTGTGACAGTTTGATGCGTAACGTGATCTGCCAGTCTCTGCCGTGATGTACAAGTCCGACTCAACTGCACAAAATGAGTCTGCAATCTAGAAAAATACCATCTGGATGATATGTATTGTTCATTAGGTTGAAACGGGGTTGGGAATTAGCATAGCAGCAGGAGTTTTGAGTTGATGAATGGACGAGGTGACCGTTGACGTTGCGTCGTTTATCGCTTTTTGAGACTCCAGGTAAGAGTTGTCTCCTCAGCTCGAAGTTGTACAGGTGTTGATTATCCCGACAGCGCGGCCGATGGTAACCTTCCGCCACCCTCCTTGCGAATGGATCTGTCCAGCCTCATTCCATGTTTCCAACTGCCTCAGCCTCCAGCGTCTTCATTCTTCACTGCCTCGCCGGCTCACTGTACTGCATATGGACAAGTATTCGAAGCTTTCAACATGGTGCATTCAATACGCTTTTTCTTTTTCCCTTACATCCTGAATACCTCTGCTACTTTAGGCCAAACTCTGGAACCTCCCTGTGTCCTCGTTTGCGAGAAAAAGTACGGACTTCGGCCGCTTGCAGTTCCCCTGCGTATTCGGAGGTCCTGTCAAGTAAAAGGGCTTTCAGGGCTGCACTAAATGCACATTTCCATCAGCGAGGCACGAGCACTATGCACAGGGATTCGGAATTGGTTGGAAAGACGAGTATTACCGCTAATGCGTTGGGTGATTGCATTCTGTTCTTTAATTACATATTGTTCAAGTTCAAGTTCCAGCAGCCTGTGTCCACCAGACACCAGCATCAGCGCCGAACATTGGAGTTATTCGAGTGGAAACGCGACACTAATTTAATTTGCCGTTGGCCGATTGACTTTTTTGTATCTGAAGTCACCCGGTTTGGTGCCATCAATCACTCAATCCAATATTCCCTTTCTGTGTTACTGGGCGAATCGAGGAAAGGGTGTCATAGGGAGGTGGCTCAGCGAATTCAGTCGCAGGGTTATCAATATTTTGGGGTGGGCCAATCGAAGATGATAGATGGGAGTCTGTTGCCTGCTCTGCTGGGTTTAAACCTCTCCTATGTTTCAGTGATTGGCGACTTGGATAGCCCTGGGGCCGAAGATGTGACATAGGCTGATTTGGTATGTGTAGACTCGGATTGTTTCCATCTGAATAATGATAAGTACTAAAAGATACACATTGTTCTCAACATACCACTATCCATGGGAATGTTCTCGGTTTGCTTGGATTTTCTCCGCTGCAGATACAACAACCTTCCCAGTATTGCGACAAGCACTCCAAGTGCTAACAGTCCAATGACCCCACCAACAATAGCGGCAGGTTGTGGCGTATTTGAAGTGTGGACCTGAGTTGAAGGCTGTGATGATGGATTCCGCAATGACGACGGCTTAATCGACATGACCGTTGTCGATGGTAGCGTTTCGAACCACGGTTTATATGTGATGTAGTCCAACATGAAGGTTTGATTATTGATGGTTGTGATGTTAACGATGAGAGTGTGGTTGCCTCCAGAGAGATCGTCCTTGGAATAGTATATGAAATTAGGGGCTTCTCCGCCGTTGGACACCGCTGAGTCTAATGAAGTGACGCTGTGCGTCCGGGTTTCAGTTACACCATCAATTGTGTACGTTGCAATTATGGCCCCTAGGTTGAACCAGGAAAATATCCCGTATACCGTAACGGATGTTCCTGGAACAAAATGCAATAAATTCGTAGCCAGAACCCGAGGAAAATCCATGAGCGCACCTGTGAACCGAAATGTGAAGCTGTCACTGGGAGTTGAACTATGATGCGTGCTATTGCCATAAGGATATCCAAGGTACCCAAAGTGAGTGGTGTTAAATCGACTTGTGTTCCGATTCCACCTGCCGGAATAAAGAATAGAGGGACTTTCATTGTCCACAATAATATCACCCTCAGCTGGACGAGTTTGATTTCCGACAGCCTGAGTGACGATGGCAAAGTCAATTGATGTTCCAGCCCTGCAGTTGACCGTGATTATATGTGTTCCATCAGACAACTTTGGGGTTTGAAACCATTGTCTATACCCCACGATATCTGAGTTGTTTATCTTGAACACTGCCCCTTGGTCGATTTGTACAGTTGGCATCGTCTCGGATAGAGAATCAGCCCGAGGGAGTTGGCCAATGAATGCAACTGACGTTCCTGTACATCTATCAATTTTCAGGTATTCATTCGCAAATGATGAACCACCTTCGAAGGAGAAGTTGAAAGGACTTGGCAGTGTTGCCATCCAGGTCGTGAGTTTATATGAAGCCGAAGAGCCATAGGTGTTCCATAGCCCAGAAAAATAAAATGCATCTGAACTGTCGTCTATTATGATCGACAAGTCAGTGGCCATTGTGGAAGAACAGAATAGTGGACTGGGCCCACGAACTATGGAATCGAGTGGCGAGATCCGGCAATATCAAGATTTTGGTTCACAAACCCTGGGTGAGAAATAAAGCTGAGAAGACGAAGTCTTTTAATTTAGCCACACTAACAGCGCAATCACGATAATGCGTATGGCTAAAGTTTTGTTTCAAAATATTAAGTCCAGAACCGTGTGACCGCTGCATAGTTGCAGTCTATAGTACATACCGCAATATAGTATGACAAGTGTAAATGTCTAATGTATTTTTAGAGAGACCAAGGAAAAACTCAAATAGCAATGATATATTGTGTTTGTGGGCGAGCTTGGGAAGTGGTGTCATAGGGGGGTGGACTGGAGATTTCAGGTGCAGGATTTTCATTATTTGGAGGTTGGTCAGGTAGATGGGATGTAGTTGCCTGCATTGCCGAGTTTAACTTCACTGGTTGGGGCTGATGCTGCGGCTGCGACTGCAGGTTGTTTGCATCTGAATAAGGTTTAAAAATAATTTAATGGATGATGAACATTATTCTCAACACACCATCCTGGTACTGAGAAATGTTTTCTGTTTGCCTGGCTTTTCTCCGCTCCAGAAACAACCACGTTCCCAGTATTGCAGCAAGGGCTAATGCTCCAATGATCCCACCTACAATGGCAACAGTCAGCCGCTGTGGTGTACCCACCTGCGAAGGCTGCGGTGCAGAAGATGGATACGAATCAGTCGACACGGACGGGATTGTCGTTGTTGTGTTATTGAGAAGAGGCATTGACAGTAGCGTATCGAAGGACGGCTTATATGTGATGTAGTCCAATATGAAGTCTAAATGTCTGGCAAATGTGATGTTGACAACGAGAGTGTGGTCGCCAGCAGGGAGGTCTTCCTGAGAAAAGTATACGAAATTGGCCTCATCTCCAGGGCCGTCCCCGACCTCAAATAAACCAGTGATGTTGTAGGTTTTAGACGATATAATTGTGCCATCAATTGCGTATGTTGCACCTAAGTTCCCCATCTTGAACCAAGAGCGTATCCCATACACCGAAACGGATGTTCCTGCAACAAAACTCAACAAACTCGTACCCAAAATTCCTAGAAAACTCCATGAGCGCACCTGTGAACCGAAATGTGAAGGTGTCACCGGGAGTCGAACTACGGTGTGTGCTATTGCCATAAGGATATCCTGCCTGGAGATAGTAATTAGAGAGAAATTGACTTGTATTCCGATTCCAATGGCCGGAATAGAGGATTAACGGATTATCATTGTCCACAATAACAGTTGTTCCAGCTAGACGAGTGTGATTTCCGGCATTGACAATGGCAAAATCAATCAATGTCCCATACGTGGAGGTTACATTGATTGTATGGTCTCCTTCCGACAACGTCGGTGATTGAAACCACTGTCCATAAGGCCTGACAGTGACATCGTCGTACGTTACATTGAACACCGTCCCATTATCAATTTGCAGTCTTTGCACAACATGGCTAGACTCCAAGTGACCGATGAATGCGACTGACGTCCCTGAACATCCCACCAATTATCGGAGCATTCATCACACAAGTCATGACACACCTTTGAAGGAGAAGACAAAACTTGCAGGACCCCTGTTGGAAGCATACCAGGACGTGCCTTTATACAGTGAAGCCTCGGCCTGTAGTCCGAATGTATCCCATGCTGTGGACCCGGTCGCATTGGCATCGAATACATTCAGACTGTCGTCTACTATGATTGACAAACTCGTCGCCATTGTAGCAAAGAACAAGGTGAAGGAATTGAAATAGAGGAAATCGGGAGAAGGTGGATGACTCGGAGTACCTTGATCGAAGTAGGCAGGTTATTATTTCATTAGTAGAACCAAAAAAAGAAACGCAGGGGTACCTTTCAGTTCCCTTGCAGACTTCACTATATGTTTGGATGGGGGTACTGGATTCCACTTCGACTATGAGCATTGCAAGTGTGACTCTTGTACTTATGTACGTTTCCAGCGAAACAAAACACATCAATTGGATAAACCCATTCCGGCCCTGTCCGAAGGTTCTTAACTCGAGTCTGCCACAGAAGGCGCAGTTCAGGTGAATTCGGGTGAGAAGAAAAGCGGAGGTGCTACAAATTAAATAGGTGATAGCTCAGAAAACATGTTCGAGTTCCACCTATTCCAGTGATTCGGAGCCTACCGGAGATTTATCGGTGATAGAAGGTTTTTCGCCTTTCCCACCAAGGAGCTCTGAGATGAGAACTACCACTATTTCGTCCGTGTTCGCTGGTCAACCCGAGAAGCAATGCAAATAGGTACGGGTGGAGTTGCGACTGCCGGTGATCTACCAGATCCACAAGAGCTCGGAAATGACCCGCTGCTATGCGTGATCGCGGCGAGGGACATGCTCGAGTGTGACACATAATATTGGGCCCAGACGGTATTGAAAATTGTACTAAAGGCCACTATTACTTATGATCTTATAGGTTGTTATATCACCCGGATAGCTATTAGACTCTAGTGAGTCTGGATTGCATTATTTGAAACTCTACGTCCACCTTCGCGAAGGAGTCATATATATACAAATCGTAATGAATGCTCATGAAGTGCGCCCAGTGCATCCACCACTTGGAAACGCCTCACAGAGAGTCAGGCATATAACCCACCCACGTCAGAAAAGCCGCTAAAAACAATGCAAGGCGCAGAACTCCCAAACAACCTTGTTCTGATTTGCGGTCATCGTAGGAATTATAACCTCGAGCTCCAATCGATTGATAGTGGGAGAATAAACCATCTGGCTCGATGTAACCGCCGTATCGTCCGGATTGATACCTCGATGCGAAACTGTCTAACGAGGTAGAAAAAAAAATCAGGCGGAGGAAACAAATGGATCATTCAGAGATAATGACCTTTATCGACACCCTTCTCACCAAATCCCAAGAATCGCACAATTCCCACAAGCAGGGACGTTGGGATCGTCCACAACGGAAACTTGATGATTTGGAGGGGTAATTTCGGGTATAAGGCCCATACGACAAGTCCAGCAGTGGTCAAACCTCTGTGATCGAAGACTATATGTACAATATTTAATCAACTCCGAATGTGACTGAAAGAAAAGGTTTTCGTACTGGCAATGTGGTAGGCGTTGGCAAGCCATTTTGTAGTATCTTCCATTTCTGGGAGTGCAACATGATAGGCGTTGGCAAGCCAATCCGTACCTTGCTGTATTATATGATCGAGTTCTGGGGCTGATGAAAGTATGCTTGTAAAAGCTGGAGACATAATTGAGGAGATATCGGAAGAAGCACTGACCTTTTACACGAAATTTAAGCGCTCGTGCACGGGCCAAGAGTCATCGGCTGTCATAGTGGCCAATGCTGTCGTTACCCTGGGTCAATAGTACCTCCCGCGTCGGGCCGTTTTCGTTCCTTCGGTCTTCCATCCGCCCGGAATCAAAAGAGTATTTTGTCCCCCACAAACGCGATCCTCCCTTGCCAAACACGAGTTTTTCAGGTCATTTTCCGAACCCGGGCCCCGAGACAACACCCTCTTTGTGGACGACTTCATTATTGCGGACAATGTCATTGCCACTTCCATCCAAAATGATCGTGAGTGTTTTTGTGTCTCCGTCCGGCCGACGTATGACCTTTGCTTGAGATTTTCCTGACAAGGAGCTATCGGTGTTCAAGTTCATCGAAACAAAGCACTCCTTGGCCATGTAACGGCCACGGAATGCAGACCAGACATCACTGCCGCCTTCAATAGTGAATTGAAAAATGGAATCACCCACTGATTATGCCACCAACTCGCCGGAGAACGGGCGTCCAAAAGAAAGACCAAACGCGAGCAGCAGCTCAATGCGATACCCTACTTGCAGTTAGCGCGACCTGACACGTACGTTGCGCAAGGATTACTCATCGACTCATCGAAGATTACCGATTATCCGTTGCACTCCTTCGAACACACCAGACGTACGTTGGTATATCTGCCAAGAATCCTTTTACCACCCGCTTTCGAATGCATCATTCCAAGGCGATGTTAATGACAAGGCTCTCATCATGCTGAAGGATCAGCTTTGCCGAGTGGGAACTTATTTGATGAAGAAGCTATTCTCAGGTCCATTCATAGAAAAGGGGTGGTGCCTGGCGTAGTAGAAGCCGCACACCATGAAACGATTTGAAACCGTTGGTCTGAGATGAGCAAATGGATTTGGCTTGGGCAATTTGGATTGGCCTTCACGCAATCTTTACGATATCCCACTCCAAGGCAGTGTTGGTGTGCTGTTCGATGTTCTGTCAGAGTTCGCAACCTCGGTGACGCCGATAACGGTTAATGTAAGAGTCATTGCACCGTCCAAGCTTGTGATAACCGTTGGCTCATATTTACATCATCTAGCCCGCCTTATAGAAACGAATACGACTATTTCATACGACCCTCAGTCATAGTTAACACGATCCTGTGCGAGCCGGGAGACAGCCAAAAAATCTTCCTTACGAAGCTTTTCGAAGAAACAAAGAGTAAAGTGAAATTCCATCTCCCCAGCTTCGCCAGAGGTTGATGAGAAAGTGAACAACGTTTCTACGGAATATGATACGAGGTCCAAAATGGTTTGGATGGCCATCCTCTTGAATGCTCCATGTTGAGACGTATGATCTTTCCGCTTTCCAGCATGATTTTTCATGGGCTGACGATAGCTACAGTGGGAAGATATAGTGGTATGACACAGGTCCTCCAGGTGAGGACACCGACGCAAAAGAGGACAAATTCTGCAAATCGGATGACCACCCCCAATTTAACGCGAGCCGACATGAAAATATCTCTTGAACTTGAAGGCTTCCCGCCCTCCTCGATCAATTTGTAGTTTTATTCCCACATCTGCAACCTTCAAAAGTTGAGTTCCGCTTGACATGTCACGCGACCAGACCGAATTCCCTTTTACGCATCTGACAGTGCAATTGGCCTCATGTTCTTTTGACATATGAAAGCCTCGAAGGAATCCCACGGTTTACCTTCACTCCTGCGATATGACTCAGGCTCATGAATCATCGGACGACTCTGATATAATACCACTGGTAACCAACCCTTCATCCCACCTTTATACGATCCATACGCGCACCGGAGAGGGGAATGTCTGGCTGATTGCCGTTATTCCATTGTTACTTCATTTTGTATCGGTCATCGCCCTCGTCTCCGCCATCCACTTCTATGTCGATAACCATGACTTCAATCTGCGATCACGTACCGAACTTGGAGATTTCACCCCCCTCCAATCGGATATAACTACAGCCATATCAAGCAGTATTGCCTTGTTGCGATTCTTTGCTGCAATGTGGTCCGGGTCGATGATTCTGCGATGCATTTTTATCCTGATGGAACGGGATCGCATCTCTCTCCAGGAAATCGACTACCTTCTAACTTGGCAGTTTCATATACACAGGCGCAAAGAAACGTCGGGCAGGATTGGATTGTTCGTTGCGATCATCCTGCTCGCTGCCTTTCCCTGCCAGTTGTCGGGACCAATCCTTACAGGATCAATTACATGGATCCCCTCCCATCGCCCCAGTTATCAACAGAACGTTACAGATATTGATATTGGCTACAAAGGCAACCATTCGAATTGGCTGGAATTTAATTCCTCGTATGGGAATACAATTCCACTCAATTATTCCATGCCTTCAGAGTTGTCGCGGGGACCCGTACATGCTTCAGCTTCGGCACTCGCCGCTTGGTATGGGTCGCGCGATGACGAACGAATTATGAAACGTACAATTCGTAGCGACGCTCAGCTTCCGATAAACACGACTTTGAACAGCATCCGATTACCCTACTTTGCGGTCACCAAACTCGAGTGGATTAGGAATTCGTTGACGGAGGTTCCTCGGGAAGCAAAGACGAGGTATTTTGAAACGTCAACTTGGAATCCATTTTGGGTCGATGGCTCGACGGGTAATTTTATGCTACTACCTGACGCTTGGGGTGTGGTGGCTGTCCCATCTGATTACAATGGTACGATATCGAAAACTAGTTTTATCGCTGGACGTTTCAACGGCTCCTCGAGAAATTTCAATACTTCGTTGTCCCAATCCTCAGTTTTCCCAATTCGACCTTTCGGCAACCTCTCGGACGGCATCGGCTGTGAAGACGTAGTAAGGGCCGAGAGGACTTGCATCATTTATGGTCGTATCTCCTATGTGGCTGGGGCAGCAGAGTGCAAGAATTGCAGGGTCTCCTCTTTGCTCACTGTGGCCGAACACGACAGTCTGCTCAAACTCGAACCCGACATAGCGACCATTTATGCCCTCACTATGATGCCCCTTGTCGGGATGCAACTGGTGCAGCAAAATTATTCTCTTCCCACAACTTTCCAGAATCTCGACAAATATGTCGCCGAACTGCTCATCAGGTCATACGCGGGATCATGGAATCACGTCACACGAATCATCTCCGAGGACCCATGGCACCTGGAGTCGGATAGCTCTGGTAACAAGTGGACGACTGGTGCTCAAATCTTCAAGCAAACGTCACAAGCAGAGGTGTTGTGGTGGAGAGTTGGATTATGGGTATCGTTAAACCTGATATTCACACTGTCCGGTCTTCTCTTCCTGGTCATTCAGTCGACTTGCGATCAACCAATCATAGGCAGCCCTTTCATCGCCGCTCTTTTCCTGGACACCACGGAAGTAGTTCATAAACGGGATCGCGCGTTATGCAATGTTTCCAAAGTTGTTAAGAAAGACAAGGAGATTGGATATCTACGCCTCCGCCGAAAGAGTTTCG
>Ga0307507_10007032_pt1 | contig 16673 bp, 10 predicted proteins | sample 7_EM_MG_FD_207223 | JGI IMG/M metagenome (GOLD analysis project Ga0307507, IMG submission 207223) | Populus trichocarpa ectomycorrhiza microbial communities from riparian zone in the Pacific Northwest, United States - 7_EM | ecosystem: Host-associated > Plants > Roots > Unclassified | place...
ATAATGTAGTACAACAGGGGGTGGAGGAACGAGTGCTCATACTGTATTCACAATGACGAAGGTACAAAGGGTCTAATTCCCATAAAGCAAATAGCTTTGCTTTGCGGGTAGGAGTGATATGAAGGAGATTCTAGTATTGAGAGTGAATGAACACCTCCCTTCGCTCATCCATAATTATCATTTTCACTATTGTCTGTGGACAAAATTAACTGCGCATCAACAAAAAGGAAGAACTTTGGCCAGGACAACAACACTCCCCCACCAACCCCTCCATTGTTAAAACGGGGAAAAAAAATAAAAAGCATAAGTTCAGAGTAGAACAGAGAGAAAGCTCTTTTGGTGGCGTTGAAAATGCTGGGTGGCGAGGAGGGTTGCGCCGCTGTCGATCGTTAGGTACCATCGGCTACATTGTTCTCTTTTTATTAAACCCACCATATCTTCGAAATTTCACATAATTCTGACGCATCCTCCGGCACTCTTGTAGGAACCACATTCCGAATACACGATGAGAATACAAGTACACTATCCTTCTTTAGTGGAAAAGAACTAGCCCAAACTGAGAAATGGGGAAGGCAAATCTTGACTGAGAAGGGCGACCGCGCCGACTACTAGCACTATTCACCCAATGTCTTAAATAAAGTATCATATCAGGGTCTCATGCCGCTGGATTACTCTCCCAGTTCCTATTATGGAATAGCTTATCCTCCAATATTTTAGCCAAAAAAATATGTTGGGAGGCGTTCCGTTCCCTCATACAAATGGCCCATTTCCTTCCGTTTCAAAACGGAAAGAACCCTCTTTTTACAGTAGAAATGGTCGCCGAACGGAACGGAGCCGTTCCAACGGAACAGGCTCTAGTATGTTTACTGCTCCTGCCTACCCATTCAAGGCAGCCCACACGGAAGATGTACTAACTATCTATGCGGTCTACCCTGTTGATATTACAACCTCCCACCTCTACCAAACCAACTATAATCCCAACAATCTCAAAGAGAGATGTGCAGTGTAGACTATTGCTTTTGTTCAGTGAGCTGTACAAAAAAGCTTGGGATGGGCCTGGCTTTATAATAAGTTTGATAAGTAAAGTTTCAGCTGATTCATTCATAAGGCTTTGTGTGCTTGTACATATGCTAAGCTAGATGACTTCACCCCAGCTAATCCAAATAGATACCTGCTAACCAATCTAGCCTCCACCCTAGGCGCTCTAGGGTGTTGGTTTATCCCAGCGGAGGACCCGTGCGGCGCCGCAGGATAGCATTTAATGGGATGGTGAATTTCTGGCTACCGGTCTTATAAACATGGGCAGAGTGTTCTCGACAAAACTTCGGGGGAGATTGATCGGAAGAAAGTCCTGAGGCATCCATGAGGTTCTACCAAAAACCCCGCTTTCCTTCAGCTCACAGCAGCTCCATCAATCTACTAGTTCAATTACTTGCCTCTACTAGTTTCCAAGCAGCGGAGGAGCTTCAATTTTTGGTTTATGGTAATACCAGCCCTTTCAATGATACCGACCTGCTCAACAGAGTGTGGAACAACTATACTGTTGCCGGTGACCAATCTCAAATCTTGACCTAGTTGCCACTGGAGCCTAGGCTATAGCACAAAGACGTGCAAGAGAGCCGGATCAAAATGTGGGGGGACAGGTGCTGCAGACCGAGAAATTTAGGGGCCAGTGGTGGGGATGTGAACCCTGTAGCACAGTTTTGTTTTGCTATAGAGATCCGGGGGGTTAGCAAGACTTTTATTAGGTAACAAGGAGAACCTCGATGAGTGGAGGGGGAGGGTAAGTGGTGACAAACTGCGGGGATAGCTCATTAATGATAGACCGGCCGTGAGATTGGGCCAGAGGCTAGGGGTCATAGTAGCATGTTTTTACTTTGACTTTGAGGTGCAAAAGGAACAGCCATCAGCGAGTATGCTAAGTGCTCTGCTCAAATAGGTCTTGAGCAGACTAGAAGAGATACCGGAGGAAATAGCGCAAGGATATAAAGACTATAAAGAGGTCACTGATGGATGGGGCTGTAACTTGTCGATATTGTGAAGATGCTGCAGACTACCGCTCCTAAAAAGACCACGTTTATATGCACAGAGGCTCTAGATGAATATGGGGGGCGAGGTACCGAGTCAAGATTGCTGATTCCCCCAATAAGGTTCTGCGGAGGTCTTTAGGAACTTGAATATTCGTGACAGGAAGGCTGCATATCCAGGCTGAGACGGGGAAATCTTCCTGAAAGAGTATCAATTACTCAGGGCTGTTCGGTGGATACCCATCTATCTGTCCTTGGATAGAAGTCATGGTTGGTGAGTTGGGTACTGCTGAAAACACACCAAAACGGCCGAACTCCGGAGTCCCTGAAATACCGAGTTGTACCCCACAAGGAAATATCAATAGGCATCTAAAGATCTAGTAAATGCGAAATTCACATTTCTATAACAAATTCCTTTATTCTGTGAGCAGCGCTCGCCGATTAACGTGCCCCATCCTCAAACTGGAGCTAAACCCCAAGAATTTGTATGGGCTCTCGTACAAGCGCGGCCGGTAGATATATCCGTCAGGTGAGTCTGATAAGAAAAGTTTGGTGAACCATTTTGTTGAAATTTGTCCAGATAAGGCAGGTGACGGATAGATCTATCGGCCGCGCTTGTAGAAAAAGATGAATATTTTGAAAATTGCCAACTTCGTATCGCCACAATCCATTCAATGCTGCGCCCACGCGGCAAAAAAAAACCTCCCTTTTAATGAACTGGCCTGGGGTAGGACAATTTACAAGCGGCCTAGTTTCTGGAATTGATAATAAGCCAAAAGCCTAGTTTTCTTAGCGCTAGAGATTTCAAAAAGCCCTAGTCTACGCCAGCTCAGTAAAAGCGAGGTTTCACGGTATTTCTAATATTGAAATACCAGAATTAGAACACTCAGAGCCGCTATTTTACCAAGAATTGATTTACTTTCTCTGAGGGTCGGGTTCTGGCGCTCTGAAAAGTGTCATGTTTAATGTAAAAGTGTCCACCAACGATCACTTTTGTGAGGGAACTACTGGTATATCAGCAGGCGAGGTCTCAACGAGCCTGGTGTCAACGGCGAGGTATCACCGGGCAAGATAACAACGGGCGAAGCGCCAACGGCGAGGTGTCAACGCGCGCGAGGTATCAACGCGAGGTATCAACGCGTGAGCGTGGTGTCAACGGGCAGGGTCTCAACGATCAACTGCAAATGATTTCTCAATCAGTAAATAACATTAAAAATACAAGAACAATTTCGCTTTGCTGGAAAAAAATACTAAAAAATGCTAGATATGATAGATTAATCAATTAAGCTAATTTTAAGGAAAATTATGCTTTTGTGGTAATTCAATGCTTGAGTAAAATACAGGGGTCAGGTCTATTCAAGTTAAGGATTCCCAATCAACTCACAGCATCAACCATCTTCTACCCTTCCACTACAACTCATCCAGTACCACCTGCCTAATTACATTTTTGCATTATCACCTGCCTATTACCTCAACTCTATTGATCTTTGACCTCATCCCTGAAGGAATTACCTACCTAGATATGAAGAGAATGCTTGTTACTCAAATACCTCCAGGACTCTACAGAATTGAGTCACATACACAATTCCACAGGAAAGACTAATTCCTAGGAAGTGACCCAACTCTTCTTGAGCAGTACTATGACAAGGGCTTTTTTCTGAACCCATTGGAAATTGAGACTTGGGGCAAAGCAATAGCCATCTCCTTACCCAGTATGTAGGGTCTACCCTCTTGACTATGATAAAGCTAATATATTCTAGCATTGTGGCTCAGATGGCAGTTTGCTTTGCATGGGCATGCAGTACCTATGAAGGCCTCTGAATATAGACAAATTCTAGATTCATGGGAGCTTAAACCTGGATCTACAGAAAATTTTCAAATTCAGATGGCATTGGTGGGCACTGAAATGTACATTGTTTTCTTAGATAAAAACAAATTAATACAAGCTTCAATCATTCCCAAATACCCTACTACAACAGAGTCTATGGGTGTTTGGTATACCAGCCTGGCACCTTGTCCAATTATCAACTTTCCTGCCTTTAAAGACAACCTCCTCCTTCCTCAAAACCAAGAAGCCCTCAGAGATTAGAGCCAGTCAACAACAGTCTATACTCACCTGACTGATACAAAATACAATCATCTTTGGAATGGTATTGGTACCTCACATGCAGCAGAGATTTTACATCTTGCTGGCATACATCCAGAGGAAAAGATGCAGAATGTTTGGGGTAAAACTGCCTCCAAGAAGAAATTGATTAAAGTTATTGACCAATACTTTGCTATGGTAAATATTATTTTCCTATTTAATTATCAATCAAATTTTATATTAACCTATAATTAGGCACAATCCCCAGAATACACAGCAAGAGTAGCTGCCAATAAAACCACATCCCTGCCTTTGAATCGTCTCCAGCTACAACCAGGTACTACTACAGCCAATTCACCAAAGTCTATAGAAAAACACACACACTTCTCTCCTACCCATTTACAACAGCTGGTTCAACCAAGGTCTATTGCATCCTGACATGACCTCACTACCAGAGGATTGGGAGGAAAATCAGTTTACTGCATTGAAAAGGCAGAAAAAGAAGAAAGTGCCAGTATATACTATAGAGTTATCTCCATCAGTAGAACTAGGTAGAGAGAGTAGGACAGGGAAGAAACAGAGTTTGCTTATAGTAACAGGGGGTAATGGTAGTGGTGGAGACAGTGGAAAGAATGGAAGGAAGGAAGACAAAAGGAAAAAAAGATCAAAGTACACATACACAGCTATTTGGAAACAACCAGAAGGGGCTAAAGGAAGGGTACAAAGCTTAGAGGAGGTTATTAAGTCAGGTAGGCCACTTGATCAAAGTGCACGTAGGGCAGAGATTGGAATTTCTAGTTTTTATAATACACATAAGGAGGATAGAGATAGGGAAAAGATCACTTATAAACATGGTCATAGAAGGAGCATTAAGAATGGTAAGGTAGGAAGGCCAAGGAAGAGAAAAAGATGTGCAAAGGATGAGGTATGATATAGGATGGTTAATTGGTTTTTACTTTTTTTTCCTAATCTGATCAGAAGTGCGGTAGCTACAACGAACCCTTCTGTCTTTTGAGTGAGGGAAATTCTTTTGTTACCTTTCATTCTAAATAAGTCGTTTCTTTTATTCCTGTGTCTTTTCCACTCTCTTTTAAATTTTGATCGTTGACGTTGCTTTCGAGTGCTCGCGTTGTCATTTGGGTTCGTTAGCCGTTGACCGTCTAAGGGACCGTACTGGACTCACTGCCGGGCATGCCACAACCAATAGTTTTCCCGCATTTTAAAATTTATTTTTCTTTCTTTCTTTCGCTTGTTCTTCCGTTCGTTTGTTTCTTTGTTCTTCTTTACTTAGTTCCCTCTTTCTTTCTCCTTGGGATGGTGTGGGAAACTGGGGCTTAATGTTGTGATTTTCAGTTTCGATCTTTTCTGTTCGAGTTACAAATAAATTACCTGAAATAAGAGGTACTATAGGACTGAGAACAATGCATGAATGGGAAAACTTGCCTAACTAACAAACCTAGGTATTTGATAGGGGGGAGGACGCTGAATGGAGGTTAAAACCAGAGAAACCAAATATTAGAAGAGATTAGCGGCCTAGAGAGCAGGCCGGGCTAGGCCGTAGTGATGGGCAGGATACAAGCATAATCGAGAAAATCACGGGGTTATGCCCCATCATGATCTAATCGAGAGGCCACCGTGATCGAATGATCGATGAAATGTGTCGGAAATATCGTATTCGAGGTGAGCGATTGAACCGGAAGTTAAGACTTCACTGAATGTGAGAAGAGTACGGTTGTGGAAGAAGGATCAGAATTGTCCGTTGTCTCTTGTTCATTGACTCGGGTGCCGGGCAATGGCACTTATACCCGTGAGAGGTATCTATATACAGTGCCAATGATATGAGTTCCCACTATGCCCTACCAGGCATACTTCCGTCACATTGGAGCCATTTTTCCAGCAAAATGGAGGAACACTAATCGAGTGATCCATCATGGCAGTGCTCGAGCATTGAGTACAGCGATCGCCATTGATTGTGACCGAGTGTGATAGATTTCCTGGTATCGGAGGTGAAAACTTCACCCAAGCCTATATCCCGCAGCCAGGTTTCCCGCTGATGCTAGATCAAATAGCTCTCTATCAATTAAAATAATATAGATTATTAGTATTTGGACTTAGGTTATAATAATAGAGGGCCCCTACCATATTGGTCACCTAGTGATCACCAAAATCTGTCACTGATCCGGAGTCATTGTCGCTAGAAATTGAGAAATCCTGACTCGACTACATAAGAATATGAGTGTAGAGGTTTGGACGAGTACGTGAGCTGTGCATTCCTATCGCAAATGGTTTCCTGCGACCAAGGGAAGGATATTTGATCTAAGTCTCCGTGGCGCTTACTCTTGAATGGAAGAGAATACAGCGGTTGCGACAACCGGTGTTCCAAACTGCGGAAGGAGGCGGGAGGGAGCGATGCCGTGCTAAGAGCCGCTTCTGCATAGCCACGGCGGGCAGCACACCAGAGCGGTGTTCGGTCTGACCTATCCGGTTTGTCGGGGCTGACATCATCCCCTCCGAGCAATATTCTCACCACTCCCCTATGCCCATTCCAGGCAGTACACACCTGCGCCGTGTTCGGCCGTCGATATCTAGATTGTCGGGGTTGGCGTAACCCATCTGGGAAGTATTTTCACCACTCCCTCGTGCCAGCCCCAGGCAGCCCATAGGAGAGACGTTCTACTTCTGTAGCCTATTTGGTTGATACTGTATTACAACCTTCTACCTCTACTAGATTAGCTACAATCTCAACAATCCTGAAGAATGATGCACAGTGTAGACCGCTGAACAGGGAAGGTTTGTCGAAATTAAGGTGAGGGAAACGCAATTTCCTTGCATTTCAAGAGGATTTTTGTAGATATATGGTTGCCATAATCGTCAAATAGCTTCAGCCCAAGCTGTCATGCACAATTCGAAAGATTTCTTTTTGAGTGCATTCCCCAATATAAAGAATATTCGAGAAACTGTGCGCCCTAATGAAGAGAGGGGTGTCCTAGAACCGGTTGCCTAGGAGATCGCAAGAGGGGCCGGTCGAAAGAGCCTTGTCCTGATGGGAATTCAGATAACTTGGGCGGGCCGCAGGCCTCCGCTATTGTTGAGTGAGCCTTACCAAAAAGGCTAAAGATGAACTAAGAGGTACTCTTGAAGAGTTAAATGGGTTAACCAGACCGTGGAGGCCTCCGCGTCTAGAGGGAAGAGTCCTTGACAATAGCCTAGCAATGCGCCTATTGAAGGAGCGTCATCACCATCGAGATCCGGCGATCCCGGGTAGCTTATCTAGCATCGCTGCTCCTACATACGTTCCAAAACTTTCTTCGGGAGTTTTCTTCAGGATGTCTGCCGTCAGACTACTGCAGATCGCGTCTGGGGCTGGACTTCGCCCAGTCCAGTCCAGTGCGAAGACAGCTGATGATGTTACGTCCTGGTGGAGCGATGCGTATAGTTGCTACTCTTCTAAAAAGCCGCTTCCCAACCTCGGCCTGGATGTGGTCTTCCTGTCACGAATATTCGAGCCCCTGGAGACTTTTGTAGAAGTTGATAAAGTGGATCAAGAAGCTTGACTCGATGCCCAGCTCCAAATTCATATAGAGCATCAATGAATATGAATGTGAGCTTTTCAGAAGATGTAGCTAGTAGCGAAAACATAATATCGTCAGCAGCAGTCCTAACTCACAAATGGCACTTCTCTGGTCTTAGTATGCTCGTGATATCTCCTGCGGAGTCTCGTCTAGTCCGCCAACTAGTTGTTTTAGTAGGGCGCCTAGCGTGCTAGTAGAGGACTGCTCCTTTTGAAACATGCAACAGGGGCGTTCCGTCCTCCAACCTGATCACACACTGGCAACCTGTCTATCACCAATGAGCTAATATCACAGCCTGTCAGCACTTGCGTTTTTCTTCCCTCCTTGAAGTTCTTCCTTGTCACCTAATAAAAGTCTTGCCAACACCCAGGTCTCAACAGCAAAACAAGACTGCGCTATCGGATTCACCTCCCCACTATCTGCATGCCAACTTCTAAATTCCTCGGTCCGCGAGGGCCGTTCCCCCACGTTCTCAACTCGGAGGTCTCGGATATCCTGGTGCAGTGACTTTGGATCCAATCGGGATAACTAGGCTAAGATATTAGATCGGCAACGGTTAGGCTATTAACAGTCGTGTTCAAAGCGTTAGTATTATTACTGAATTATTGAGACATTTTCTGCTCCTTCCTGCTTAGAATGTTGTAGATGCTGGACGATAGAGCTAGTCGCCTATCTGTACTAGAATTCCTAGGAGCGAAGAAAAGCGGGGATTTACCTGACTGATGCCTCAGGACCGTTCAATCAATCTCCAAGACAATACCTGCACTCTGCCTACGCAACAGGAAATGCCACACCTCTCCATGTGGTAGCCTGCCGTACGGCATAAAACCCCCCGATGCGGTAAACCGAAGCCCTAGTAGGCAACATATACAAATCAGGCCATGTAAATGAACCAGTCGAAAAATTCAAATATCACATCACCCACCTGTAGCCAACATGGCTGTGCTACAGGATAGAAGGGCTCTCGTGTTCGGTTGGCTTGCCCTTTTACACCGAATGCAACTGAATACGGTTCCTGTGGTAAGACTTTAGAGATGAGCCTGAAGCTTCGTTCGCTGATACCCTTGCTCTCTCTAAACTAACGGTAAAGATAAGAGTATACACGAACCCGTAATGAAATCATCCACATCCTCCCACGGATCACCATACCCCCGTTTTCCCCAATGCATACCCCTACTCCCTTGCGCACTCAGCGGGATAGCAACGAAAGACACGTCTAGTGAAGACACCCACTCCCCAGTGCTTTTCATCGATAATACCCTGATGCCCGAGCATGTTCTGCCACCACCCCCCATTTTGACTCTCCTGTATTCAACAAGGCCTTGGAGGATCTATCGCCAGAACTCTAGACCTTATCAAAACAGCGAGAATATGGCTACTCTATAGGGATGGTTACGAAATCTTAACTGCTGTGCTAGACTCGGAAGCCCATAAATATATTTCTTATTATCACTACTATTACTTTATTTAGATAATCATACATAGGTAGAGCGAATGAGCAAGATGATCTTCAAGGCTGACTTCGGCCCCCAGATTATAGGCCTAGACTCCTAAGTGCATTACTTGCTAATGCACCCTATAAGCTCCCTGAAGCCCCACCCCCTCAACGACTGCCCCAATTATACAAGCCCAACCCACCCGCCCTTACCACTATCGATTTAGAAAGGTACCTGAGGCTTGATGATGTATACGTGGATTTTATAAGGGAGATTACGGCCTAACGTGCTATGCGCACGATTGTGGAAAGCTCTATTGAGCGGGAGTGTGTTCCCTATGTTTCTTTTGCTTCGTGTGATTTCGGAGAAAGTTACACTAATTATTTTTCCTTACTTTATTAGAGAATTTTGCAGAAAAGGATGGACACATGCGGTGAGCGAGATATGGCGCCCGGATTTAGATTCATTACCCCCTCTTTCTCAGATATATTTGGGGGAAGGGAGTTACGAAAAAAATAACTATCTTTTCACTTTACCTTTTCTATCGGATTGATTTCCACATAGTTCACACTTATCTATCATGCTCACGAAATACCAATAACAGTTATCAAGACAGTACAGTGCCACAAATTATCGACAATCCAGACCCATCCACGCATTTTGGGCCCCGGAATACCTCTACAAGCCCCCATAATACCACTAAAAGTCTATAAGGCCCCAAATCATAATCACAGCGATAGGAGTCACAGGTAACACTTAATGAGCATTCAAGCCTAGCAATTCAATAGCTGATACAAGTGTCAGGCTCGGGCTCAGGTTACTTTATCTGGGGAGCCTCTGGTATCGGTATCCCAGATGCCGAATGTTCGAAGTAAGCAATAACCCTCATTCTTGTAAGATACTCCCCTGCCGGGGAATCCGGACACAAGCGCTGAGAGAAACAAGGCAATACCAAGGTCTAACCTTACTCTTTCACCGATACGGCCAATGATGATATTACTTAACACTACTGGCTTCAGCAATGCTCCCTGGGTGAGACAGAAGACACGACAGGGATTTGTGCTTGGACTTCGTTAAACTATAGGGAGGGAAGGCTCCTCTCCAGCGCCATCTACCTCAACCGCACCGTTAATGCGCTCACGGGTGGCTCCTCCCTAAAGAACCCCTGGCATGGAGATTTCTGACGAGGCCTTATTGCCGGGGTGCTGCTCTAGAAAGATTTAATGGCACCAGAGGAGATTGACTTAAACTAGAAATGGAGAACTAATTTTTATAAAAAATGATGTTTTGTTAGCAAACAAAAAACGAAACTGAAACCATGATGAAAAATATCTAAGTCTAAAACTCCCCGGAAGTACCCCGATGAAGTGAAACTAGTATTCCCAACAGTCCGGAGGCCCTGTGGGGGGCTGTCAAGAGCACCGGACCAGACTAGACTCCCTCTAAGTGTGCGTCCAAGGCGGCGAAATCCTAGGACGGCCGTCTTTGGCTCAGACAGCCGACCCTAAGGAGTGAGACAATGCTTTTCGGGGGAGGAGGTAGGATTGCAAGCGTGCCAAGGGACGCCCGGCGGACAGCGGAGGGCAGGATGGGTGATGTTTCGTGATTCCGCCCTCCCATCTCTATTCCGAAATCCGGCCAAACAGGTGGAACGACCCGCATAAGAAATCGGTGATTAACTTGTGGAATATCCTCTACTCAGAAATGAGCCTCCAGGTTTTATCTACTTCTTCAATTAATAACGTGCTTAGGGGCATTCCAAAATCCAAGGGAGAATTACTAGACTGGTAACCATACCCTCAACTCTATAGGGTGGTGAGGTACCCATCGATATAGGGTGCCCAAGTTAAATGGGTTGATGGGTGGTGGGTAAATGGAATGGTGTGCGGCCATGAAAGGCACGGTTTGGTCGTACAATATAAAGGACTGCGAGGGGCGCGAGAGCCTAAGGATAATTGCCAGAGCTTGTCGAGTACGAGACTCCCGAGCCCACAGTCCATCCGGGCACCCGGCTATCGGGCGTAGGGGGTCCGCTTACCCAAAATACGGTGGACCGTAGCCCATAGTCCTATAGTACCTCCAAGGCGGGCGGACCAGGTCGCTGGGAGCACACGAGCAAGAGATTCACAGCTTATGAACCGCAACCGCAAATTGGAAAAATGGAATAGGGAAATGAAAAAAATTAATGGAAAAATGAACTGGAAAAATGAAAATGGAAAAATAAATTGGAAAAATGAGCTGTGGAAATGAGTCGAAGAAAATGTTATTTGTGCTTGTCAGTGTATGGCGGGTTATGGGCTGAGGAGCTGCGGGGGTTGTAAAGGTTGAGGGTTGTGAAGGCAGACGGTTGTGGTGAGGGTTTAGAGCTGTAGGAAATTGTGTGGAAACCATGGCTCATATATATCATTTGCGATATTATCAAAGAGCAGAAGGCTGGCCTACCTTTCCTCCACCCTCAAATAGAACCACGATTAACCCTTCGTCAGGCTTCACCGAGCCACTAAATTTTGGCCAGTGTAAAACCTAAATCGCTATACTTATGCTCATCCTGTAAGTACCTACACCGAGCCGTACGAAATTATGAAGGTATCTTCGTATCCTAGTTTTTTCCGATGAGGAGCCCCATGGTCCCACTTCCAGCCCTTCTCGGCCTCTTCCATCAAATTGAAAACCCTATTATTTCCTAACCTATTTTTGGAGGCTATCTCGCTTCCCGGTGGGATACGTTAATACCCTAATGCCCGAGCATGCCTTACCATCACCTCCACAGCCTCTACGCATTCCATTTGACTCCCCCGTATTCAACACTGAGCTTGATGGACCTATCAACGGAGGTATGCTGGAACTCTGGACCTTATTTACCAAAGAAACAGCGAGACTATAGCTACTCTATGGGAATTGTTACGAAATTTTAACTGCCGCGCTAGACTTAGAAGTTTGTATATATATTTGTTATTATCACTATTATTTGGATAATCATAAACGGATAGGGCGATTGGGCAAGATGATATTTAAGGTTGACTTAAATTAAGCCCCCAGATCATAGGCCGATATTCCTGAGCGCATTACTTGCAAATGCACCCTATAAGCCCACTGGAACCCCACCACCCCAACGACTACCCCAGCTATACAAGCCAAACCTACCCGTTCTTATCAATATTGATTTGGGAAGGCACTTGAAGCTAGATGATGTATACGTGGAACGCATAAGGGAGATTACGGCAGAACATGCTATGCGCACAACAGTGGAAAGCTCTATTGAGCGGGAGCGTGTTCTCTGTTTCTTTTGTCTTGGGTGATTTCTGAGAAAGTTCCCCAAGTTATGATAGTTCGTTTTCCTTATTTTATTAGAGGATTTTAGCAAAGGATGGACATATATGATGAACCAGAGATGATGCCTAGATTTGAATTTATTACCCCCGCCTTTCCCGGCCCGGATATGTTTGGGGGAAGAAAGTTACAAAAAAAATAACTCTTTTTTCACTTTACCTTTTCTATCAAATTACTCCATAATTCACATTTGTCTGCCATGCTCACGAAATACCAATAGCAGTTATCAAGACAAATTAAACAATACAGTACCTCAAACTATCAACAATCTCACACCCATCCAGGCATTTGGCCCGGATACCTCTACAAGCCCCTATTATCACTATAAGCCTAAAAGGCCCTAAATCATAAATCGCAGTGATAGGAGTGACAGGTAACACCTAATGAATATTCAAACCCCGAAATGCAACTCAAGTGTCAGGCACAGGTAAAGGGTACTTTATCTGGGAAGTCTTTGGTACTGGTGTCTCAGATCTTGGACGCTCGAAGTAATCGATAACCCTCATTCTTGTAAGATAGTCCCCTGCTGAGGAATGTGGACGCGGGTGCTGACGAAAATAAGGTAATACCGAGACCTAACCTTACTCTTTTACTGAAACAACCAAAAAATGCATTACTTGACACTCCTGGCTTCAATGATACTCCTATGGGTGATACCGAAGCCACGGCAGACATTTGTGCTTGGACTTTGTTAAATTATAGAGGGCGGCCCCTCTCCGGCATCATCTACCTCAACCGCACCGTTAATGCGCTCGCGGGTAGCTCCTTCCCGAAGAACCCCTAGCATGGAGATTTCTGACGAGCCCTTGCTGAGGTGCTACTCTTGAAGGATCAGGGGAGATTGACTTGAACTAGAAACGGAGAACTACTATTTATAATGATTTTTTGCTAGCAAACAGAAGGCGCAACTGAAACCATGATGAAAAATATCTAAGCCTAGAATTCCTCGGAAATACCCCGATGAGACTTGCCCTTTACCCTGTGTCGCAATGTGAAAGCAACACACCTACAATTGCACCCAGAAAAACTACACAGACAGCTAGCGTGTGCCATATACACCAATAGTGAGCAACGCTGATAGGCGGATGAAGTGGAACCGGTATTCTTAACGGTCCGGAGGCTCTGCGGGGGGGCTGTCAAGAGCACCGGACGGGACTGGACTGCCTCTAGGAGTCCATCTAAGGCAGCGAAATTCCTGGACGGCCGTCTTTGGCTCAGACAGCGGGCCCTAAGGGGTGAGACGGTGCTTTTAAAGAGTATAGGTGAGATTGCAGGCAGTGTCAAGGGACGGCCGGGTGAGATTCAGGACAGCGGCGGACTGTTGAAAATAATCGATGCGGGGGTAATGATCGATAGTGAGGGTTTTACTCAGTAGAGTTGAACGACTTAAGTGGAGAAACAGTGTTTGTATTAAGCGGAGATGAAAATCATGATTGATTGTGATAAGTCGACTTGAAAGGAAAGACTTGAGGTAAGTTGTGAACCGAAATGAAGGAGTGAGGAGAGAAAAGACACAGAGGAAAGAAGGACACAGGTGTGAAAGCTGAATGTGTTTTTGGCTGAATATGGGGCTCCCCCGAGGAACTAAGGCCAGTTTCATAGCTTGCATCACTTCGCCGATGCGTACGCGTACCACTGCGACGGGTGAGACATGTGTGTTCGGGGTGGGGTGGGGGACGGCAGGGGGTGGCAGGGGGTGGCAGAGGAGGGCCGGGGACGACACGAGTGATGTCTCATGATACTCTAATAATTGGTTCGGAGGTGTATGATTCCTACTTCGGCTAGTACCCGAGGTCCAAGCGCTAGGACTATGGTCCCTACAGTCCGTCCGGCCCTCACCTTCCCGGGCGTAGTCCGCCCTAGCGCCCCCAAAAAAACGGACTATGAGCCGTGGTCCGTCCCGTCCTACCCCGAAGACGGACGGACCGGATGGCTTGGATCGATTCGAGAAACAAGTGTGAAAGCAAAAATGGATTCGGCCGCTGGAAGTTCTTTGCAGATGTCTGTGACATTGAGGTGCCAGGGTTGTGCATTAGTGAATGTGCCTGAGGGGGAAACTGGTGGGACCTTATTAGCTTGAAATGTAAATACTCGAAAGCGAATTAGACAGGTATAAACGTACATTTTCAGTGCTGGCAGGAAGTAAGTCCATCAACATTTTAGACAGCCCTAAAGTCGTACTCATCTGGAAAGTAACGATATACCTAACCTGAAGTTAGCACATGCAAAAGGAACCCAGCCAAAAACATACCAGAATCTATATACAGCTGTTTGATAATCCGGGATAGTGCCTCGATGGACTAAGGGCAAAGGACTAATGGTAGCAACCCACACTATGCAGCTCAGGAAGAGTACACCCAGAAGGACGGCGGAGCACCAGCAGATGCAGCGGGCCATCGGTGCGAGGGGTTGCGGGGGTTGCGGGAAAACGTGTCAAAAGTGACAACACATAAACCACCACAATCCGAGCAAGAGATTCACAGTTTATGAACCGCAAATTAGAAAAATGGAATAGGGAAATGAACTAAAAAAGTGAACTAGAAAAATAAAAATAGAAAAATGATCCGGAAAAATGATCTGTGGAAATGAGTTGAAGAAAAAGTTATTTGTGGTTGTTAGTGTATGGTAGGTTGCGGAGCTGTGGGGGTTGTGAAGGTTGAGGGTTGTGAAGGTTGAGGGTTGAGGGTTGAGGGCTGTGGGAAATTGTGTCGGAACCACGGTTCATAAACCAGAGCAACCCAAAGGGACACACAACTAGGATTTGCGATATCAAAGAGCAGAAGATCGCCTAACTTTTTTCTATCCTCAAATAGGGCCACGATTAGCCCTTCGTCAGGCTTCACCAAGCCACCAAATTTCGGCCCCTATAAACCCAAACCGCCGCACTTATGCTCACCCCGTGAGTACCTACACCGAGCCATACAGAATTATAAAGGTATCTTTGTATCCTAGGTTTTTCCGATGCAACGACTGCCCCAATTACACAAGCCAAACATACCAGTTGTTATCACTATTGATTTGGGAAGGTACTTGAAGCAATATTATGATGTATAAGTTGATGGTACAGGGAGATTACGGCAGAACATGCTATGCGCACAGTAGTAGAACGGGAGAGGGTTCTCTGTTTATTTTGCCCTGCCTGATTTCGGAGAAAATTCCCCTAGTTATTTTTCCTTATTTTATTAGAGAATCTTGTAGGAAAGGATGGACACATGCGGTGATGCTCGGATTTGGATTCATCACCCCCGTCTTTCCCTGATATATTTGGGGGAGGGAAGCTATGAAAAAAAAACCGATCCTTTCACTTTACCTTTTCTATCAGACTACTCTACATAGTTCACATTTATCTATTATACCATGCTCACGAAATATCAATAACAGTTACCAAGACAATACAGTGGGTCAAACTATCAACAACCCCACACCCATCCACCTAATTAGCCCCTGGAATATCTCTACAAACCCCCATAATACCCCTAAAAGTCTATAAGGCCCCAAATCATAATCGCAGCGATGGGAGTCACAGGTAACACCTAATGAGCATTCAAACCTAGCAATGGAATAGCCGATACAAGTGTTAGGCTCAGGTAAAGGCTACTTTATCTGGAGTCTCTAGTACCGGTATCTCAGTGCCGAACGTTCGAAGTAAGCAATAACCTTCATTCATGTAAAACAGTCCCCTGCCGGGGAATCCGAACACAAGCGCCGAGAGAAACAAGGCAATGCCAAGGTCTCACCTTACCCTTTTACCGATACAGCCAAAGATGACACTACTTGACACTCCTGGCTTTAACAATACTCTTATGGGTGAGACCGAAGCCACGGCAGGCATTTGTGCTTGGACTTCGTTAAACTATAGGGAGGGAAGGCTCCTCTCAGGCATCATCTACCTCCACCACACCACTAATGTGCCCACAGGTGGCTCCTCCCTAAAGAACCCCTGGCATGGAGATTTCTGACAAGGTTTTATTGCTGGGGTGCTGCTCTTGAAGGATTCAATGGCACCCGAGGAGATTGACTTGAACTACAAACGGAGAACTAATTTTATAAGGATTTTTTGCTTGCAATCAGAAAATACAACCGAAACAATGATGAAAATTATCTAAGCCTAGAACCCCCTGAACGTACCCCGATGAAGTGGAACTAGTATTACTAACGGTCCGAAGGCTCTGCAGGTGGCTGTCAAGAGCACCGGACCGGACTGGACTCCCTCTAGGAGTCC
>Ga0307507_10007033_pt1 | contig 16669 bp, 3 predicted proteins | sample 7_EM_MG_FD_207223 | JGI IMG/M metagenome (GOLD analysis project Ga0307507, IMG submission 207223) | Populus trichocarpa ectomycorrhiza microbial communities from riparian zone in the Pacific Northwest, United States - 7_EM | ecosystem: Host-associated > Plants > Roots > Unclassified | place...
GGCACACGAAGACTCTTCTTCATCCAATGTCTTTGTATCAACCACGCATAGTTACGTGTACGTAGCCTTCTCAATTACTACCTCGTTTAGTGCATTGTATCCCGGCTCGTGCCTACTCCGTGACACCCTCTATTAGCTACTACATAAAACTATTTAATAAATAGTGGCAACTATATATAAACAGCTACTATAGCGCGCAACGCTGCCTGTAAGCGTCTTAAGGGAGCTCCGGGACCTACCTAACAATAATATAGAGGACAAGCATGACCCTAACCTGTTAAATATTCTATTAGGCCTAAGAGACTTACTTAGGGTATTTTTAGGCAGGTAAGTAAAAGTCCTTTAATAGAACTTAGAATATAATTATATAATTAATCTAGAAGAAGGCAAATAACCGCTAAACCTTCCTATCTATAACCTCTCTTATAAAGAGCTTAAGATCCTATAGGAGTACCTTAACGACTTACTAGAAAAGGGATAGATACGGCCTAGTAAGTTATTAGTAGGCGTACTAATCCTCTTTATCCCGAAACTAGATAGAACTATAAGGCTATGCGTAGACTATTATGGTCTTAATAAGATTACAATTAAGAACTGTTACCTACTACTACTAGTTAGTGAAATGCTAGATTAACTATCTAGGGTAAAGATCTTTATAAAGCTGGATCTATAAGACGCCTATTATAGGCTCCATATTAAAGAAGGGGATAAGTAGAAGACCGCCTTTAAAACCTAATACAGCCACTTTAAGTATATAGTAATGCCTTTTAGGCTAGCTAATACGCTTGTAATATTTTAATTATATATCTATAGAGCCTTAGGGGGACTAGTTAACCGTATATATATTATCTATCTAGATAACATTCTGATCTACTTAGAAGATAAGAATTAGTACGAGTAACACATCCGCGAAGTACTAAAACGCTTAGATAATTAGGGCCTCTACGCTAAGGCGTTAAAGTATGTCTTTAATACTAAGTAGGTTAAGTTCCTAGGTTACATCGTAACGCCTATAGGTATAGTTATAGACCTAGTATAAGTATAGATAATTTAAGAGTGGCTAGAGCCAGAGAGCTATTAGGATATTTAAGTATTTCTAGGCTTTGCTAATTTCTATAGGCGCTTTATCTATAACTACTTAGACGTCACCTAACACCTATTTAACTACGTTACTAAAGCTTCCTAAGACCCGGCCTAAGGAGTAAAAAGCTTAAAGGCGGGAAGAAAGAAAACTAAGAAGGGACTAACTAAATAATATAAACTATAGACATGGCCCAGAAAGGTTTAGGGAGCCTTTTAGGAACTATATATAAAGTTTATAGAAGCTCTACTATTGCGGCATTTTAACCCAGATTAGCTACTAATAATAGTTACTAATATATTAAATTTTGCCCTTACTGATATCCTACTGTAACTTAATAGGCATCCAGACGCTACCTAGCTCCACTAGAGACTAGTAGTATTCTATAGCAGAAAATTCCAGGGACCTAAAGTTAGGTATTATACCCACAATAAGGAACTGCTAGCCATAGTTAACTGCTTTAAATAGTAGCAATACTACCTTAAGCACGCGAGCCATACCACTTATATACTCTTAGATTATTATAATCTACGCTACTTTATAACTATAAAGGAGCTTATACCTTAATAAGCTAGATAGGCAGAAGAGCTTATATAATTTAACTTTAAGATTAAATACAAACTAGGGAAAAATAACCCTGCTAACGGACTATTATAACAGCTAGACTATACCAAAGGCTTTAAAACAGGAGAAGGAAAACAGATAATAGATATCTTACTCCCTATACTATAGAACAAGCTCTAGGTATAGAATGCTTAAGTACCCATAGCTCTACGCACTAAGTCTTAGGCGGTGTAAACCCTATTGGCTTCCACTAATATTCTAGCTAGTACCTGGTCTGTGGCCAATAAGGGTCTAAATATACCTGGATAGGACGTCCCTAATACAAGTGCGGAACCTAGTAATATACTACTAATTACTAAGCTATCCCCTTAAACTAATAGCAAAGCTAAAGAGTAATTAGAACTCGGAGCCCTATAAAAACTAAAGGACTTTAACCTTATAGCGGCCTTCCTAATGCACGCATACTAAGAAGTTGCAAGATCTATAGTACTATTTAGTCTTATACTTAGAGTAGTATAAGGCAAAACAGCTTTTACCTAGGAACCATCCAAAAGGTTAATAGATCTTATCCATAAGGTGCAACGGAGGGACGCCTTCTATGCCATCTTTAATGCAAAAGTAGACTGGAAACGTAATAAAAAGGAAGCTGCTAGGCGTTACCATTAGGAACTGGACCTAATAGGCCTATTATATAGATATAGCAAGGTTTAGGTACTATAAGAAGTAAATCTACAACAGAAGATCCTTATAAGGAATTATAATAATCCTTTAGGCGGCCACTATAGTTAAGCCAAGATAGTGGAATTACTTTAACGCAAATACTACTGGCTAAAGCTTAAGTAGGAAGTAAAGGAGTATATTAGCTACTATAAGAAGTGTTAAGTATATAAAACCCAAAGGCATAAGCCATGGGGTTTACTTAAATTAGTTCCCCCTACTAGTAAGCTATAGCAATATTACGCTATAGACTTTATTACGGATCTCCTACCCTTAAAAGATAGGTAAGAATAAATATATAATTTAGTCCTAGTACTTATTAATAGGTTTTTAAAGTACATTTAATACCTTCCTATTAATAAGACGATTAATGTATAAGCGCTTACCAGCTTAATTAAGGAGAAATGCTTTCTTAAAGTAGATTAGCCATACTTTATTATTACTAATAGGGGCAGCGTCTTTATAAACCAGCACTAGTTAGATCTATACTTTTATTTAAAGATAGACCGCCACTATAATATAGCTTTCTATTTATAGATAGATGGGTAAATAGAACGCTAGAACTAGGAACTAGAGTCTTATTTATAAATATATTTAAACTACCAGTAAGATAATTAGTATAAGCTACTTCCGTATATAGAGTACGCTTATAACTTAAAGTAACATTTATTATATTAGTTTGCACCAATCTAGATTGCCTATAGTATCTAACTATTAGGATTTAATGGTATACCCAACAATTATTAGCTAAGGCCGTATAATTAATTATAGGATCCTACTAGGAAGTTTAAGGATATCTACTAAAGAGTATAAGGATACCTTAAGGAATGGGAGGAGTAATAGAAGTATATAAAGTAGAGCCTACAAGATGCGTAAGAGCAGTAGAGACTTTGGTATAACCACGAATACTAAAATAGGTATTTTGGCGCAGGTAATAAGGTTCTATTATGTTTAATAAATATTAAGACCTATTAACTATTAAAGAAGCTTAATATAAGATACCTAGGTCCCTTCTAAATTAAGGAACAAATTGGCAAGCTAGCCTACCATCTTTAGCTACCCCTATTTATGGCCCGTATACATCTAGTATTTTATGTAAATTTACTAGAGCTATAGCATAGACTACTGCTAGAAAAGAACTTCTATCTAGGCCCAATTAAACACCCTAAAGTAGTAGGTGAGCGGTATAAGGTTAAAGCTATACTATGCTATAAGTCTGTTAAGAACAAGCTTTAATATAAAGTTAAATGGCTAGGCTGGCCTGCTAAGGACTCTATATGGAAACTAGAGGATTACCTTAATTATTATAAAGATATTCTAAAAGAATATTAGGACCAAGGTCCATAATCTATAAATTATAGAAAGCGCTCTAATACTACGGTATTATCGCAACCTATAAAGAAAGCTCGCGGTAGGCTAAGAGAGGCCCTAAAGAGTAAATAGGTTAAATTAGATATAGAATAGACAAGCTCTAAAATCCATAAGGATTAATTAGGACTACGGCCTAAGGTAGGATAGGTTCTTAGCCTTTTTATATATATAGCATAGAATTAATAGGGTATTTTGCTAGAATTATATTTATATTTATTAGTTTATATTAGGAATAGTATTCCTATGCCTTCCTAAATGCCTTATAAGGCCTTCCCAATTGCTACTATATATAAGAATTAATCCTAAATGCCCAAATTAAAAGCTACTATGCCTTATCCCTAGGTGCAGGATTAGCATCCATTGGCCTATTAAGTAATGGCTAATGGAAATAAGATCTAGATCTAGATCCCTTAGTAGGAGTATAGGTAGGTATAAAAATGGGGGTAGGTTAATAAGGTATAGATAAAGCAGAGATCCTTAAACGCTTAATACTAATATTAGGCCCAAACCAGTACTAACGAAGTTCTTAAGGTGTAAGCTTGTAGTTAATAAAGACATGCTTAAGCCTAGAATAAACAGAGATATTAGCTAGCTGGTAAAGACCAGAACTACTAAGACCTTGCTATAGCAATTATTAGTAACCTATCCGCTAGGTACCCAAAGGGTAATCTACCTAATACCGTATTATATTATGCTCTTTTAAAACTTAACGCGTATCCGTAAACTCCTTCTTATAGTAAACGGCGACCTTCTTCTTATCACCCCCATCCTTTACCCTATCCTTAGTATACTAACCTTGCTCCCTTATTAGGCGTTACTAGCTAGCTTGCTAGGAATTATAGGTAGTATAGATGGCTATAGCATAGTCTTAAATTTAACCTAGATATTTAGTATTGGCGCTAGAATAAGATAGAGCCTGGGTAATATAGTAGTTAAGGATATTAAAGAAACGTCGCCACTTAGGCCCAGGCTATTAAAGCTTAAAGTTAGTAATAGAAATCTATTAAGGATAGAAAAGCTTACCTTAACGCAACTACCGCTCCTAGTACGCATGCATTAATTATAAGGACTAAAGGTGTTAAACCTTATATAATGGGTCTTATTGCAAGTATCCAGAATCTTCTTATTAGATTTCTGGTCTTTTAAGGACGTATATACAAAGTTATTTAGGCAGGACTAGTACTAGTTGCAGGTTAGCGGAGGCTAGGGTTCTATATACAGCGGTAGGGCTAGAATGCGCTAAGGAATCGGCTTAGAAGAGTAGTTAGTAGGAGAACAAAGAGGTATATTAAATTAATAATGGGAAAAAAGAAAATCTTAATAATATATTAAAGATACGTCTAAAATTGGACAAAGGTTAATAATAGGAAGTAAGGTGTTAAGGAAAAGGAGCAGCTTAATAAGCAAGATGTCTCTATACTTTACCTTCTAATACCCTTTCAGTAAATAGCCGCAACCTTGCCGATATAACTTCGTTATAATAGCGTAATTTAGAAGGAAGGAAACACGCGTATGTGCTATTTGGCTATTACTTCCTTATAAAAACTGATTACGTGGCCAGGGAAGGCAATTAAGATGTTAATTATAGATATATATAGGTTAAAATTATACCTAAACAAGACAAGTCTCTTTAATTAACTAATTAATTACCTAACTATATATAATAGCCTAAGGGCGAATATAGGAGTAATGCATTAGTAACGTAGGGGATTATAAGAAAGGATTATAAGATTATAGATTATATCCTAATAGTTAAAGACGATGGTAAGCCAAGGCCCTATATATTAAATCCTATACTAAAAGGTTCTATGGAACCATATTAGGAACACTAAATTGCCTATAATACTTATAATTAATTGCAGACTAGTATAAAGGCTTAGAAGTAAAGTTATATAAAAATTCTTAGGTTAGCTTAGGTAGTTACTAGCATACTTCCGGCAGGCTTCTAATAGGTCTCCTAGCAATCCTTATATCTCTTCTCTAGTTATGTTTTTTCCTTATTAAGGTTTTTAGGAGTTTAAAGCAGGGGTTAGATAGATAGATAATATATAACAGCATACCAATATCTCTCCGAACCCCTTCTAGGACAAGCCCTTATAATCTCCCTCTACCGCAAGGTAATGGCGATTGGGGGCCGACCGCAAGAAGGGGGGGGGCAATGTAAGGGATATTATTGCGGTTACCTTGGGTTGCCCTTAGGACAACCCCTAGACACCCCTTAGACGTCTATTAGTTACGTGCCTGTAGTATATAGTCTCCACGATCCCTAAGGCCTCACCTCCTTAAGGATTTGTCTCTCTTACCAATCTATCCTATTCCATAATCGTGTCCTTATAGCCCCCTGTCTACAAAGTCCCCTTACATTAACGTACTATATTAAGTGGAAGTATTATAATAAGAAAACCTAGGAACCCAAGAAGTCCCTAAAAGGGTGCGAGCGCGCACTACTAAAGTTCTATAAATAACACCCTAAGAAGCCTAGACCCCTAGACTGGGTATAAGATAAAAGAGACTCGCCACACTAAGGCCGTGGACAATAACTACGATAATTTAGAAAAGTTAAGATTTTAGGGAACTTCAACTGCCAGTTAAAGTTATCTAATTAATTAGATTCTTGCCAAGAGCGCCACACCTAGTTAGTTTAGGTGGCGGTGTAGAGTTCTGCTAACGCTATTTGTTAAGCTAGCCAGTTATTGGCTTGGCTAAAAGCGGTAAGCGAAACTGACATCTTCGCTTACTAAATCCACCGTTTTCCACTAACACTATAGCTACTGGCTATATAACCGCAATTTGCTATTACTTAATAGCAATCTAATGGTAATCTAACGGCAGTTTACTAGTACCGTAACATTCTATTTTAGAGTTACTTATTTAGTTTAGGGACTAAACCTTCTAGGGGAGGGAAGTACTATCACGGCACTAACCTGTTATATACTGTTTTATACTATCTCGTACTATTTCCTACGGTTGGCTAGCCCACTACTAGCGCCTTGGCGCCTGGCCCTACTACTTATGTATAATACCCCTTTCGCCTCTTCTCCTCTTTATACTATAACGTAGTTATTTAGTCTACTTTATTGCAGCACCGCGATATTAGTAGACATAGAGAATGATTTTAGCTATATTTAAATACTATATTAGGTATATTATAGTTAACTTTTAAGTGGGTAATATTAGCATTTATATATATTGAGGTGCTGCCAAAAATCCGTAATAAAATACTATGAATTTATCTAAATTGCCTAATTTAGATAGCGAGCTAATAGTGTAACAGTTAGCGTACCTAATTTTAACGCAGCCGGTAGCAAGCAATCCACTTAGCTATAGTTAGTTAGCTATAAAGCCTTAAATATCGCTGTCTGCTAACTATTAGACACACTGACTTGTCCCATATCTTGTTATATAACTTAGCTACCCCTTTGTCACGGAACCCGACCGTAGGGGCCTCCATAGGAGAACCCCGTGCTCTCGCGTACACCTCGCGTACAGCTTATGTCAGCTACGGGAGGGTATATCACCTCCTTACGCCCTCGACCCTTACGATCGATCGCGCAACGTCTTATAGACTCCCCAAATATATACGCTTTGTAGCCATTGCCCCCGTCCCGTGATATTATGTTGCGCCTTTTTCTTTACCGACGCTTAGCCTACGACCAATTCTACGTCTCTATGATACCGCAGACGCTGCCAGAAGCAGCGTGTCCACAAGTTACCTCACTTTGTACTCCTAAAGAATTAATAATAGTAAGACGAAATTCCTTACTAGCCACTATATTAAACTTAAAGAATAACCCAATACCTATATTAAAACTACAACACCAATTAGTCCCAGGAGGATTTGATTTATTAGCCCTAGCCTTAACCCCTAAAGGGAAGCCTAGTGGCTTAAAAGACTATAATAACTATAAAGGGGATATTAATAATGTCTTATCTTTTATTAACTACATAACTACGGATAAATAAGCTAAAGGGCTACTACCTATTAAGATTAAGATACAAGACGCCGAGATATTTGTAAAAATGGTAGTATAAGAACCTAACAAATATTACCGCCTTTTACAGAACTACCATCTAAAGCTTATATAAGCTGAGATATGTACTGCCTAAGATTACGATATTATCTAAGACCTATAAGCTTGTGAGGCGCTTGCTAATAATATACGCCAAGAGATTAAAGATGACCTTTACGCGTCTAAACGCGACGTCTAATAATTAAAGAAGGCCGAGATTATACTTATTGCTATAGTTACTAAAAGAGAGGGTATAATTAAATACTTACAATCTTAGCTTAATAAGTACATTTATAACGATACTAGATACCTCTCTACTGTATATAACGCTACCTAAGTCTCTACGCCCCTAGCAACCTTACCTACTTAACGCTTAATAGAAGGTTAGCGCTAAGCAGCTTCACCTAATGGGAACCCCTACTATAGTAGCGGCGATGATAAAAGCCATAATAATTAAACCTAAACTACTATTATAAGGTCTAATATATGCTACCCTGATCCCCTAATCTTTAAGGGTAACCATAAGGAATATAGCTACTAGAAGATATAAATCCGCGAGAAACTAACCTAGAGCGCCTGCCTTTTCCCTATAGAAGATACTAAGATTGGCTATATTATTGGACAAACAAAGGGCATTCCGTTTAATAGGCTTTTTGCTTAATAGGAGACTAGCAGTCCCTAAAAGTAGTAGTCCTACTAGGAAGTCCTTAACAACCTTAACTAAATATACTACGACTATAACCTAGTGGCTACTAGTTAAGCTAAACTACGCGCCCTAAAGATAAGTCCTACTAAATTATTTAATAAGTTCTATATTAAATTCTAGAAATATACCAGAGTCCTTACCTAAGACGATGCTAAAGACTAGAAAGATCTTCTTAAAAAGTTACTTATTGCCTTAGTTACGCAGCCGCCAGCTACAACTATAATAACGTTTATAATATAGTAGCAGCCCTATAGAAGATTGAACGACGGCTAAACTAGATTACTACTGTAAATCCCTGCCTAAAGACCTCCCTATAGAAGCCCTCCGGACCTACTAAACTACTAATGCCTACTACCCTAAGCAATACTACTGGTCCTAATATTGACCTCTCTATACTAGCCTTTCTGAAGAAGCTACTAGATAAAGAGCGTGAGCTACTCTAGAAGCTAAGGCGTTGCTATAGATGCTATTAAGAAGGCTGTTATAGCTATAGCCTAAACTGCCTAATAGCTAGGTTTAGTAGCTGCTGTTAAATACCTAACCCTATGCCCTAGATACTAAATATATTGCTATACGCCGCTACCATATAAGATAAAGATGTAGTAATAGTAGTAGAATTAAACGCGGAAGTGGAAAACGTAAAGTCTTAGCCCTAAGTTGTAGGTTGGGACACTCTAATAATAGAGGGATCTATATATTAGCTTGCTTAATAGATAGCTTAGCAAGAATAGAAGGATAGAAGTAAATAGTCTTACCTATAAAGGGAACTACCGCTAAGAAATAATATAAAACCTATTTTATAATTAACTGCGGAGCTACTAATAAATTTATAGATACCTAATTTGTGCGCACTTATAACCTACCTACCTTACCCCTTGCTAAAGCCCGCGCCCTATAACTTGCTAATGGTAGTTGTACTATATAAAAGATTACCTATATAGTATAACTCTACCTAAATATAAATAGACACTAGGAGGAGCTCTAGGCCTATATTATACTACTTATAAACTACCCTATTATCCTTAGAATAAATTGGCTTAAATAATACAACCCCGCCATTAACTGGCAAAAGAGAGAAGTAACCTTTAACTCTAAATACTGCAGAGAGACTTGCCTAAGGCACGGCCTAGCCGCCTTTATCTACTCCCTAGGATATTAACCTAAGGAAACCCTTATTACCCTACTTATAACTAACTACTACCATATAAGCGCTGCGGCCTTCTACTATATAGCACGTAGGAAAGGCTGGACTATTGCTATAGCCTCCTAATTATGACTATATAAGCTTAATAAAGATTAGGACCACGTCCTTTATAGTAATAGGATAGATATAGTTAACCTTTTAGAAAATAATGCCACTATAGAACTCTATAGACTTTTACCCTTAGACTTTAAGAAGTTTATAAAGCTTAAAAAAGGACTTACTAATAAGGAACTCCGCAAGCTTCTCTTTAAGAGATACTATAACTTTATTAATATATACTTATAAAAGAGTGTAGATATACTCCCCCTATATTAACCTAATAACTATACTATTAATATTAAATAAGGAAAAACGCTGCCTTATAAGAGACCCTACCTAATGTTAAAAGACGAACTCCTGGTTGTTAAAAAGTATATTAATGAGTACCTTAATAAAGGGTTTATTTATCCTAGTATATTTCTAGCAGCTGCCCCTATCCTCCTTACTAAAAAGCTAGGAGGAGGTATTTAATTCTATATTAACTATAGAGGACTTAATGCTATTATAATTAAGAACTAATACCCTATACCGCTTATATATAAGACCCTTAAATGGCTTAGCTAAGCCAAAATCTATACTAAGCTTAATATTATTGCCGCCTTTAACTGCCTTTAAATATGGGAAGGTGATAAATAGAAAACCGCATTTATATTATGCTTCGGCCAATTTAAATATACTATTATGCCTTTTAGCGTATACAACGGCCCAGGCAGCTTCCAAAGCTATATTAATAACGCCTTACGGGACTACCTTAACGACTTCTACTCTGCGTACCTAGACGATATACTTATTTATAGCGATAACCCTTCTAAGTATACTAAGCACGTTTAAAAGGTCTTATAGCGCCTTAGAGATGTAGGACTTTATATTAATTTAAAGAAGTGCGAGTTCTTAGTTATAGAAGTAAAATACCTTAAACTAATTGTTACTATTAAGGGTGTCCATATAGACCCTAAAAATGTATATATAATTACTGGATGGTAAACCCCTACCTATATTAAGGATGTATAAGCCTTTCTTAGTTTTGCTAACTTCTATTAGAAATTTATATATAACTTCTTAGGTATTATAGCACTACTTATAGCAATAATGTAAATAAAGGGCCTTTTTATAAAAGGAAGAAAAATATATTTATATTTTATTTAGACGCCTAAATGCGAAAAGGCGTTCTAAGACTTAAAAGATGCGTTTACTAAAGCACCTATCCTAGCTTACTTTATACTAGGACAATAACTCTATTTTAAGACTAACTCCTTAGACCACATTAACGCGGGTATTCTCTTTTAAATAGGTGATAATGGTTTTCTCTACCTAGTTATATTCTACTCGTCTAAACTTATACTATAAGAATATAACTATAAGATCTATAATAAGGAACTCCTTGCAATTATATAAGTATTTAAGAAATTCTAACTAGAACTCTCCTTAGTAGAACCTAACTAGCTAACTAAGGTCCTTACGGATTATTGTAACCTTAAGTACTTTATAACTATAAAACAACTAAACTAATACTAAGTACGTTGAAACGAGTTCCTCTTTAGTTTTAACTTTAAAATTGTATATAGGCTAGGAATATAAGGCACTAAGCCTAATAGCCTAATATGCCGCTTATAAGACCTTCCCTAGTCTAAAGATGACCCTTGTAATTAGTTCTAATAATAGATAATCCTAAAAGCACAGAACTTAGCCCTAGGCATGCTATTTATAATAGAGCTAACTGTATCTTAGCTTTATACTATAGAACTAGAGTTAACCCTAGAAATTAATAAGCTTATTACCGCAGTATATAACACCTCTGTTAACCTATTACTGCATTAATTGATTGCTGTAAAGATTGTTGGTACCTGTACACTGCCTACTAACCTCCAAAGCTTAGGCTAGATTAATATGGCAGCCTTAGAAGTAAAAGAGAATAGGCTCTATTATAGAGGCTGTCTATTTATCCCTAATTTAGAAGACCTATAACGGCAACTAATCTAAATGGCCTATAACCTCTAGTTAAGCGGCCACCTAGGTAAAGGAGGGACCTATAAGCTCCTAAGCCGATACTACTTCTGGCCTAAAATAATAGACTTAGTTAAACGCTTTATAGGCGCCTGCTAGGGTTATAAGCGTACTAAAGCATTTTATATAAAGTATTAAGGACTATTATACCTTCTACCAGTACCTATACGCCGATGGGCAGATATCGCTATAGATTTTATTATTAACCTGCTGTCTTGCAAACGATATGGCCGAACCTATAAAAACATCCTTATAATAATATGTTGACTTATAAAAGAACGCCACTATATCCTAACTAAAGGCGTAGCTATTAGCAATGTTGCTAACGCCTTCCTTTGCGAAGTTTACTAACTATATAGATTACCTAACTCTATTATATCTAACCAAGGCACGCAATTTAACTCTAATATATAGAGGCGGATCTGCTAACGCCTTAGTATCTCCGTTAAGATGTCTATATCTTTCTACTACAAAACTGCTAGATAACTGGAAAACGCTAACGCTAGTATAAAGGCATACTTATTATAGGTAGTCGCCTATAGTTAAGACAACTGGGTAGACCACCTTTTGCTAGGTAAATTTATAGTAAATAACTATGTTTTAGCTACTATAGGACTTACTCTGTTTTTCGCGAATAAAGGTTATTACCTATAATCTGGTATAGAGCCACTAGAGCCTATTAATAAGAAACTGCTATATAAAAAACGTCTTAAAATGCTACTTGCCGATTAGTATATAGACTATATAAAAGATCTACTTAACTACTGCAAAGGAGAGATGGCCTGGGCCTAAGTAAAGTAGGCTTACTTCGCCAACTATTATAGAACACTACTACCTAAGATGCGTGTTGGCGACTGGGTATGGTTAATATCTCCACGCAAAGGCCTATAAAGTCACTTAACTATAAGAACCTCGGCCCCTACTAGATTAAACAAGTTATTAATAGAGGAGCTGTATACAAACTAGAGCTTCTACCTACCTTAGCCACCCGTGGGATATGGCCTATATTTTACTTATAGCTACTATACCTTTACTAGCCTAACCCTCTACTAGGATAAATATAGCCTAAACCCCTACTAGTACTGATTTGAGATAAGAATAAGGATAAGAACTATAAGGAGTGGACTATTAAACAAATTATTAACCCTAAATACTTTGGCAAAGGCAAAGGACGGCGCCTCTACTATAAAGCTACCTATATAGGATTTGATATAGATTAGCCAGAATGGCAACTATAGAAAGACTTTAAGAATGTAAAAGATCTAATTAGCGATTTCTACTACGCAAACCTATAGAAACCAGGCTTAAGTAGAGATTTCGTACCTAATCCCCTATAGGAGCCGTTACAGCTAAATTATTATATATTACCATTACGTAACTACTCTAATAAGATATTAAGGAACTTTAACTGCCGGTTAAAGTTATCTAATTGGTTAAATTCCAGACGCTAAGGAAAAGCTAGCTAATTAGGATTTTCTATCCCTGGGATGGAAAATCCCTATTGGCTTGCTTGCTACTAGCGCCTTGGCAACACCCTCGCACCTTACTAAGTCTCTAACAGTCTCCTTCCCCTCCATAGCCCAGTACCTTTGTATAGTAGCAACCTACAAGCTTTAAGTTAGAAGCACCTATACAAACCCATTACACCTATAACAATATTTCTTCTTCTAGATACCCTAAGCATTTCCCCCTATATATATATAGTAACCACAGCGTCGCCGGAGCTCCGCCTTAATAGAAGGGGGGGTAGTGTTACGGAACCCGACCGCAGGGGCCTCCATAGGAGAACCCCGTGCTCTTGCGTACACCTCGCGTACAGCTTATGTCAGCTACGCGAGGGTATATCACCTCCTTACGCCCTCGACCCTTACGATCGATCGCGTAACGTCCTGTAGACTCCCCGAATACATACGCTTTGTAGCCATTGCCCCCGTCCCGTGACACCCTTATTCCAGTTTGACTAGTTTTAGCACCTCTTGCGCTTTTACTACTAGTCCGTTTATATCCTTCCTAAGTAGTTATAATACTATTAATATAAGGTCTATAATATGTCTAGTTTACTAATAAGTATCTATAATACTTTTAGTATAAAGTTTGTAATACATAAGTCCTTATTTATACTCCTTAGCTATAGTAAAATCTCCTTAATACGACACGGTTTATTCGGCCGAGCGTATTATAATACTAGGGATATCGTTATATTATATACTTATATATAAAATATATCTAAATTTAAAATTAGGTAATAATATTATGTATCTACGCGCGTAAAGTCGAAACTAAGCGATTGGCTATACTGAAATATATCGCGATCGATTACTGCTTGATGTCTTAAGGTCGTTAGCCTTAAATTTAACCCTTGTGCCTTAATAGAGTTATAATTACATCTCTATTAGAATCGCTTTACTACTTCTTATAAAGACGAAGCTTTTATAAGGCTATAAGCGCCTTATTAAGGTTAATTTAAAGTTGCTTAATAGCTTCCTTATCTATTTCCGTATCGCGATTGGGCCCTATATAGAGCTCTACTACGTGCTTAATAAGATACTTCAATAAATCTTCTACTTCCTTACTTAGTAGCTTAATAAAATCCCAAATATTTATTATAGCGTAAATTCTTCCTACTATAAGCAGCTGTTCTATTATTTACTGTATCTTATTAACTATAGGAAGATCTAGATAATTTTATAGACGAGGCCGTAGGTATAATAGTGCTAGGGCACACTATCTGCTAAATTCTACTATGCTACTGCTATATTCTATTAACCTATAATTAGCTCGCCTACCGCTAGCGCCTTAGCGGCTAGCCTTTTATATTTATTTATATCGGTCCTAGCAACCCCTTTCCCTTCTCCTTAGCTTAATATTTTTATATAGTAGCAATCTATAAGCTTTATCCTAGAGGTATTTATATAAGCCTATTATATTATATTAAGCTCTCCCTATACTACCTAGAAAGGCCTTAATAATCTCCTACTTAAAAAAGACCTTTGTCTATAATAACATGTTAATATATTATACTTAGACACTAAAATAACTCTATACTGCCTAGGAAGGCCTTAATAATATCCTACTTTATAGGCTAGACTATACTTAACTTGCACCCCTAAAAGAACCCTAGAATTAAAACCAAATTATATAATTTTAACGAACTCTAAAAAGCTAATAATGGCACCTAAAGCAAGCTCATTTAAGAGAGCTGCCTTTACCTAAGAGGAACCTAAGATCTAGTTAGAATTAGAGATTGAAAATAATAATAACGCTATAGACATACGTAAGTAGATTCGCGCCCTCGCAGCCAACTAGGTAGCTGATTGTCTTAAGGCCTAAAATATATAAGTGACCTTAGAGGAGATTCTAAAAAGTATTACGGCCTTATAAAGCAGCCTAGCTTTCCCTTCTTAAAGTCTTAGTTAACCTATTTACTTAACTAAATACGATATTCTAGGGAGTATGGATATAATAAAGTAGTTAAAGTCTGTTAGACTCCTTAACCCCTAGCCACTATCTAATAGGATAGAACCTACTTTTAAGAATTAGAGGATCTAAGTACGAGGGAAATTCCGCGTTAATAATAAGTATTTCCGCTCTAAAGAAGCTAAAATGCTCTACCTCTTTAGTTAAACTATCCCTTAACCCGCCACGTTGCGTCCATCTGTTATCGATAAGGATTTGGCCAATTAGATCAATAGGATCAAATTGCCGTGCTTAGGAATACCCTGTGTTCCGCACGGACCATCTACCAGATGGACGCTGGCGGGTTAAGGGATAGGAAATGCCTAGCGTTACCTTTAAGCCAAGCTTAAGGATAACTCGCCTATAGGATAAAGAAGTATAAAAAGGTTATATAGTGCCTTATCTATATAAGGGATATAAAACTCTATTACCCATTCTATCCTATCTATAATCTATTTCTATCCTTCTACTCTCTACTATCTATTTACTAGAAGTCTAGCAGGAGCTACCTCCTTCTAGAGATTTTACTACTATTTATATCCTATCTAGAAATAGAAAAGGCGCTTCTCTTTCTTTCTTTATATAAAATAACATCTTTAGAGTAAGAGAAGAGCCTATTTGCCTTTATATCTCTCTTCTCTCTCCCCTATATAGGTTATAGTCTAGTAGTAGATGCTTAGAACTCCATATAGCGCTATATTACTTAAAGTATTTACCTTCTTCGTCTTTTTCTATTACTTTAGAGAATAATTTAAAGTAACCTTTTAAGATATATATTTTTAGGGGCTTTAAGAGAAAAGAAATCGCCTTCTTTATAAATCCTAGTATAGCATTTTCCTTTATTTTCATTCTATTACTAATTATTTTCCTACTATTTTAGTATCTTCCCTCTTACTACTCTCCCTACATAGGCTAAAGAAGTATAAAAAGATTATATTTTTCTTTTAGAAAGGCCGTTTTTAGCTAGCTTATCTACTCTTTTATTTCTGTAGATTTCTAAATAGCTAGGAATCTAATAGAATTTAATGGGGATTTTTTACTAGCTAGGTAGGAATAGCTTTATATAATTTTAAAAACTAAGTCTTGCTCCCCAATAAGAGAATTAAGCTATAATCTCCTAATAGCCGCCTAGTTATCTATAAAGATATAGACCTATTTCTCCTCTAGCCTTTATTATTTTAGGTATTCTAGGGCCCTATAGACTATATAATGTTCTATATCTATAATTTCTATACAGGGTCCTAGGTTCTAGTTTATTGTATATTTAATTATATTTCTTATCCCTATTTTATATACGGTTACTATATTTAATTTATTATCTTTAGAGCTATCTATATGGTATATATCTACTAGGTCCTACTTTAAGAGTTGTAACAGTGCAAGTGTGGGAGAATTGAATGAGCAACTTTATTGTAAATCTATGGAAATCAAGTGAACTAAATACATGAAAGTAGACCCGGAACTCCGTAGTCTATGACTCAATATTTGACCGTATCCGAGACATACGAGGGTAGCGT
>Ga0307507_10007034_pt1 | contig 16668 bp, 5 predicted proteins | sample 7_EM_MG_FD_207223 | JGI IMG/M metagenome (GOLD analysis project Ga0307507, IMG submission 207223) | Populus trichocarpa ectomycorrhiza microbial communities from riparian zone in the Pacific Northwest, United States - 7_EM | ecosystem: Host-associated > Plants > Roots > Unclassified | place...
GGGGAGACTAATACGTAACTAAAACAACGTGATACGTAAGTGATACGTAGGCGATACGCAGACAATACGTAGGCAATACGCAGGCAAAACAGTGGTGGTTTGGCAGGGTACCGTAGTCGGTTACACACCCCCCTAGATTTAACGGTGTAGTCAAAGCTATAGAAAAAATAAAGGTCAAAACTATACCAAAATAGGAAATTTAGATACAATTTAGGAGTAGGGTAATGTTTAAGAATCTTTATCAGATAATGTAGTAGCAATTTAATGTCGAATATCCACTAAATTTAATTGCTTTATCCACGCCTCGTACCTTTAACGGGGTAGAATTTTAGTAAGGCCGTTGGCAGGCATCTTGCCTATAGGGACCCATTGTACGTTAATCTTTTTGTCTTAGACCTCTTATCTGAGCCAGTGCTGATGGACGTCGATATGTCGAAGCTTGGTGTTAAGCTTTGGTATATCCTGTCTTAGGAGCCGTACGGTCTGCATATTGTCGCATAGTAGGGTAAACTCGCGTTCTAAACTAAAGCCGATTGCCTTAAAGAAACGCTGCCACCAGATAATCTTAACAGCAGCTATAAACAGGGAGAGAAGCTCCGCTTTAATAGTCGAGCGAGTCACTAATTGCTATAGGGTCGCCTTCTAGTTAATCAGTCCTCCGAATAGCATAAATAGGTATCCTTAAGAGCTCCATCTGGTGTCTTTATAGTCCGCAAATGCTGCGTCAGATGCTCCATAAAAGGTAACGTCTTCTCCCTTAGGGTTTCTAAAGTAGACGTGTGCTCTAAATACTTCGCCAGAGTATTTAGTAGCTGTAGATTTTGTTCCAAGGCAATAGGTAATAGCTTGGTTTAATGCATTAAGGTGCTTTTAATTTGGATTAGTAAGGAATTTGGCCAGCTTAGAATGCGTCTTGGTAATATTAGGTCTTCTAAATACGGCAAGGTGCGCAAGGGAACCAACTCGTTGCTAATAGGCTAGAGTTCTTTAAGGGTTCGTCCGCTGGTCGGACGGAGTCAGTTCTTTGGCAGGAAGTAGTGACTTAGGAAATCTTCCTGGTTAAATATTAAATTGATTAGCTATCTTTTTAATATAGAAATCTTGGCAGAGCCAGAGCTTTCTACTTAGTTAATCTCATTTAATTTGGATTCCTAGGAACTACTATAGGTCTTCTAGTGCACGGATCTTGTATTAGTGCAGTAATTTAGCTTCAAATTCCTGTAGTCTTTAAAGGTCCTTTTTGGCAAATAGAACGGCAATATCGTCTACGTAAAAGAAGACAATAAGCCGTCTATTAGTATAAAGGCAGTTGGTACCTAAGACAGGCTTTAACCCAAATTTAGCCAGTATACTAGTGAGCTCTTTATACCAAAGTAGTAGTAAGACTTTTAATCCATATAGCGCCATGAGTAGCTTTAAGATATATCCGTTTTAATTAAAACCTTCTAGGTAGTAACAGTAGACTAGCTTATCTAGTCTTGCATTTATAAATGCGTTTATAGCGTTATACTATTAAATCTCCAAATTGAATGCGGCTGCTATAGCTATAAGGGCACGGAATATTCGAGCAGCTAGGGTTGCTGTATAGGTCTCTTCCTTAGTAATCTACAGGTCTCCGCGGACGCACAGTCAAGCTTTTAACTTTTATAGGTAGCCGTCACTGTCAAACTTGTATTTAAAGACCCATTTTAGTGGAAGGATCTGGTTATTGGTTGCTTCTTCCTTTAGGACAGTCTTAAATGTCCCTTAGCGTTTTAGGTCGTTGTATTCTTTTTCCATTGCCTTTTAAAAGCTGGTAGTCAATGGGTGCTTTCTTAGCTCTTTTAGATTCTTTGGTTCTGGTAAAAGATTATCTTAATACAGGGAGGATCTAGTTCGGTTAATATCCTTTACTAGTCCTATAGCAAAGCCAGCGTAGTAACCAAATAGGGTAGGTATATTTTCTAGTGCTGCTGTATACGCTTGACGTCGAATTCGTTTGGAGCCTTTTAGTAGAACGAGGTTAGTAGAAGGATCGGCCGAGACCTTATTAGCTTGTAGAGCTATATTCAACGGTTCTAGTAAACTGCTTAACTAGGTAGAACCTATTTTAATTATATCCAAGATATCATCTTAAAGTCCTCCCAGTATAGTATTTATTTCTGGCAGATCCGGAGATACCGTTCTGCTAGGTGTTGGTAGCTGTTTAATGTCCTTTATAGGAAGCTCTACTGAGTCGTTCAATATAGTCGTTTGATCTGCATTTAATATAGGTCTATATAAGATAGATTTATCCTTAGATTTATCTTTAAGAGGTTCTAGTAGACTAATTATCTGGATAGTATCTTCCAATGCTTCCCTTAGTAGGTAGTCAATATTCTAACCCTTGGGGTTATAGAACGAGGTCTTATTAAATATAACGTCTCTAGTTTAAATAACTTTGTAAAGGCTTAAAATCCAGATTCGGTAGATATTAGTTAAATTATAGCCAACTAGGTGTCCAATTAATGTACAAGGAGCTAGCTTGTCTCATTTTCTAACTTGTTTATTTAACGTATAGGTCTTGCAACCGTATTCGTATATATGGGTAAGTAATGGCGGCTTGCCATAGACGATCTTATACGGAATTTTCCACCCTAGTTGCTTATTCGGCGTTTAATTAAGGGTATAGCTAGCAGCAAGGAAAGCTTCTAGTCCTAGAGATGGGGGTAAGGATGCTTCCAGCTACATAGATCTTAATTGTTCTATAAGGGTTCATCCAGATCGTTTTACTCCACCATTTTATTCTTTAGTATATGGTGCTCGGCATTTAAAAGTAATGCCTTTGTTTGTATACTACGTCTCTAGTATATCTTCTGTTTGTCCAAATACTTATTCGTTATCACTCCAGGGGAAGGTAATGTTTTAGTAGAATTATATTTTAATTAAATAGTGAGTCTTGTAAATGGTAGGTAGGACAGTAGCTTTATCCCTATTCTTAGCGGTATATACAAAGTTAAATTTGGAATACGTATAATAGAAATACATAATATATCTATCGCCGTTATACCCTGGTACTCTAAGGTAGATGATATCAAATGCTAGCCATTTAAATAGTTAAGTGGCTGGAAATTCGTGTTCTTATCTTTAAGAGATCTGCTATATATGCTTTACTAGTAAGCAAACTTCATATTCGATTTTAAGCAGTGCTTATTTATTAGTTTCAAATTCGGTTAGCTCTACGCCAATAACGTGCTTTAGAAGCTGCGCAATAGCATTAGGTCCTATATGGCCGAGAATTTTATGCCATCTTGTAGCTGTGGTTCCGATTGGTTTACGGGCCATTCAGCTTAGCTAAAATCTTCCTATTAAAAAGGTCGATTGAGTTAACAAATCTAGGGTAGGCTCTCTATGCATCAGTACCCAGTGGCCCCCTAGTCGTTTCGTATAGCATACTATTTCGCTAGTTGCTAAACAGTAGAGCAAATTTCGCCCTAAGTCAAAATAGATATCATTATCAGTAGCTCTTAATAGCGCTATAATATTTGTAAACATGGTAGGTACTAGCGCTATATAGGATAGTCTCATCTTTGACTTCCCAGTAGGTGTATTAACAGTAATAGTTACCGTTCCATAGGCTTATATTTTTTCAAAATTTCCACCAGCAATCAGGTAGTCGTCTTCTACAGCTAGGTAGGAGAAGGTAAAGTCTTCTTTATTATTACAAACGTAGGTATCTGCACTAGGGTTAAGTATCCAGGTGTTCTAGAGTTCAAAAGGAATTTAACCAGTACTAAATGCGGCAGCATAGCTAGTCAGTATAGTAGAAGCTAGGGTTTTAAAATCAAAATTAATTATAGATTCTATATTCTTCTAATTATTCTCCTTTGCTTTCTATTCTCTTTTTTAGATTTAGCTAATAATGCGTTTGATCCAAGGCGTAGATAAGATAGCTTTATCTACTTTCTTCTAGACGTCTACCCTTGGTCTCCATCCTTAAGGGCGCTTATACTCGGCAATGTAATAGCAGTTATTAAACTAATGTATAATACCGCATATGCATTCCTTATTCCATCTTAAATTTAAATTTAAATTGCTGTTGGAGTCTAAATTAAAATTAAAATTAGAATTTGTGTTCCCTTAAAGAGTTACAAATGCAGAGTTATTAGCAGTTAAGGTAAACAATGCTTATTACATACAGTAGTGCTCCTTAAATTCCTTACTGAGGTTAATAATAGATAGGGCCTCTTTATCCTTCCATTCTTTTTAAATAAGATCTACTTCTAGTGCTCCTGTAAAGCTAGAAGAGATGGGTTTAATTGCTTATATAAAATTATAGTATGGCCTAAAACCTTGCACGTCTGGGAGCTTTAATTATTCTGCAAGCTTATAGACGTTCCTCTAGTTATTTAACCATTTTTTAATGCTCTGCTTTTTGTTGTAGGCTTTAAGAGCCGTGTATTAACTAAGGACGTCATACTTTTAACCTGACGTAGTAGGGGCTAGTGCTTTCTTAAGTGCCTGTAGCCGTTCGTATACCGTGTTAAGGTCGTTAATAAGAGGGAGGTAGGATACCAATATTATGCAAACGACGTAATTGCTAATATTGCTTATGGCCTGCTCTTGCTTCTAGTGTATATGGAGGTCGTCCTTGTATTCCGCGTATAGTTAATTATAGGCAATGAGTTGGTTTAGATCTAGCTTGGCTATCAATATAGCTACAGGAAGTACGTCTACGGGCGTAGGTCGTTTTAAAGGTTCTAGCTTTAGGAGCTCGTCTTTCTTCTTTAATAGGTCAATGTACTACCATACCTTGTTAGTTTTGGCAGTATCTTAAATAACAAAGAACTATAGAAGCCAATTAGATGGCTTATTAAGAATAAGGTTGATTTTAGATAAAGATTCATTTATATTAGTTATTATTTTTAGAATTTTAACAGTTTAGGCAGGGTCCAGGTTAGCGTCTTGGCGAAACCTTATTTTAATAATTTAATTCATTAGTTCGTTCTAGAAAGTTCTAGTACGTTCGTTAGTTAGGTTTGATCGTCCGTTTATTTAATAGGTAAAGAAGCTCAAGACACTGCAAAGGTAGTAGAAGTAGTGACTTCTTAAATAAAATAATTGATTGATTGGTTAGCAGGTAGTGCGAGCCAGGGTCATAACTGTAACAGTGCAGTACGGGAGAATTGAGTGAACGACTTAATTGTAAAATGTAGCTCTAAAGCCTCTCTATATACACAAGGAAGGTATGGAAATAAATAAAAGGGGAGACTAATATGTAACTAAAACAACGTGATACGTAAGTGATACGTAGGCGATACGCAGACAATACATAGGCAATACGCAGGCAAAACAGTGGTGGTTTGGCAGGGTACCATAGTCGGTTACAATAACAGGCGTCCCTTTATTATACTTTATAGATAAGATCTATTAACCTTTTAGATAGTTCCCGGGTAAAAGCCGTTTTATCTTATACTACTCTAAGTACGCAACTAGATAGTACTATAGATTTTATAACTCTTTAGTGCATATATATTAGGAAGGCCGCTATAAGGTTAAAGTCCTTTAGTTATTATAGGGCTTTAGGTTCTAATTGCTTTATGGCTTTACTTTTAGTTTAAGGGAATAGCTTAGTAATTAGAGGTAACGTATTACTAGTGTCACGGAACCCCACCGCAGGGGCCTCCATGAGAGAGCCCCGTGCTCTCGCGTACACCTCGCGTACAGCTTACGTCAGCTACGCGTAGGTATATCACCTCCTTACGCCCTCGACCCTTACGATCGATCGCGCAACGTCTTGTAGACTCCTCGAATACATACGCTCTGTAGCCCTTGACCCTGTCCCGTAACAACTAGGTTCTAAAAGCGTATTAAAAACGTCCTATTTAGGTATATTTGGACCCTTATTAATAACGGACTAGGTATTAGCTAGAATGTTAGTAAAGGCTAATAGGGTTTATACTACCTAAGACTTAGTACTTAAAGCTATAGGTGCTTAAGCATTCTATACCTAAAGCTTATTCTATAATATAGGGAGTAAGATATCTATTATCTATTTTCCTTCTCCTATTTTAAAGCCTTTAGTATAGTCTGTTAGCAGGGTTATTTTCCCCTAGCTTATATTTAATCTTAAAGTTAAATCGCGCAAGCTCCTCTACCTATCTGGCTTATTAAGGTATAAGCTTGGGCCCCTGGAAATCGGCGACCCCCGGAAGTCGCTTGCCTTACCAAAATTGGTTACCACCCTCTTTAAGCTATCTACACCTGATCAATCAAGGTTGATCACCTCTATATGCATAGATTTTGATATATTGGCCTTGGCCTTTCGAGCAGACACCCTTTGGGGTCGTGGATTTGTCTCCTTTGCCTTTACACGTGCCGCTTCCTCCTCTACCTGGTCTATAGCTTCCTTGATCGAATCTACATTTACAAACTTTATATTTGGATCTACGACTACCCTCTTACGCCTTTTTGGACCTTTAAGGTCCTCAAGCTGTGATTTCAGGCTTTATATTTAAGCCTCCTTGCATATAACTTGTGTAGTAAGTTGCTTAAATCGTCAAGCTACTTTTTATAAAACTACCCTCGTCTTCCAATCGGGCGTGCGCTCAATGCGAAGGCCCTGCATTATATTGTACATATCGCAGGGTTTCTTTAGGGTGGCAATAATGTTAAAATAATCAATTTTGGGTTGCTTAAAGCTTAAAGCCTTTATTAGAGCCTTCTTTTTAACCTGCGAAGATTTAAGGCCTTTGCGCGGATAGTAGGGGTAGATACCATTAGCGCGCCACCCAGATTTAATTACTTTTGCTGTTAGACCTTCCTCTTATACCTTATAGTAATACCTAATAAAGCGGTGCTTCTTAATTGGAGCTGCATTGTTAATATATACAAGCTCAGCAATCTACTGTTAATACTTTAATTTAACTAGGCAAAAGCATAATAGATCTAGGGGTTGTAGAACGTACGTTAAATAAGGAGGAAGGAAGACAAGCCATATATTATTAATCTTACACTCCCATAGAAACTCTATTATATAGTAGCTACTATAGCTATTAAGAATAAGCAATCAAGCCTTATTCTTACTAGATGGTTTAGTTTTAGGTAAGAAGACTTTAGTAAGCTAATTAAATGCAATGCAATTGGCTATCTAGCTGTTCTTTAAGGTTGTATATATCCAATTAGGTACCTCATTATAATAAAACCAGCTTAATTGGATATGCTTTCCTTTAAAGATTACTAGAGGCCAAATTAATTAGCTAAGTATAGAGATTGCCTCTATAATAGACACCTATTTGCGATCTTTAGGTGACTATATAAGAGTTTTATTTTTTAAGGCGTCTCCTAGTCTTACTAAATTGGTATATACACCTAATGTAATACTATATTCGTTTATATTCCAGCTATTCTCTACCTATATACCGCTTATCTTCTATACCCTCTCTAAAAGATTATAGAACTCTTAAATTTGTTTAAGTTATGCCCCCCTAGCTCTTGTGGCCTCTATTAGTTAGCTAAGTAAGGATTTAATGCAAGGATTATGTTATAAGTAGCCAGAGACCCATAATCTGCCAAGGACGTTAGTATTATAATTTTAATTAATAATTTAAGACGCTATTTCTTAAAGTCGCGAATATAATAGGGTAAATCTTTATAGGTCTTATTTAAGCACCTAATTAGTAAGGAAGTCTTCTTGTGTAGGAGTTAATTGCTGTTTATATTAGTGGGCAATTCGTTATGGTTGCTTGCCACCTAGTTAATCGCAAAAAGTTGACGGAGCGACGCCGTACGCTCGGGCAACTTCGCTAACTAATTTAAATATACCGGCGTTGAAATCGCTAATAGCTATTTATAAGTTCTGCTCTTTTTAATCCATATTAAACGATTGGTGGTGTAGAAAATAGGTGGGCAAGTAGGAGAGTTTATTTTAATTTGGTTACCAAGTTTTAGGGGTCGCTAAGTTCTAGGGGCCCAAGCTTAAGCTCCTTTGTAGTTATAAAGTAGAGTAGATTATAATAATCTAAGAGTATATAAGTGGTATAGCTTGCATGCTTAAGGTAGTATCGCTACTGTTTAAAGCAGTTAACTATAGCTAGTAGTTCCTTATTGTGGGTATATATAAGGGGACTTTGTAGACAGGGGGCTATAAGGACACGATTGTGGAACAGGATAGATTGGTAAGAGAGACGAATCCTTGAGGAGGTAAAGCCTCTGGGATTGTGGAGACTATATACTACGGGCACGTGCCTCTGGTATATAACCGGCGACCATCTAAGGGGCGTTTAGAGGTTGTCCTAAAGGCAACCCAAGGTGTCCGCAATAATATCCCTTATATTGCCCCCCCCCCTTCTTGCGGTCGGCCCCTAATTGCTATTACCTTGCAGTAGGGAGATTATAAGGGCTTATCCCAGAAGGGGTTTAGAGAGATATTAGAGAGATATTGGTATACTACTATATATTATCTATCTATCTAACCCCTGCTTTAAACTCCTAAAAACCTTAATAAGGAAAAAATATAACTGGAGAAAAGATGTAAAAATTGCTAGAAGACCCCTTAAAAGCCTACCGGAAACATGCTAGTAACTACCTAAGCTAACCTAAGAATTTTTATATAACTCTACTTTTAAGCCTTTATACCGGTCTGCAATTAATTATAAGTATTATAGGCAATTTGGTGTTCCTAATATAGTTCCATAGGACTTTTTAGTATAGAATTTAATATATAGAGCCTTAGCTTACCGTTATCTTTAACCTTTAAGATATTAATTTATAATCCTTTCTTATTAGTTCTATACTATATATTTAGCGTAGTTCTACTACCTAGTAAATAGAAGGGATACTTCGCAATAGCGCCTCTAGCTATTACATGATTTGTTAAGAACGTCTATAACGTTATTCTTTAATACTGTAGTATCGTTTTAGGTATAATTTTACCTATATGCGTCTGTAATTAATGTCTTAATTGCCTTCCCTAGCCGCGTAATTAGTTTTTGTAAGGAAGTAATAACTAAATAGCTTATATACGTGTTTCCCTCCTTCTAAATTGCGCTATTATAACGGAGTTATATTAGTAAGGTTGCGGCTATTTACTAGAAGGGTATTGGGAGGTAAAGTATAGAGACACCTTACTTATTAAGCTGCTCCTTTTCTTTAATACCTTACTTCCCATTATCGCCCTTCGTCCAAATTTGGACGTATCTTTAATATATTATTAAGATTTTCTTTTTTTTCATTATTAATTTAATATGCCTCTTTATTCTCCTACTAACTGCTCTTCTAATCTAATTCTATAGCGTATTCTAGCCCTACCACTATATATAGAACCCCAACCTCCGCTAACCCATAACTAGTGCTAGTCCTACCTAAATAACTTTGTATACACGTCCTTAAAAGACTAGAAGTCTGATAAGAAGATTCTAGATGCTTATAATAAGACCTACTATATAAGGTCTAATACCTTTAGTCCTTATAATTAATATATACGTACTAAAAGCGGTAGTTATATTAAGGTAAGCTTTCCTATCCTTAATAGGTTTCTATTACTAACTTTAGGCTTTAATATAGCCTAGGCCTAAGTAGTAACGATCCTTTAATGTCCTTAACTACTATATTGCCTAGGCTCTCTCTTATTCTAACACTAACACTAAACGTCTAGGTTAAATTTGAGACTATACTATAGCTATCTATACTGCCTATAATTCCTAGTAAGCTAGCTAGTAACACCTAATAAGGGAGCAAGATTGGTATACTAAGGATAGGGTAAAGGATAGGGGTGATAAGAAGAAGGTCGCTGTTTACCATAAGAAGGAGTTTGCGTATATATGTTAAGTTTTAAAAGAGCACAATATAATATGGTATTAGGTAGGTTACCCTTTGGGTACCTAGCGGATAGGTAACTAATAATTGCTATAGCAAGGTCTTAGTGGTTCTAGTCTTTACCAGCTAGCTAATATCTCTATTTATTCTGGGCTTAAGTGTGTCTTTATTAACTATAAGCTTACGCCTTAAGAACTTCGTTGGTACTAGTTTAGGCCTAATATTAGTATTAAGTGTTTAAGGATCTCTGCTCTATATATACCTTATCGGCCTGCCCCTATTTTTATACCTACCTGTACTCCTACTAAGGGATCTAGATCTAGATCTTATTCCTATTAGCCATCACTTAGTAGGCCAATGGATACTAATCCTACACCTAGGGATAAGGCATAGTAGCTTTTAATTTAGGTATTTGGGATTAATTCTTGTATATAGTAGTAATTAGGAAGGCCTTATAAAGCATTTAGGAAGGTATAGAAATACTGTTCCTAATATAGACTAATAAATAGGAATGCAATTCTAGCAAAATACCCTATTAATTCTATACTATGTATGTAAAAAGGCCAAGGACCTGTCCTGCCTTAGGCTGTAGCCCTAATTAATCCTTATGGTTTCTGGAGCTTATCCGTTCTATATCCGATTTAACCTATTTACTCTTTAGGGCCTCTCTTGGCCTACTACGAGCTTTCTTTATAGGTTGCGATGATACTGTAGTATTAGAGCGTTTTCTATAATTTGCAGATTATGGACCTTGGTCCTAATATTCTTTTAAAATATCTTTATAATAATTAAGGTGATCCTCTGGTTCCTATATAGAGTCCTTAGCAGGCCAGCCTAGCTATTTAACTTTATATTAAAGCTTATTCTTGACAGACTTATGGCATAGTATAGCTTTAACCTTATACCACTCACCCACCACTTTAGGGTATTTAATTAGGCCTAGACGGAAGTTCTTTTCTAGTGGTGGTCTATACCATAGCTCTAGTAGATTTATGTAAAATACTAGATATATACAGGCCATAGATAGGGGTAGCTGGAGATAGTAGGCTAGCTTGCCAATTCGTTCCTTAATTTGGAAGGGACCTAGGTATCTTATATTAAGCTTCTTTAATAGTCAATAGGTCTTAATATTTATTAAACGTAATAGAACCTTATCGCCTATGCCGAAATACTTATCCTGGTGTTTGCGGTTGTACTAAAGTCTCTACTACTCTTGCGCATCTTGTAGGCTCTACTTTATATACTTTTATTGCTTCTCCTATTCCTTAAGGTATCCTTATACTCTTTAGTAGATATCCTTAGACTTCCTAGTAGGATCCCATAATTGATTATACGGCCTTAGCCAGTAATTATTGGGTATACTATTAAATCCTAATAGTTAGACGCTATAGGCAATCTGGATTAGTGCAAACTAATGCAATATATATTATTTTGAGTTATAAGCATACTCTACGTACGGAAGTAGCTCGCACTAATTATCTTGCTAATAGTTTAAATATATTTATAGATATGACTCCAGTTCCTAGTTCTAGCATTCCATTTGCCTATCTGTCTATAGATAGAAAGCCATACTATAACAGTGGTCTATCTTTAAATGAAAGCATAGATCTAACCAGTACTGGCTTATAAAGATGCTGCCCCTATTAGTAATAATGGAGTGTAGTTAATCTACTTTAAGAAAGTATTTCTCCTTAATTAGGTTTGCAAGCGCTTATGTGTTAATTGTCTTGTTAACGGGAAGGTATTAGACATACTTTAAAAACCTATTAATAAGTACTAGGACCAAATTATATGTTTATTTTTACCTATCTTTTAAGGGCGGGAGATCTATAATAAAGTCTATAGTATAATGTCGCCATAGCTTACTAGTAGGGGGAACTAATATAAGTAAACCCCATGGCTTATGCCTTTGGATTTTGTATACTTAACACTTCTTGCAGTGGCTAATATACTCCTTTACTTCCTGCTTAAGCTTTAGCTAGTAGTATTTGCGTTAAAGTAATTCCACTGTCTTAACTTAACCATAGTGGCCGCCTAGAGAATTATTATAATTCCTTATAAGGATCTTCTATTGTAGATTTGCTTCTTATAGCACCTAAACCTTACCATTTCTACGCAGTAGGCCTATTAGGTCTAGGTCCCAATTTTAGCGCCTTTTAGCTTTCTTTCTGTTACGTTTCTGGTCTACTTCCGCATTAAAGATAGCATAGAAGGCGTCCCTCCGTTGCACCTTATAGATAAGATCTATTAACCTTTTAGATAGTTCCTGGGTAAAAGCTGTTTCGCCTTATACTACTCTAAGTATAAGACTAGATGGTACTATGGATCTTATAACTTCTTGGTGCGTATACGTTAGGAAGGCCGCTATAAGGTTAAAGTCCTTTAGTTATTATAGGGCTCTAGGTTCTAATTACTTTATGGCTTTGCTTTTAGTTTAAGGGGATAGCTTAGCAATTAAGGGTAGTGTATTACTAGGTTCCGAACTTATATTAGGGATGTCCTATCTAGGTATTTTCGGACCCTTATTAGTAACGGACCGGGTACCAGCCGGAATATTAGTAGAGACTAATGGGGTTTATACCGCCTAAGACTTAATGTATAAAGCTATAGGTACTTAAGCATTCTATACCTAGAGCTTATTCTGCAATATAGGGAGTAAGATATCTATTATCTATTTTCCTTCTCCCGTTTTAAAGCCTTTGGTATAGTCTGGCCGTCATAACAGTCTATTAGTAGGGTTATTTTCCCCTAGCTTATATTTGATTTTAAAGTTAAATTACATAAGCTCCTCTGCCTATCTAGCTTATTAAGGTATAAACTCCTTTATAGTTATAAAGTAGCATAGATTATAATAATCTAAGAGTATATAAGTGGTATAGCTCGCGTGCTCAAGGTAGTATTGCCACTATTTAAAGCAGTTAACTATAGCAAGCAGTTCCTTATCGTGGATATAATACCTAACTTTAGGTCCCTGGAATTTTCTACTATAGAATACTACCAGTCTCTAATGGAGCTAGGTAGCATCTAGATGCCTATTAGGTTATAGTAGGATACTAATAAGAGTAAAATTTAATATATTAGTGACCATTATTAGTAGCTAATCTAGGTTAAAATGCCGCAATAGTAGAGCTTCTGTAAACTTTATATATAGTTCCTAAAAGGCTTCCTAGACCTTTCTGGGCTATATCCATAGTTTATACCATTTAGTTAGTCCCTTCTTAGTTTTCTTTCTTCCCGCCTTTAAGCTTTTTACTTCTTAGGCCAGGTCTTAGGAAGCTTTAGTAATATAGTTAAATAGGTATTAGGTAATGTCTAAGTAGTTATAGATAAAGCGCCTATAGAAATTAGCAAAGCCTAGGAACACTTAAATATCCTAGTAGCTCTCTAGCTTTAGCCACTCTTAGATTATCTGCACTTATACTAGGTCTATAACTACACCTATAGGCGTTATAATATAACCCAGGAACTTAACCTGCTTAGTATTAAAGATATACTTTAACGCCTTAGCGTAGAGGCCCTAATTATCTAAGCGTTCCAGCACTTCGCAGATATGTTGCTTATACTAATCCTTATCTTTTAAGTAGATTATGTTACGGACAGCTTAAGTACAATGTTACGACTACTTGGAGAAGAGTCGGCGGAAGCTAGTTGGTTAATACAGGCACGGTCTAGGATGGATCCGGTGGAACTATATGACGAGGAATAGTAGCTAAGGTCATGTAATATGATCTATATAATCTATGTAATCTGTATAATCTGTGACGGAGCAGATAGAGCACACGTACCTTACAGAGCGAAGGGATTTCTTAGGCGTATAGTTGTGTATTTAAAGGACCACAGTCCCTACCCAGATAGTTCTCTCTTCGTAGTAAATCTTAGAATATAATTAGAGTTAATCTGTTAGGTAACTACTCTACTAGTTATTATTACGTTATTAACTTGTTTATATCTATATACCTAGCCCAATAATAGGACCTATTGTAGTTTTTACTATAAGGTTCCGTTATATATTTACTACCACAGTTATAGTATTAAATAAGGTTAAATAACATGCCACCTAAAGTACTAGTTACGTCGCTATTAACGGCAGCTACAACCTTAGGCACAGGCGGAGATACTAGTATAACAGAGGCGGATTCTCAGTTAATTACGCAAGGTTAGTTATAGGAAATGGTTAATTACTTATAAGATAATAATAGGATACTTAAGGAACGTATTAATGGAATTGGAGTAATAAAGGTTAAGTTACCTTTAATCGAATGGTTCTTAGGAGAGAAGTTAAAACTTAAAGGATTCCTTACGCAGATACATTTTAAGGTTATATAGGAAGGAGTAAAGTTGGTAATATTATTAAACTAAGTGGTATATATAGAATTGTTCCTAATAGGAAGAGCACTTAAGTGGTTTAAACCGTATCTTATAAAGATATAGGCTAATAGCATAATAACTACTAACCAAGATGTACGGTATATATTTGCTAGTTAGAACGGGTTCGCAGAACGGTTAATGTAGATATTTAGAGACCTAGAGGTAATAACTATAGTAGAACAAAAGCTTTAGAACCTAGTACAACGAACCTTAGTAATAGAGTATATAACGTAGTTTTAAACGCTAGCTATATAGGTTAAATAGAATAATAAGGCGCTTATGGCATAGTATAAATAGGGACTTAAGGCTAAAGTCTAGGACGCAATTATCCTAATAGAAGATGCGGATACTTTAAGGGAGTTAATAGATTAAGCGATAAAGATTAATAATAGAATTTATTAAAGGGAACAAGCTAAGAAAGGGCAAGATAGAGTTCTATAGTTATATAAGGCGTAGAGTATATATTAGCAAATATAGAGCTAAAAACTATGGAATGGCGTAGAGCTAATAGACCTAAGCGGTACTAAAGAATTTAAGAGATGGATAAAGAAACTATAGAAACCTAGAGGTTAAGGATTAAGTAATTATAGGACTAAGAAGCAGAGGCTAAACTAGGGATCTTAGCAGTAGAAGACATTTAGGCGGACTTTATAACAAGAAAGATGGTTTAAAGATAGAGCTTATATAAATTATGGAAAATAAGGTTATTTCACCAGAGACTATAGAGGTGGTTAGAGTAACTACGCGGTAAAAGGCACTAGGTCGTTAGAGTACAATAACGCGGATATAGGGGTATTGCGTAGGACTAGAGAGTGTTCTATTAAGCCTTCGTGTTTTGTTATAATAATGCGTGCTGAATTTATAAAGACGCTAAGTATAGCGTAAGCTATTGGCTATAAGAGCTAGAGTTAAGAGGACTTAAAGGAACCACAGAGTTAGATAAAGAATAGGATTAACTCTATAAGCTAGATTAAGATATTAAAGTAATATACGGACAAAGATTAGCAACAATAATAATAGAGTTAGAGTACTTATTAATTAATAGCAATGAGGAAGAAAATGAGGCTAACTATATTGGGAAAATATGGTACCCTACCAATGGCCTCAATGGTTGGTGGTTGACGCAATTGGCGCGCAGTTGAGGGCATTTGGCAACTCGACCGACTAGCCTATGTCGTATTTTTTTGACACGCAACCTGCCAGCAATCTGCGCATTTGGCAACCACAATTGTATTTACCTCTTTTAAATAAATAAAAGCTACTTTAAGGCTATTTATAAGGCTAGCAAAATAAATATTATTATTTTAGATAATTTAATATAATATAGCGATGGTTCTCTTTTACCTATCTACCTATTAACTTACCTACCTACCTATCTACCTACCTGCCTGCATTGCCTACCTGTCTACATTGCCTACCTGTCTACATTGCCTACCTGTCTGCATTGCCTACCTGCCTACATCACCTACCTGTCTGCATCGCCTACCTGTCTGCATCGCCTACCTGTCTGTATCGCCTACCTGTTTGCATCTGCCTACCTGTCTATATCTGCCTACCCGTCAGCATCTGCCTACCTATCTGCATCTACTTGCCTGTCTGCATCTGCTTACCTGTCTGTATCTGCCTACCTGTCTGCATCTGCCTACCTGTCTGCATCTGCCTACCCGTCAGCATCTCCCTGTTTGTGCCTACCTGTCTGTGCTGCCTTGATTCGATCGATCGATTGAATCGTTTATAGTGTTCGCTGGCTAGTCGTTGTTGTCTGGCTCTGGCGACGGTCGTCTGGTTCTGGCGACGGTCGTCTGGTTTTGGTAACGGTCGTCTGGTTCTAGTAACGGTCGTCTAGCTCTGGCGACGGTCGTCTAGCTCTGGCGACGGTCGTCTGGTTCTGGTAACGGCGGTCTAGTTCTGGCGACAGTGGTCTGGTTCTGGCAACGGTTGTCTCCTACCTACCTACCTACCTACCTACCTACCTACCTACCTACCTACCTACCTACCTACCTACCTACCTACCTACCTACCTACCTACCTACCTGCCTGCCTGCCTGCCTGCCTGCCTGCCTGCCTGCCTGCCTGCCTGTGTCAGTGTATGATTTAATTTGGGGGAGGGGTTGGCCCGATTGAAGGCCCTGATTACATTCGAACGGTAGTTGTCTAGGGTGCCTCCCTAGGAGGCCTTGATTTAATTCGGTAATAGGCCAATATTAAAGCTCTGGTTTAATTCGATTAATTAATTAATTAAATTATTTATGGTGTTTGCTAGCTAGTTATTTAAACGGTTGTCGTCTGGTTTTGGCAATGGTCGTCTAGTTCTGGCGATAGTTGTCTAGTTCTGGCGACGGTCCTCTGCTGGCTGCCGTTCTAGTGCCTCCCTAGGTAGGGAGGATGTAAGGAAGGAAGGGTAAAAAAAAAATAAGGTGGCTACATAGGGCAGAGGCACGTGTAGAGGCTATTGGGAATATAGCGGGGACCCGATGCAGAGCTTCGTGTAGAGCCTCTGTACGCAGAGCTTCACGCAGAGCTTCC
>Ga0307507_10007035_pt1 | contig 16662 bp, 21 predicted proteins | sample 7_EM_MG_FD_207223 | JGI IMG/M metagenome (GOLD analysis project Ga0307507, IMG submission 207223) | Populus trichocarpa ectomycorrhiza microbial communities from riparian zone in the Pacific Northwest, United States - 7_EM | ecosystem: Host-associated > Plants > Roots > Unclassified | place...
CTTATTGATTCCATCCTTTCGTCTGAATACTCGTGACACTGGGTGCACAGCACCATATTCTGGTGAACTATATTATAAGAATATGATATGAATTATCAGTATATTATTACCATATTCTGAAAAATAATATGCTAAAAAATATGGTAAGAATATTGTGGTTAGGGTTAGAATATGGTAAGAATATGATGAATGTGGTACAATATTCTTAACATATTATTTTTCAGAATATGATATTAATATACTAATAATTCATACCATGTTCTTACAATACAGTTCATCAGAATATGGTGCTGTGCACCCAATGTGAGTTGAATGCAAACAACAGTAAGAATCACATACTTCTCATAGGAACGCTTACTTTTGGCACGATTGGCTGCTTGTTTCTCCTCGGCCGTGTGAGAGAGGCGCCGTCTGCCCATTACGAGGGTGTGTAGTATGTGCAAGTGAGAGATTCATAACGGAACCACGCTTTTTGGATCCTTCGTCTGACCTTTTTATCCAGTTTGTTTGTCCCCAACTTAGCTATATGACTGGAAAGCCTTAATTTTCCTGTCCTATAAGATGCCCCTACTATAATATTTTCACGGCCAACGAAATATAGAGGTAATTTTCTTGGAAAACAACAAATGTTGTGATTAATACTTGTTTCCCATTTCGGAAGTTGTGATTCGCAAATCAAATCAACAGATCTAGATGACAAGATCTCCGATCATGTACCTTTCAAGGCCCAGCAACTGAGATGGAATTGCGCACGGTAAAAAATTATCCATGATCAAGTCGGCAGAGGCAAACCATGATACTAGTAGTCAGATTTGAAATCCACGTAACTGCTAATCGTGAGACTACCTATTAAATCGGACCTCAACTCAGCAGTGGACCTTTCAGGGTTTCGTCTGTGTTGTTGTGTCAAAGATAAAGGGGTTCGGATTAGAACCACCTTCACCAAATGGTCACGGTGTTCTGATCCTTGTCAGAATGTTTTTCACATGATCAAACAAATAGGACGTCACCTCAAACAGCCTCAAACTTGAGTTGCTTCGCAAACTTGAAGGTAAAAAAATAAGTAACGAAGGGACAGCCCGAAAAATAGACAGTTATGATTTTAAATCAGATTATTTTGAAGATTATTAACAAGCGGCAGAGTCGAACTTGAAGTTTGAACATGTGAGCAGTGGATCACTAAATCCACATGGGGAACACGCCATCAGGGTGGTCCACAAGTCACCTCCTCCAAACCTTCCCTGCCTCACCGCACTTCAGCCATGCCTCCTAGGAAAAAAACAGGTATTTGCTACTCTGTTGTATATATATTTATCTCATTATTTTATAGAGCTTCAGAATACTGAGAAGCGATTAGCCAAAACGCGAGAGAAGCTTAATCAGATCCAAACTGGACAGCACAATGTGCGTGGTAAAGATAAAAAAGTCGAAGCTATGCAGAAGATAATTTCCGACCTGGAGCTCAAGGTCTCAGCGCTGCAGAATGCCGGGAAATTATGCAGAGTGCGCTGGGTGCTCTGGTGACGGATGGTATCTTCACGCCCATAGACGTGAAGCGAGAGCAACTAGAAAATGCTCATCTTTTGAATGGTCCAGGGAGTGAGCAGCACCCCATGCTAATAGATTTCGAGTCCTCAGAGGATGTTACGATGGGGTATGTTTTTCTTCGTTTCGTTGCTTTGCTGGCCTAATTTCGTGGTTAACAGTGAACCCCAGGGTTCCTTCATTCCTCCAAGGTTAAATCTATGTCATAATCTTCTCTGACTTTGATCACGACCGAAGTCTACAGTGCACAATCTGCTGCTCCTAAACCTTTGGGGCAATCAGGATCCGAGACGATAACACAGTGGTAAGTTCAAAAAACCTTAACCTAACACATGCAGTTAATAGAAACTGCCCATAGTATTGACGTAGCATCTTCTTTGGTTGAACTTCAAAGCAATAACAACCACACCAACAACACAGGGTAAGCAGTTACCATCATACAATCCCTTTTCATCGTACTCACATCTCATAGCACCAAGCCAACAGGTCCTCAGGCATTCGAACCTACAAACAACAGTGACGGTGTTCGAGACCATGATATGGGATGTAGTATTGATGCTACAGGTTCAGACACGGTTAAATCAGGGAACGACTTTGTCAGTGCTCAAGAAATTGAAACCGTCGTGGCTCCTGGTATCAATTCTACAAGTCCAGATGCATCTGAAGAACACAATATTGTGTAGGTTCCTGTCGGATCTTGTGAATCATTCAGACTCACCTTTGGTAGTATGATTATCAATGCCACAGCTTTACACTGTGACGTGAATGTTACAGGATCACGGGCCGTTGCCAACCCTTTCAACTTCCCTCCTAATATCTACGCCACAGGTTTACAGGCGGTACACAACATTCAAGATCGTGACGCCCTCACCTCTCGTGGTGTCAATTCCATGGATTTACAGGCACCTGATCCTTTCGACTTTCCTCCTGGCGTTCAAGGGCACAATATTGGGTAGGTCCCCGCTGTCGGAACAATAACCAATCCAACTCACCTTTTCTAGTATCAATGCCACAGGTTTACACGACATTCAAAACCGTGACGCTCACGCTTTTCGTGGTTAGGGAATGGCACGGGTAACCCCTGGGTATCTCAGAGAAACCCGTACCCGTACCCGTGGAAACCCGTACCCGCAACCACGGGTATGGGTTTTGGCGGGTAAGGGTACGGGTTCGTACGGGTACGGTATTAATTACAAATATATATATTACTATTATTTATATTATATTATTTATATACATTAAAAACATATTCGCATCAAACACAAGTGCGTATACTTGCGTTCGAGGGTGGTGTACATGGTGGTGGTGGTGGCAAATAAAACCACGAGCAATACATGCTCGTTTTGGCAGGTGGAAGAGGTGGAGTTGGTAGTGAAAAAGCAACCACCCACCAAAACGAGCATACGCGGCTCATTTTCAAGGGTGGAGGTGGAGGTGTTGGCGCAAAGTCTCCACCATCGAAAACGAGCATACGCGACTCATTTTCGAAGGTGGAGGCAGTGGTGGTGTTGACAAAAAGTCTCCACCGCCGAAAACGAGCATACGCTGCTTGTTTTCGATGGTGGAGGTGGTGGTGGTGTTGGCAAAGAGTCCACCCTCAAAAACGAGCCGCGTACGAGCTCGTTTTTTGAAGGTGGTGGTGGTGCTTGGTGGGCAAAACACCCCAATAACCTGTGCATGGTGAAAAGTGTGTCAGTAAGTACATAATATATGATTTAAAAGGAAAACATACCTTGTTGGAGGATGGGTGAAGCACACCCACCCTCCTCATCCCATTCTGCGTCGTCGTTGTCATCACCGGGGCTGGAAACGAGGTCGAAAAGTTGATGAGCTGGCAGAATTTGATGTGACGGGTCACAGTGCGGGTAACCCGCAACCCGTGCCGAGGGTACGGGTTTTTCGGGGGTACAGAAGTCTGTACCCTGACCCGTACCCCAGGTAAACCCGTGGCAAAACCCGTGACAATCCCTAGTATCTTCGGACTAGTAGATGAGGGATTTTTCGAGATGGAATGGGCCAGTGGAAGAGCTCGACTTGGATTTGGCAAAGTAACAGATTGAGTGTTGCGAGCAGAAGCTGACAAGAAAATTTAAGAACCTTTACATACCAGATGAAGTTATTCTGTCTTACCGTCTTTAATTGGCTGGATGTTGCCCACTTGCGGAGGGGGATCTGGTGCCTGCCGAGGCATATACCCGATAATGCGCCCTTTTGGCATATTCGTGACATTACAAATGAAAAACATAGAATTACTTACCTTCGTGCCCAAAAATTGGAACAATGTTCTCCAGTACCAAGTTGTTAGATTGGCTATGGGAGACGTATTCACTACCCGCCACCACTGGTGTGAAAGTAGCCATAAAGATGACGAATAAAGCCCTGAGATTAGGTGTGAGGCACAATTGACATGAAAAACCTGCTGCAGTACTTACAAGAACCATCGTACAGGGTTATCTTACGACAGGATGCGTTGGTCTCAGAAATCTTTCCAGAGTGATCTCAAAATGATCGGTGACTAAAGTTTCCATTTCAGTTATTGAGCACTGCCTCCCCGATGATGTTTTCGCTGAAGTGCAGGTTCCGTCAAGTGCACTATCTCCGATTAGTGTGGGTTGACTATTTTACTATTGTCACTTCCCCTTCCCCAAGTTTCTCCACGATGCGACGTTCAATCGTCGCGGTCTCCGGTGCGTCAAAATCTCTGCTCAATGACGTTTAAACAAAGGTATAGGTCATAGAAAACGACCCAGTACTTACCAATATAGGTACTTCCCTCCCCCTTCCTCCCCCTTCCCCAAGTTTCTCCACAACGCAACGGTCAATCGTCGCGGTCTTTGGCGCGTCGGAAGCACTGTTGAATGGCGTTTAAATAGAGGTATAGATCATAGAAAACGAATGAGTACTCACTGAGATACCTTCCTGAGGTACTTCCCTCCCCCTTCCCCACGTTTCTCCACAACGCAACGGTCAATCGTCGCGGTCCTTGGTGCGTCAGAAACTCTGCTAAATGGCGTTTAAATAGAGGTAGGCATCATATGAAACGAACGAGTACTCACTGAGTTGTCGTGCTGACAGTTTGGGTATTCTCTATTTTTCAGTTCAGTTGTCAGACTCAAGAAAGGGACCGACGCGGAGTCTAAGTCAAAGAAGGGGACCGACGCAAAGTCTAAGTCAAAGAAGGGGACCGACGCAAAGTCTAGGTCGAAGTGGATGTACATTGTTGTCGAGTGACAAGTAGTATGTAAAGTACTGGCATGTCAGCCGTGGGAGCCTGCCAATCTCGGAAAAGAGGTTCGGAGGCATTTTTCAGATGTGGCACCGTCGAACCTCTTTTCCATGGATATTGAATTCAAGTATATTATTTTTTCTGCTCTTGAGTGACTTGAGTGCACTAGCAGTGCCGTGCAGTGGTTTGCGTGCATCCAAGTGCATTCAAGTGCATTCATTTAGCATCCAAGTGTGGTTTCCGTGCACCCAAGTGCATCCAAGTGCATCCAAGTGCATCTCAAGTGCGGTTGCGTGGCACGCTTGCACTGCTGAAGTCACGGTGCACTCAAGTGTAGTTGCGCGTGTCCCAGTGCAATCACGAATTTTCAAGTGCAGTTCCTTGGTTTCAAGTGCAAGCATTATATATACATAAGTTAAATTAACGCAATATCAAACAAGCATTGAGTAAGGATGAGTGCAGACGCGTGAGGGATGCCTCAAAGGGGGAACTCTACGATCAGTGGAATCATGAGCATAATTTCATTGTAGTACTAGGTTTTAAGTAACAATTTGAACTACTAGAAATTGTTGAATAAATCACTGTATGGTCTACATGCGTGAAATTAGGTAAGCCATCATAACTGGTGGCTTACTTGTTTTAGTGCCGCTAGGTGCCACAATTGCTGTTCAGCAGGTGGTTTTGATGCGCTTTCAGTGGAAAACAGTCATGTTATGTCTGTACCCTCTGTGAAAATACTTTTTGAGTTGATATGGTGTGTGTGCCTCCGGAAATCCACTCACCCAGTGACCCTTGCTACATCCCCCCTTTTCAGATGTTCCAAGTCTTAAAAAATGATTTTCCAATGATATCATCTATTAATCATGGTTTTAGCAATTTTATTTGAGCTGGAAGGAGCTGCACTGCAGTTTTCGGGGTACCCTTCATGAATTTTCTATACTTACATGTCACATGATTGTTGATTTAACTTTTCGAAACAGAGAGCGAAAAATGTTTGTCTCGTTGCAACGCTGGGTTGTTCTTTGCTCCATTCAGAATTTTGTTCAAATGCTAAAGAGTGATCAGTTCATCATCCACCCTATCCTAGTAAGTATATTACTCCCTATCCTAGTAAGTATACTACTAACTTTTGCGTGCACATACGTGTACTTGCATCAAAGCATGCACTCATCCGCACGTGTGTGCCACTCGAAATTCCGGTTGCCCCAAAAACACGATATAAATTATGAGAATTGAATTATAGTATTTGAGTGCAGTTGAAAAAATTCAAGTGCTCACAAGTGCATCCCTCAAAATTTGAGTGCATCACATGCACTGCACGCACTTGTGTACCACGCAAAATTGCCTTTACCCCTCTGAATCACAACGGCTGGCGCAGTATGATTGTAAACTACGTGATGAAGAATCGAGACGCTGTTGTGCTACAAAAAGGAGTCGTAAAGGAGAAACATGGTCATGCAACCGCAAGAGTGATTCAGAGAATCTGCCGCAATGTGTTAAAAAAATTACTTTCTGGTTGTAAGTTTTATGCTCATTCGTATCTTGCATGCCTGTCCTCCACCTCTGGAGAATTCAGCCACCTTCTATGGTCTCATGCCCCCTAGTGCAAGGCGAGTGAAGCCCTCTCCGTTGAACCCTCCCACATTCGATAAACGGTGTTCGTTGGCGTTCTGATGCATCGCCAATATAAACCCATCTGAAGTCGGCGTCCAGGTCTGGACACTTGACGTCGTTGGTTGCATCCTCGAGGCATGTTAGCGAATAAAGGTTTTTGCTGTCGGTCCAAATGCGGGTGTTATAGATGTGCATACTTCTATTCTTTTCCGGGTACAGGAGCAACCCATAGAAGTCATTCTGAATCGGGGTTCGATTCAGGAATTAAGATTGGGGGTATTTCAACATGGTCTTGAGCTTCCGCCAATCCCTCTGAACAACTGGCGACACTTGCGGGGTGTTCATCATCATTATCTGAACGATGGTAGGTTTTGATTTCAGAAACGACGGGGATGATGACATCGCCGATGACGGGTTCACCAAGCCCGTCTCTTCAAGATCTTCCTCGTCCTCGTCCTCGTCCTCATCACCTTCGTCAGATTCCTTGTCACCGTGCTCTTCGGTATCTTCCTCATTACAGCCATGCTCACCAAACCTCGGTCTTTTGTTGGCATTAGTTAGTTCGTACTCCGAACAAGCAGACTTTCTCTTTCTGCCTCCCTCCCTCCGAAGTAGCGGTGCAACCTCCTGATCTCTCCTGGCAGGATCCCCAAGCCTCTTCCATTCCTCGGCCTTTAACGCATTGCTGAGTAGATCCATAAGCCACTGGTGGTTTTCAAGCCGTGCTTGGTGATGCTTGTGCTCCTCCAATTGTCCCGGCTTTTGCTGCTCTCGCTCCCCTAGCTCTGTGTATCGGAATCGGTAGCCCTCCAACAGGTCTTCGAGCAGGTATCTGAGGTTTTGTGAAGGAATTTTGAGTGTGGGCACGAGCGCCCGGCCAGAACGAAACATGTCGGCCTTGGAGTCACCGTATAGATTGTCGAACCGCTGTAGAAACATAGCGCGCTCAACAGGTGACATCTCGTTTGTTGCGTATCTGCCAACAAGCCAGAGCAATACAAGAGCAAACGATTCGAGGTCGTCCCCAAACGTCCGTGAAGGCGGCGTTTCGACGCATAATCTGGCAGCCATGAACTGCCGTGTACCCTAAAAAGAAGGTAAGTGAGATGCATTCGTCCATAAATGGTACTTACTGTTTTTTCGTAAGCTCTGGCTCCTATGTATTCGGAGAACTTGGCAAGTTCCCAGTCGATGAGATAACCGACAGAAGGGGCATCGCTCTTCCGAACTATGATGATGTTGCCAACAGATATGTCGTGGTGATCAACCTTGGCTCGTGTCACAGCGTCGACATGGGCTTTGACAAGTTCAAAACGGTGAAATATCTTGAAAAGAGACAACATAGCTTCCAGGGCATGTAAAATGTACTGAACCATAGCGTGCGTCGACTCAAAATCAACGATAGGCTCCCCAACGACATCAAGGATGATACGATAATGGATGTGTCGGCGTATGCTGTTGCCAGAAGGAGCCTCCCACTCATCTGGAAAGGAACCGCAGCAGTGGTCTCTGACATCTTCTGCGGCAAGGACCTGGGGGATGTTACGCGTGTAGACGCTTGTAGACTTCGCCTTCCGCATGATATCCGTCCAGTCGCCAGGTATCCTTGAGCAGACATTTTTTCTACGTCTTGCAATCAACAGCAACGAAGCAGCGAGTGCCGCGCCCGACGGGGTAATGGTGAGATCGTGTGAATGGTGCGGCAACGTAGAACGAGCGTCCGTCTACGGTGACTTTCCATAGAGACTCAGTGTCAGCGCCAAGAAGGGAGCGGGCCTGGGTTGCATCAAAGGGACCCAAGGGTTGGAAAGTGGTGTCGATTCCACGGACGGCAGGATCTGCGTGCGACAGTCGCCAAAAGAAGGTCTGGAGGTGAGAAGTTTCCACATAGTTGAACGACCGAGTGACCTCGATGCCACTGTTAGTGTGACGCAGAAGCCTGCAGGTGTTTTTGGCGATGAGGACGCCAAAGCCGTGAGTTCGATATTGAGCGCTTGCATGCTGTTCAGACAGCCGTATTAAGCTTGAATTCTATAAATGTTTCCATATCGCGTACGCGACATCGATTCTTATTTGAAGGCTCTTTATCGGAGTAGACGGTGAGATCGGGAGTCGTTGCTACCTCCGTCAGAGATTCGATGGCTTCTTGCTTGCCCTCGCCCTCACCCTCGAGCTCGGGCTTCTCAGATACGCCTACTCCCAGTTCCTTTCCAGAAATTTCCATTCGTTCTTCTCTCGTTATCAGTGGAGCCTGGTGTTCTTCGGAAACGACAGTGACTTCGTCAAGGAGGGGTTTATCAGACTCGACGATGGCTGGAACGCACATCAGAACAGGTTAAAAAATAAAATAAAAATAAGTTGGCATACCAGACGAAAAAGACAACCTCCTCATCTTGCTGAACGGATAAGTCGACATCAGGAGGTAAAGGCTAATTGGATTTTGACTGCACAACCATACGTTGCTGCAAACATTGAGCAGTTGTGTGGAAAGGTACCTTGACAACTGCGGAAGACGCTGGACCTTGGCACGATATTTTCCCGCCTCACGTTGAAACCACGACCAGAAAGTAGCTCGAAGGCCAGAATGAAAGTCCTCGGGTTGGTGACCTTCAGTGTGACACGAGCCATGACGAAGAACGTATCTATGGAGCGACGAAGGATGTCCCGGATCGCTGGAGCTTCAAGAGTCTGGGAATGCATTCGTTGTCATTCTAAGGGATGCTAATTGATGTGGTCTAGCTCTTACTTCCGCCGATCACAAGGACACCCACTCCTCTGAGAAAAAATATAAATGAGCGAGAGAAAGGAATTCGATTCCAAGATGTACCTCTTTTTTCAGGTAACCAAATAGCTTGACACGCCTTCTCACCATCAAAGAGGAAAGCAAAGAATCGGAGTTGGTTGTAAAGTTGGACGTATACTGTTTTATCATGAGACGACGCATACGTATCATAAAGCCACTTTACCTCAAATCCAACCCTTCCTCTGCAACCGACACGAAGACATCTACGGCCATGCATCATCCTTGTCCGAGAACCGCATGTTGGATCGTCACATATTGTCCAACCTTCGTAGTACTTGGCGATATAATCACGAATCTGGACTTCAAGTTGTGCATGTATGCTACCATCCTTGATGACTTTCTCGCAGGATGGGCAAACTGCACCTTTTTGCTGTAGAAGAAGGTTCTGCTAAGGAGAAAAAGATTTCAATAATGTGTCAACTTGAGGTATTAAAACCATCCTACCTCGGGATCGTTGACAGGAAGGAAAGAAAGTTTACCCTGACATTGGCGACATTGGACAATGAATGGGGTTGCCTCTCGGAATCGGTCAGAATCGAGTGCAGAAAATGCCCTATCAGTTGAGCCCGTTGTTTGTTGATAGCGCATTGGGTCCAGTCCTAATGAGTGTCAGTTGTGAATCAAATATGCAAGAAGGAAAGGATGCCTACCGAGACATTCTGCCAGGCGAGCTCTCTCTGTGCCTTCGATTGGGTCACATAGTCGCTCCACTGGCGGTAAAATTTGTTGCGAGAGGTAGTGTTCATAATCTACAGAAGGAAAGTGAAGAATGCACGATGTCAACAAACCGATAGTAAGCGCAGCTCCGGCTTTTCGAAGTTCGTCAGGGTGCTTAGCCCGATCAGCCTGTGCAGACTTTGCTGATTCTTGCCCTTCTGCCAAGGAAAATATATACGGTATAACATCACCGCTTCTCCTCCTCTCTGTTTCATCCGGAGGGCAACCTGGAATTACAAAGGAGTTGCAGTAGATGATGAAGTCATCGACTTTCACTTACCGCTACGTACGTTATCACCAACAGTAGTTAAATATTCGTGGATATTTTGCACCACAATTTCAGTAGCATCTCCAGACAAAATCTGGTCTAGAATAAATCTGCGGAATGTCAAGGCATGAATAAGACCAGTGATAATTCTGGACGTACTGCGAGACCTTTTTAGACAAGACACAATATTCTCGACGTTTCATGTCAAGACCCTTGACTTCAATACTTGTCTTGGCCCCTAGACCATCTTCTATCTTGACAGCGGCGTACTTCTTCTTTTGAAGTAGTAATAAACGTTAGAAGACGCCATCGAGGTCGATCTCCAACAATCTATATTGTTCGTTCACGGCTTTCTTAAACGCAGCCGATATCCTCAACGCGTCTTCAAAATTGGTGACATTCGAGTTCGCTCGAAACAAGCAATTGTTCAAGATTCGCTATGATTTCTTTGTAGTTATCTGGAGCCGCCGACGGGAAGAGGGGTGTTCCAGTAAGAAGATATGCCTGTCGTAATAATGAGATAATCATCGAGTTAAAAGTTGGATAAAGTTTCACGTACCGCAATACCGAGTGCCCAGATGTCGCTTTTTCGGTCAACCTTTTCCCCTTGGACAGCCTCTGGCGCTGGAATACTTCCCGGCGCTGGAGCCGAAGACTGATGAGTGAAACGAGCTGGAAATGAAAAAAATAAATTAATCACTCGTGTGGCTTCTAACGCGAAAGACTTGCCATGTCCAAAGTTACTCAAGTAGATTGACGCCTCGGCAAACGTTAATTGAGATTCATTCCATTCGAATCCATGTCCTAAAGGCTGTGATCTGACGATGTGGTACACAGCGCCATCACTGCCAGTGACTTCCTCGGCTTTATTAGCAGGCGATGCAGATATAGCTTGGCGGATATAAGCCGCTACCTGTTCGCATACGAAGAGCAAGTTGTCTGCTAAAGAATAGACAAAGTTTTAGAATTTTAATGAGGAAGAATCTAAAGCAGGCCTTGCTCACCGCCATGAACGATCTTTTTCTCTTGAAGCTTGTTTAGTGCCTCCACAACGTCGGCGATGATCTTCTTCACCACGTGTACGGGCAAATAAGCGCCAGGGCTACTACGGCGGAATGATTCGACAGAAGGTCCGAGGACACTTAAAACCAAGCAGAGATGCCTTCCTTTCGGACTCTGTTCATAGAAGTGGTCATCTAAGGAAGGGAAGGGCAGCATCGGCTGGCTTAGAGGGCCCCGAAGCATGTCGAGCTCTTTGGAGGCACTGGAATCCGCCGTCGCAGCGACGGTCAAGACCTTGATCGCTATGATATTGTCAGCGACTTTGGAATCGACGGCGAGCCAAGTGGAGGAGCGGGGTCCCCAGCCGAGTTTTCGGATGATCGACCAGCGATCGTTCTGAAGGGTCAGGCCTGGTTGACCAGCAAAGTATCCGACGGGGGAATCGAGCTGTTCTTCAGGGAATTGAGAACGAAGACAGTGTCAGTGTCACCATAGACCACCTTCATAAATCAATTTGAAGACAAGGAATCTGAGAAAGGAATTAACTTTACCTGAAGGTTCAAGTTTTCGGCCAATTCTCTTGCATGCGTTAGAATTGACCGCCCTTTGAATGTCGTGAGGGCGGCCAACTGCCGTGCGTGGAATCTGGAGATTCGAGTCCAAGACATCCATACATAAACGCTTGCTGCTTGATGTCGTACTAAAAACAAAGGATTTAGGCAGGGATAACTCTTCAAATTGTTGACCATACCTGCATTCTTTGAGCATTACTGTCGTTGCGATCTTTCATCAGACCCTTGACTTGTCGCCGGCGATTGACCAGGGTCGCGATAAGACGAGGAAGAACCCCTTGAGGAACGTCTGGTGAGGGAGGTTCGGGCACTCTATTCTGGCATAAAGATCAGTCTTGAGTGACATTATGAAAAGAGATAACATACCTCATCTTCCTCTTCGACAGGTCCCACAGTGGTAAAGTCGATGTTGTATTCCTGGATGATGCTGGGATACAAATCCATGACAAGAATAAACTTGCCCCAAAGACCTCGGTTCGAACACAAGACCACCTTTGTATTTGTCTCGTTGCCTTTCTTCTTGCTAACTACCCGTCGTCCTCGAGAACCGAAGCACTAGAGGCGTTTGTAACATTGGAGCATTGTCATCGCTATGCTCCTGGTATCGTCCTCGTCGTCAAGTGTTTCATGAAGTTCCTCGTCATCTTCGAGATCGAACCATTGTGCATCCGTCCCTCCTGCCTCTCACGTTCAGGTTCCCCTAGATCAAAGCTTCTACCTCTCAGACTTTGGTCATGGTCATGGTTCATCGTCTCCTCAACTGCTCTGATTTCTAAATCCCGCCGTCGTTCTTTCATAAACTCCTTCAAAAATTCCACGTCCTGCTTCAGGATCTTTTGCTCAGTAAGGAATTCCTCGAGCGTCCGAACCTTCTCCTTGCGAGGCGAGTGACAACTGCGTCTCTCACAGTTGGTCTTGAGGGATCCGGAGGCATTGGAAGGAGCTTGTGGTTGGGAATGATCCGGAGAGGAAGCACCGGAAGCGTGGCCACCAATAAACCGAGCAACTGGAGCAGCAGCATTGGAATCCCGAACAGGGGGGGGTGTACCTGGAAGTGATAAGTCAAGGAGTTAAAAGCCCTGCTCATGTTTCGCGACTCTTCTGTAGCTCGCCTCGCAGCCAGCCAAGAATGACTTCGAAACTCAAACCCGTCTTACCGGGTGGTGGCACACCTCCCATCCCACCCAATCCCTGCCGAGCGAGAACTCTCCGCTGAGCTGCGGCAAACGAAAAGTTTTGAGAACCACCCGCACAACCAATGATATTTGACTCAGATGCGGTTCCGGTGAAGGTCGTCAGAGGAGAAGGAGTGCCCGGGGGGGGGGGCTTGTTGTTGAAGGAATTGTTGCTGTTGGAGTTGCTGGAGCTAGGTCGCCTTCGTGGTCCGAGAAGGCTTGGTTTGAAATTTGAAACTGACTTGTCATCTGCTCCTGCAGATGAGGAGCCAGAAACGGAGGACGAAGGTTGAGTGTCTGATGAGCTGGGCATATCGGATGAGAAGGATGAGCATTGCTGTTCGACAGGAAGGGAGGGGTATGGAAACAGGAAGTCGGGATGATGATGTCTTGCTCTTGTTGCTGGCCTGCAGCGGGCAGTCTCTGGACTGGCAGAAGAGGCGAGATCGTGTGCGTTTTCAACGCAGGTATTGGGATCTGAGTCAATGGAAGGATGCGGAGGAGTGATGTCGATAGCAGCTGCAGCGCCACAAAGGATGTTGATGGCGGATGCCCGGTTACTGTCGCCGGAACAGTCGTCGTTGTAGAGGATCTCATCAAGAGGGACCTCTATGATGTTGGTCGGGAAATGCAGAATTGGTCGTCAGAGGAACCAGAGGGTGCGTAGCCTTCGCCGTAAGTCATAGTAGTCGATAAAGTGGGAAAAGAGTCGTTGAAAAGAGAAGGAAAATGATGCGCTTGAGATGGCGATTGGGGGTTAGGAGCTGAAATGACTGTGACAAGTAGGCGAGCAAGATGTCAACAAATGTTGTGAGTTTCAAAATTTAAGATCTACCATGACAAACATAGTGATATAGACATCTCAGTTGTGGAAGAAGCAACGGAGGATCGATGTCTAAGAACTGCAGATGGGAAGGAGGCTTGTAGTAAAGTAAACGGTGTAGCATATTAGTGAGAGGAAGTCTACATAAGACTCGGACAGTGACTGAGCGAGAATGTCCTTATTGATGCCCTGCTGCCTCATCTTTTCGGATATCGAGGTATGCATTGACGACGTTGTATGCGCCAAATATGCCCCCTTTCTCTTCAGAAATGTATTGCTGATAACGGCCCAAGGAGGACGGCATTGTATCCCCTAATCGTGCGAAGATTCTTTGTCGCAGTGGTTGGTTTTCATAGAGAATGTATACGAGCTCCTTCAATACGTCTTTATACTGACAGAGTTTGTGAGATCGCGATGTACCAGGAGACGGTTGAGCGTGGTTGAAAGGAGGGCTGTATGGGGCAAGGCAATAGAAACAAACTTGCCCCGGTTCAAACAGCAATCCCTTTTTGAATAATTCCCATCCACCTTTAGAGGCTTGCGAAAAACAGCGCCACGTCAAGTGTGAACGGTCTGTCCTGTTGACCCAACAGTTTCGGCACTTATTTTCGATTTCCTGAACCATAGATAGTATGCGAGTAAGTTTCAAATCGCCGTTGCTGTGGTTGTCATCGTTGTCCAAACTGAAGGACGAAATCGAGGATGTCGAGGACAGGGTCGGATATCGTGACAAGAATTGGCTGTCGTTGTCCGAACTGAAGGACGAAATCGAGGACGTCGAGGACAGGGTCGGATAGCGTGACAAGGATTGGCTGTCGTTGTCCGAACTGAAGGACGAAATCGAGGACGTCGAGGACAGGGTCGGATAGCGTGACAAGGATTGACTGTCGTTGTCCGAACTGAAGGACGAAATCGAGGACGTCGAGGACAGGGTCGGGTAGCGTGGTAAGGACCGGCTGTTGCTGTCCGAACTGAAGGACAAAGTCGAGGACAGAGAGGGACAGTATGGCAAGGATTGGCCAGACGAACGCGTCAGAATTTTATCGACATTTGGAGGAGCAATGACAGAGGAGGGCATGTCGTTGTCCTCAGAAGCAATTTGGGTCTGAGACAAGGGAGGTTCGCTCTGCGATGGGAACCCTCTGGGGTCTGGCGAGGTACCAAACTCCACGGCAGGATCACGGCCAACGCCCAACATGTTGGAAATGGGCATCGCTGCTGTCGTCTTCTCTTGGTTTTCGTTGCTTTCCTCTACGAGCGCAATCAGTTTCGGGCTGTATTAAAATTCTGACGTCACTCACCATCTTCATCGAGGACACGATATAGTCGCACTTCGCCGTTCGTCAAGTGACGCTCATAAATACCGCAAGAGACGGCAGCCTCAAGCCCGGCGTGGGCTGCAGTAGCGTGAGCCTTTGAATCTTCCAAGTCGGAAAATAGTGCAAAGCAGTCAAGATGGGAACATTTTAGTCCTGAAATGAGGGGAATGTTGGGCAAAGGCGCGACAGGAATTTTAGAGAACGCGGGGGCCATGGCCATGCTGGAGTCTGGCCTATGCATTAGTTGGTCATTATAAATACTAGAGATGCCAAGCCATAGCAGTTTCCAGTGGTACAGCATGTAAAGCGTCGTAGCACAAGTCGTAGCAGTTGTAGCCAGGTTGTAGCACTCTTTGTAGCCAGATGACAGCGTCCATCAGTCGGAGTATGCAAGTCGCAACGTGGTCTGAAATCGCTACAGATACTAGAAGCCAACGTAGGACATTGACAGCTGACAGTGACGGCCCGATAACTCTCCTTGCTCTTTTCTTCTCATGATTCCGAAGAATCCGCTTTTGCCACATAAGCTATAATCTGAGTACCTATACGCTGCTCGACTTTGGTTGTTCGTGCAGCCATCGTGTACGTGGATTTTTTAATGTATTTTTCAAGACTTTTCACACTCCTAACAGATAGATACTACCAACTTGAATCCTTTCTATCACTGTCATATCCACGCTTTCCAAGTTGTTGATTCACTGAAACGCCAGACTTTTCGGCAGTCATTCTAGCCGGTCTTCCGACATGGCGAGGAAGCGAAGGTCTTCATTTGGATCACTAGACGACCCACGTCCTCCCAAAAGGCAGGCTCGTAAACGCAAAGAAGACAGTCGTTCCGAAGAGTGCGTTGCTCGTTTCTGTAACCTGTAGCCTCGCATCTTGACACCGCTGTAACAGGAAGTATTGCGATGATTGCAAGAAGACGTATACCGTCGACAGAGTTCATTGGGCGGTTTGTGGTCGAAAACAGGTTCCGTGCGTTTATCCCCACAAAGACTCCGCAACAGGCGTTCAGCAAACCGTCATTCTATATCGCGGGATGGATGGTTACTTTAAGTGTATTCGATGTGAAAAGCTCGTTAAAAAGGACCAGAGTATAATGGTAAGTTGATTTTCGAATAATTCAAGAATGAATCTCATCTTTACCAGAACCACGCTAGGAAATGCATGCTTACCGCTGAGGTGAGGGATTTTCTCCTTCATCTTGAAGAGATAATTGACTACAATGGTTATTTTGGTCAGCCAGCATTGCAAGAAGAACAATCGGAGTTTGGCGGCGAAGCCCCTGCTGAGCCTCCTGCTGCTCAACCAGCATGCCCCATAGGTGACCATTTAGTAGATGAAAGAGCGTCGAGCTTTCAACCTATGCTGCCTCAACCAGGGATTTCAGTTGGACCTTCCGTGGACACAACAAACACAATCGCACGACTCGTTGATCCCCTCCCCAGAACGCCAGCACTGAGTTCTGGAGACTCGCAGTGGACTTCCGGGGACACCAATCGAACACCAGCCACGCCTAACCAACGAAATAAGGTGCCAACTCCTTTGAACCAATATGAATTGCTTATCCTTCCGGATGAGCATTCGACCATCGACGA
>Ga0307507_10007036_pt1 | contig 16662 bp, 20 predicted proteins | sample 7_EM_MG_FD_207223 | JGI IMG/M metagenome (GOLD analysis project Ga0307507, IMG submission 207223) | Populus trichocarpa ectomycorrhiza microbial communities from riparian zone in the Pacific Northwest, United States - 7_EM | ecosystem: Host-associated > Plants > Roots > Unclassified | place...
TACATAAAACATATCAAGTATCACAGGATACCTTGACACAATAACTAAAACATACTGAGTATCAAACGATACTCGAAACCAAACATAAAACATCATGAGTATCATACTCAATCATAAACCATACTGAGTATCAAATGATACTCGAAACCAAACATAAAACATACTGAGTATCAAACGATACTCGAAACCAAACAGTAACCTGTACCGGTTACACCATGCGATTCGACCGCTCTCAGAGGCAGTCGAAGGAAAATGAATGCTTGACTATGCAAAATCGCGACCTATGTAAGGTCACCCTTGCTCCCTTCCCCGCCTGTATATTTCTAACCTGTTATCAGGACAGGATTATTCGTGAGGAAGAAAAAATAGAGCAGCTGAAGCCAATTCTGAATATTCACTGAGCTATGCGTATATAAGAGCCGTGTTTGTCTACTGAGCTGTCACTAATGTTCTGCCACAGCAAACATGGTCAACAGGGCTAAATTAGATGAAATGATCTCACCAACTGTTGGGATACAAGGACTGAATGAGTTGTCAAAACCGGAAGAATTCACCACGATTCTTGAGAAAAAAGTCAAAGCCCGTGGCCTTAAGGTCCAGAAGGTTATGGCTTCTTTCCGCCGCCTCAACTCTGTGGTGTCAAAACCCCTACTTTTTGATGGTGGTCCTGTCATAGTTCCATATGCAGACTTCACAAACGAGGAATGAGCTGCTCTTGTTACCCACTTCAAGTTTCAAGAGGAGTGGCCAGAGCACTTATGGGTCATTGAGGAGGACCCTGGTGAAAAGGCCGAAGACCCATACGATGAGTGGGACTAGGACTGATATTTCCTGACCAAATTCTGCCTACATACAATTGCAGTTACAAACAGCACCGCATCCTGAGTAGAGGATGTGGCTGATTGTATTCACATTCTACATCATATTTCTAGAGAATCCACACTTCATCTACTTGTCAAAAGACCATTAGGGTATCACAATTACCGAGTGATCATACGTGATCTTCAAAAAAAGTCACCCTTGCCAGGATCTACCCGTCTATCTTCCCAAACCCTACGCTCCGGCTTAACGCTTAATTCCATACTCATCACATGCCCATAACCAACAAGGACATACATTACCAGTATCTTGTAACCTACTAAGCTATTATACAAAAAGTTGCCCTTATGCCAAAAGTATGATATTACGGAAGGAGCTTGGAAAAATCCAGAAAGCGAGGAATCAGAAAGGAGGATTATTTCTTCTCTAATCCCTAGAAACTACCATGAGACCTTCACATATCCTCCGTTTAACTTCAACAAAAAATACCTTCCCCTTCCTCCCCGCTCTTCGAAGCATACTCCCCCATCCCGCCCTTTCGCACCACCACAACTCCATCTATCAATAGCGTTCCCTCGCCACAGAACTCCGCCGTTAATCCGTCGTCGAGTAACACTCACCGCAGGTCTACCAATCTAATATCGTCGACGTGAATGAGTTGAGCAACACTCCTAGTTGAGACAGCCAATGCGGGTGGTAATACTTCGAGGACGAGAACACTCTTTTGTTTGACCTGTGATCCGCCTTCTTTAGACTTTGTCTCTGGGCTCTTGGAGAGTTTAACTTTTTTGCCATTGCGCATAACCGTGTTGGCTAGTTTGACGCTTTGGCGGGGATGTCGAGAGACCGAGTACGCGTATGGTGAGGTGAGCGTTCGAGTACAGGAAAATTTCTTGAAAACCATAGTGATTTGACATGATGGGTTGGTACATCAAAACGGAGTTGACGTTTTAGCTCAATCTTTTTACTATTATCATCAGTTTTTCCTATTGATTGTATACTAAATAATCCATCTGGCCTCTGCTAATGAATGAGACATTGTCCGGCATGCACTTTGATGCACTTTCTCGTATCTGCACGCAGGCCCAATCCATTTCACAAACATCACAGCATTACCGGTACTTGAAAACCTCTTGATATCTACCATCTACATCAGCCCTGTGATCCCCGGATTCTGAGTCAAAAGGGCTCGAGGAGGATTGGCATTTTTCAAATTTTCCAGGATCAGCCTACTGGATGTGTTAGGTCTCATAAACTAGTATTCGCAATTCTGTTAACTTGTCAAACTAAACGAATCCGGGGCGGACGGAGACGGTAGATGGTATTCCAAGTAAATTGAGGTAGTAATTAAGGCCCAGAGGTAGTTTACTCAACCTTAAATTGCACGACTGTCCTTTTCTATCACTTCTATGCTAGGTTTACAAAAAGTTATATTTATCACTTCCCAAAGCGATCAGGGGAGATGCCCGATACTCTATTAGGGTTTAACAATGCGAGCTAGAGATGAATAAACTTCCTCTCAATCAGAGAAGTTCGTTATAGCGAAGTTTGAAGTTTCCCATATAAAGAGTTCCATTATAGCTGGGTGTGACTGTGTATTTGACTGAACAGGTTGCAAGTTGCAACTATTATAAGTACGAGTCTTCCCGAGTCGCTTAAGAGCTGCTCTCCTGCCAGAGAAAGATTATATAGAGATTCACCCAACACTGGTCTCTCCCACTCTCCTCTCTACTACATCCTAGCAAAAGCCACTCCTCCACATCTTTCACTAATCAAGTCATATTCCCCTCCCACACAGCATTTCTTCCTGTCAGCCACGGTGGTACTAGTACTACCCACATCCAGCAGAGAAACAGAGTTCAAGTTCCCATGAGCCACCAACGTATCATCCAGCTTAACGAGAAGTGGACTGAACGCCTTCAGGAGCATGATGCTGTTTGGTCCAAACGCCTTGAGGAGCTTGATGCCATGTGGTCCAAACGCCTCAAAGACGCTGATTCTCAGCATCTCAAATCCTCTATGGAGCTTGATGCCATGTGGTCCAGACGCCTCAAGGACGCTGATTCTCAGCATCTCAAATCTTTTGTGGAGCATGACGCCATCTGGACCAAACGCTTCCAAGAGGCTGATTCCCTGCGTCTCAAATCCTCTGCGGAGCTTGAAACTATGCGATTCGACCACTCTCAGAAGCAGTGGAGGGAAAATGAACGCTTGTTTCTGGAGAATCAAGAGCTACGTGTAGGATCACCTCCACTCCACCTCCCAATATGCTTTCTAACCTTTTAGCAGGACGAGAACACCAGTGAGGAAAAGAAGAGAACACAGTTGAAGCAAATTTTGAATATTCACGGAGCCTTGCGTATGTTCGAACAGCGAACTCGGGTATGGACGTGGGCGATCGGACAGCCAGGGACTAGGGAGGCTAATGCAAATTCTTCTACGCAGAGGAGACATCCTTATAGCAGCATGTTATTTCCATGCCAGAAAAGATGAATTTTTTGCTTTCCTAAGATCAATTCCGCGGTGCTATAAGAGTGTCTCATCCGTGCTCAAGCATCCGCAGAAACCTCCCCAACCCCTGGCTGTCCAATCACTCACGCCCATACTCGAGTATGCCTACTGAGTTGTCACTAACGCTCCACCGCAGGGAACATCGTCGAACGTGCTAAATCTACGGAAATGATCTCGCCAACTAAGGGGACGACACAAGAAGGGCTGGATGAGTTGTCAAAACTGGAGGAATTCACCAGAATTCTTGAGAAACAAGTGGAAATCCGTGGACTCACTATCCCGAGAGTAATGGCTTCCTTCCACCGCCTCGACTCTGTGGTGACAAAACCCCTGCGCTTCGATCCTGATCCTGCGGTCACAATTCCATATGAAGACTTTAGAGACGAGGAACGGGCTGCGCTTGCTATCCTATTTGAGCTTCAATCAGAGTGGGCAAAGCGCTTCTGGTTCGACGAGGAGGAGGCGCCCGAGAAAGAGGATGAATACCCAGACTATGATTATTACTCGGAGTGATATTCCGCACCGGAAGAATTTCTGATGCCTGACCTACAATAGCAGTTACAAACGTCACCACATCCTAAGAATAGGATGCAGCTAATTGTATTTACGTTCTACTGTACACTACATGTATAAAAGACCGCGAGAATATCGCGATTACTGCCAATTACCGAGTGATTCTACGTGATCATCCAGAAAAGTGAGCCTTGCCAGGATTCACTCGTTTGTCATCTAAAACCCTACCATGTGATCTCACTAGACCTTACTAGAGGAGGTAACTCCAACAGCATAGCACATGGTTCGATTATTTGAGATTATAAGGCTAGGTTATGATTTAACGCTTAATTCCATGCTCAGCACATATACATTATCTTGTAACCTACTAAGCTATTATACAAAAACCAGCCTTTATGCCAGAAGTATTACGGAAGGAGCTTGAAAAAAATCGGAAAGCGAGGAATCAGAAAGGAGGAATTTTCTCTAACCCCCAGAAACCACCGCAAGACCTTCATATATCCTCCTTCTAACTTCAACAAAACTTGCCTTCCCATTCCTCCCTACTCTCCTCAGCATGCCCCCTCCCCCATCTTCAATGATCACGCTCCCGACCCCGCCCTTTCGCACCACAACAACTCCATCTATCAATAGCGTTCCCTCGCCGCGGAACTCCGCCGTCAATCCGTCGTCGAGTAGCACTCGCCGCAGGTCCGCCAATCTGATATCGCCAACATGAATGGGTTGAGCAACACTCCTAGTTGAGGCAGCCAATGCAGGTGGCAATACGTCGAGGACGAGAGCACTCTTTTGTTCGACCTGTGATCCGCCTTCTTTAGACTCTGCCTCCGGGCTCTTGGAGAGTTTAACCTTCTTGCCGTTGCGGCTCTCTTCCTTCTTATCCTGCGCCTCAGTCACGCGACCGATCAGGTGCACGACTCCCAACCCGCGCACGTTCTGCCACTTGAGGTTTCGGACGAGGTTGTCGCTGAGCTTGATTGCCCAGGCGTTGGTATCCACACCCGCGTTGACCTTGTTGCCGATTTGAGGGAAGAAAACGTCAGTGTCTGTGCCACTTTCGCCTCGGCCAGATAGTGTGCCCCGCCCGCTGAGAAGTTTCCGGCAGTCGTTAGCCAGGCTCTTAGTCTCTTGTTCTCTGCCGCCGACTAAGATTAACTTCCTCGGACTGATTAATGGAAGGAGCATTCGTAAGATACGAGAATCATGTAATCCTGCGAAATCGATAAATGCTACCTTGAACCGCATTAGTATAGCAATCTTTGTGGAAGTAATCTTGCTAGGCACGGTCAACATGGACTCTTCATCTTCAGCCTCATCCTCCTCAACTTCGCCTTCCTCTGTTTCCTCCTGCTCCCCATCGTCTGGCTCGTAGCTGTCATCCCCATCAGGCCTGTCTTTTGTTTTTCCTGTGCGCCGCTTTTTGCCTACGTCTCCAGTTTCCTTGCCTTTGCGAGCGCCTAGACCGCCCCTCTTGGCCTCGTTCTCATCCCATTTTCTCTTTTTCCCCATAACTCGCTCTTCCTTAACCCCTGTCGCATCTAGGAGATCTTCCTCGGCCCTTTCCTCAGCCCGCATATACTCGTCTGCCCTAACGACTTCTCCATACTCATCCACTCTCCTTCGCCGCATTACGAATGGAAACATCCTATTTCGCCCTTTAGCACCGCGTACGTCGTAATCATATACACCTTTCCCCCTAAGTAAGATGTTGATTCCAATGTCCACCTTGCCTGCACCATATCCAGATGGGGTTGCGCCACCGAGCATTACAGTTGCCGCGGAAATTTTCTTACTATTAGCAGTAGTGAGAGCCTTCCCTTGCCTCTCGGAATCCGAATCGTCATCGGAGGAAGATGAGGCGTCGTCATCATCTGGTTCTGCGCCAATGGAGGAGGGAAGGCCTGAATTGGAGAGAAGAGATTGGTGTTGTGAAGTCAATGCTTGCTGTGCTGCGAGATGCCGATTATACGCTTCAAGTTCCTGGCCTACTAGTGGTGTCCGATGAGGAATCTAGATTACTTGGATATTAGCGCTTTGCTCCGTAACTAGATCGGAGAGGAATACATCTAGTTCGGCGTGCTGTCCATCGAGAGATACTTCTTGCCAGCCAGTCGCCTTTGCTTCTCCACCACTGCTTGTCTTTTCCTTCCATTGTTGCCATAGGTTTCCAGCCCACCCTAGTTTACCGTCCGACCTCTCTGTCAAAACAACCAAGTTTTTCTGATCGCTAGCAAGCCTCATCAAAGCCTCACGACTGAAGCCCCACCCGAGACTAGAATCCGAAGCAATAATGACCTTCCCACGTTCATTTCCGTCGTTCAAAATCCTGTTAAGATGTCCTTGCGTGGAAACTAGATTTAAGTGCAGAAAGTCAAATGGACCAGCCTTATTTCCGTCGTTTCCCTTCCCCTCCGCATCATCTCTTTGTCGGTTTCCCCTTCGGTCTCCACCCGCAATTGACTCAAATTCTCTAACCACCCCCTCGTCCATCCACTCCAACATGCTACCAACCACTTGACCTAATCGGCGCACTCTTCTTCCGGCAAGGAACAATCCAACCCCTTTGCCTTTTGCTCGTGAAGATAACTCCTGGTCTTTTCTCCAGGCATGCTCGAGCAGATATACAAGCTCTAGCACCCGCCCAACTGAGTCCGTGGGGATCAAGACAGTGCCATTGTTCTCTAGCGCTGTCTTTTTTATAGCATCCAAGAGCATTTCATCTCTCTTTTTCCTCCCACCAGCCATGCTCACGACTTCTGAATTCCTTGCCGAGCAAATTAATGCCGTTGGCTTCCCCAAAGTTTCCAGAGAGACCCCACCGCCGGTCAGGAATCCCGCTCCTCGAAGACAATTCTCACGTGAGTGATTCCAATCCACAGCATAGACAATCGATTCCTGCGCTTGCTGTATCTTCCATATCGTGCCTCCTAGACTGTGCCCGGCCGAGTAGGCGGTAATCGTAATGCTCCCCAACTTCCCGGAAACCCTCGCAACGGCTGAATGCAGAGGAGTAGGCTGTGAGTATTTCAGCGTAACAATCTTTGTACAATACGAGTCGATCTCGGCAGATGTCGGAGGTAGCTTCAACGCGTCGGGATGTAGTTCACCCGTCTCGGCGGGTGGCAGGAAGGCTGGCGTACCAAAGCTGCCTGTCGGCACGGGAGGAGAGGGGGAATCCAGCAGGCGGGTGGATGCTAACGGTGTAGACAAGTAGATATCCTGTAATAATAGACGGCCAAGATTGGATACCGGAAATGTGCTGTAGATAGGAATAGAGGAGAAGTTCGGGATGTGTTTGCACGCGTGCGCATAAGCTCCCATGTGAGCAAGGGTAGGGTGAGTGAGGAGTATGAGGTCGATTGTAGGAGTATGCCTGCAAACCGAAATCCCATATCAGCGCAATCCCAGGCTGCAGAGAAACCCCGGATCCAAGAGCGATTTTCTCTAATACATTGAAGAGTTCGAGCGCGACCGACTAACCTCTCCAGTTCCGCCAGCATCTTCACATCGAAGCTCTCGTCCCAGCCAACATCGATCAAGACCTTAATTCCATTCTCGAGTTCGAGTAAAGATTGGCAAGCCTGAGAATCCGACTGAGCTCCCAGAAGGGGAGTAAAAAGAAACATTACCGAATTTATAATCGAGTAACCTTTGGAAGATCACAGACAGGTACTTCTGTCATGTCGCGGAGTGTGTTCTTCCTTCCCGGGCCCGTGACAAGGCATCCCAGCGGTGCTGTAAGGGTGTTACCCTACCTTTGATTTTGAGCCTCCCCCACCCTTTGTCTTGGCACTACCATTTTCCTTTCCCAAAAGTTATATTTTTTTGCCATGATACAACAAACTACCCGCACCCCATAGAACATTCTCTATTCACAACTTGCCCCACCAAAATGATTCGCACATTGTATGTTACTCTATGTCATGCGAGGCGCTGTGAATTATTCAACGAAAGCTAATACTCCACAGAAAACCTCGGAATGCCCGCTCAAAGCGGGCTCTCGAAGCCCGCGAGCCCAAACTTGTCGAAAACCAAAAGAACACACTTTTTCTTTCGGGGACAAGTACCAGCGACCTAACACGATCCGCAATGACTGACATTGTACGCTCTCTATGTCCCCCATTGCCTTCCAAGGCATACTAACCACGGTTCTCGCCCGCCCAGCACTCCCTCAAAAAACCCAATGCGATAAAATTCACAAAAAAGAACAGCATCCACCCATTCGAAGACGCAGCGCCTCTTGAATTCTTCTCCTCAAAAAACGACACTTCATTCCTAGTCTTTGCGTCGCACTCCAAGAAGCGCCCGCACAACCTAACCTTTGCCCGCACCTTTGATCACCGAATCCTAGACATGCTAGAACTCGGCATCAACGAGAGCACCTTCCGCCCGTTAACATTTTTCAAAACCTCAAAACCAGGAATTGGAATGAAGCCGCTACTATCCTTCTCCGGGGCAATCTTCGATTCGATACCGAACTACCAGCTTTTCAAGAGTATGTTCCTGGACTTCTTCCGCGGGGAGACGGTTAGTTCTATTAATGTGGAGGGACTGCAATACATGATACACTTTTCCGCGCCCGAGTCTACGGAGCAGAATCCGACCCCCACCATTCATATGCGTGTGCACTTGATCAAGACTTTGAAGAGCGGGCAGAAGTTGCCGAGGGTTGAGGTTGAAGAGATGGGTCCTAGGATTGATTTCAAGATTAGAAGGGTGCAAGAGCCGGACGAAGCGATGATGAAGGAGGCGCTGAAGAAGCCGAGGGCTTTGGAGGTATATTCCCACCTCCGTTACCGCTGCGCGCTCATAATGCTAATAACCCGGCAGGCTCGGTCCAAGAAGAACATCGAAACGGACATCATCGGTGACAAGATCGGCCGTATACACACCGGCAAGCAAGACTTTGGCAAGATGCAGTCGAGGAAGATGAAGGGATTGAAGCGAAGGCCTACTGATGACGCAGACGAGGAGATGACATTGGTTGACGAGGACGAAGATAATAGTGCAAAGAAGGCACGTCTTGCTTAATGTATACACTATATAAATTTCCTTTATTATCAAAAAGTCTCGTTTTTGGGTTTATGACGACGAGCTTCTCTTTTGTCAGTCCGACGGGTGATTTTAGGTGATTGTGGCTTTTGCGGTCCAGTATGCTTCACGAGATAATACTCGGTGGCTTTGAAACGCTGTATTTCCAGCCTTGCTGTAGTCTGTGACACATAGCAGGCCAATCTACAATTCTTGTCGAATGCCTTCATCCCACTCATTGGCCTCTAAAAATCAGCATTGAGCAATAGCAGTCTATGAACAATGATTACGGGTTTCCATCCCAAATCGCGCAGCACGCTATTACCCGCTAAAAAAACCCCCAAACTTGTCAAAGCCAACGGTCATCTTGATACCCCCCAACTAACTATCTAGCACCAGAATACCCCCCATTTCAATTACATCTACCCAGGCGTATACCACCAATGCGAACCCTGTAATCATGTAATGCAAATGCACCTCGCGAAGAAAAGAAAGAAGAAAAGAAAGAAGAAAAAAAAGGAACAAAAATAGCGAGAATATCGAATACAACCGCCCAATTCCCCACAAAACACGAGTACGAATAAAAAAAAAAGCTCAACAGCTCCGCTTGCCCACGAGTCTCACGGCTCCTCCCAGCTCCTCCCCCTCGCTTTTGTTTCCCTAAATGACCCGCCCGCCCTATGGAATAAACCTCATATTCTGCATCGAGCCGGAGGAGGAGAGAGAGCAAAACGAAGGAAAAAGAAAGCAAAGGCTCTCCCCCACTTACAGATCAAAAGGCCTCAAATGGCAGCTTCCCTGGCCACCGTATACCGAACAAGGTGCGTATTCGTCGTCATCGAGATAGCTCGAGTCCACGCCACCGTAATAGTCATTAAAAAAGTCCGAGGTCCTGAACACGGGGTCCTGCGCCTTTTGTCCGCCTGCCACAGATAGCAAGGAGTGTGCGGAGCAATCCTCCCCCAAAGCCACAGCGGCCTGCCGAGACTGCTCTTGCTGCATCTCATTCATAATCTGGGATTGGATCATGCGAGCTTGTGCCTCCTGTTGCTCGCGCTGGCGGAGAAGCTGGCTGTGGGTTTCCAGCGCTTGGTTGTACATATCGCTATCGATAATTCCATGGGCAAGAGCTATTTCAAGATCGTTTGTGGAGGTCTCTGAGCCTAGGTTTGAGCTCAAAAGGTACTGAATGTAGGACCGTTCCTGGTCTACATTTGATCTCGCGGCTGCTGACTCCTGGGATTTATCCACAAGAGGCTTTCCAAAAGCGGTTGGTTGGATGTAATGCTGCGAGACGGAGAAATTGATGCCGGTTGGTGACTCAGCAGAGGGGGTCGGCGAGAGCACAGCTGGAGTATCATCCAGAAGGGAAAGGTTGCGGGAGAACAGGTTCGCGAGCTCATCCCCGCCTGCCCATGTTTGGTCTGGCTTTGTAGGGGGAGTCGCGGGAACTAAGTTCGAGGTTGCAGCGCACTATGATTAAGTGTGTGTCAGCAAACAAGCCTCCAAAATCTAAAATTCGAGCTTTTTGGAGGGTTGGTACTTGGGAACAGTAAGGGATTTCGTCATAGTCCATGCGAGGAAATTGGTCCACATTGTTGCAGTTCAAGCAGCGGACGGCGATGAATGTTAACATATTTTCCGGTTAATGGTCTGGTATGTTATGGGGGGTGGATAGGTTTAGATGTGTTATTATTCCTTCTAGGGGTCAAATATAGGAAATTAGGACAAAAACTCTGGTGGTGCTTGTAACTTGCAGCGGCTGAGCATCTATTTCAAAGATCTAGACACAGGATAGTACATGAGAGCTAAGAAAGAAATAGAATACCAGAGTGAGAAAAAGCAATTTGTGTTTTTTATTTTTATTTTTTCAAGAATAGACTTTTCGGGTAATGGCGAGGTGAGGAAGTGGGTTTAATATTGAAGGTAAGCAGGTATGGTGGGGTCAGAATTGCGGTAATTATATAGAAAATGGTGGGCACCGGAAGTGGAAAAATACAGGGTGAGCAGGAGCTGTCAGCGGAGGGATGGAAAGAGCAATGCTAAGTAGACGATGGCAAGCACCGGAAAGGCAATAGAATGGCGAGAAGAGTGCGGTAATGTACGGGTGGAGAGGTTTGGAAGGTGGAAGATGAAGAGGAGAGAAGGAGCAAGGAAGAGAGGGAGAAAGGGAGGGGAAAGGACGGTAGATATATACTGTTGAGGCAAGGCGAATACTCGTACACTCGCGCAATAATAAGTAATGGAGGCGGTACACGAATCCCACACCGTTTCAAGGCGCGGGATGCTTTTAATGTGCTCACTTTGAATCTCTCACCAACAGCAGAAACAAGATTATACCCCACCATCCGTCGAGGTAAGTCACGCATCGAAATGTGATTATGGGCCAATATGATACGAACATGACAGCAAAGGGCCAGCACTGGTATTCCCTTGCATAATACCATACAGCGCTGCACAGTGAGGTTATCCTCATCGCGACCGGCCCAAGGGAACATACCGGTAGGTAGAGCAGAATTAGCTCCCCTGGCAGTACTAGTACTGTACCAGAATGGTGGAAGAGAGTGTGTGTGTGTGAAATTGATCGGCCATCCCCCAAACCTGTGACCGGGAAACACACCGTCAAATGGATAAGCGTGACAGCAGATGTGGCTCAGCATTTGCTGTGACTATTTTGATACCGATACGGTACAGCGTAGAGGTCTGCGATCACGAGTTTGGGGTTGGATCAGCAGCGAAACAGCTGGTGAGCGACAGAGAAATGGTTCGGTGCGCGCTTGGAACAGGAAATTGGATCGAAGACATCAGGATTAGGTTACATGTAACGCTATGTCCGGACCAGTCCAGAGACACCAGTTCTCTCAAGCTGCCAGCTGTTTCCTAGAAAATGGGTTACCGTATCATACAACAAATAGAAGAGCGGGCCGACACAAGAAAGTGCCGATGAGGATCGATTCTTTGCTTCAGTTCCCTGCTGTAATGGGCCTAATATACCGGTAACTGAGTGGCGGGTGGAGGTGGAGGCGTGAGGAAACTTTTTTTTGCCTATCCCTTCGGGCGTGCCCCCGGATGAAAGCTGGTGAGGGACTCGTCGAGGCACTTGGAAATTTACGTCAGACGTTTCAGGAGTAGTGCGCCAAGAGAAAAAGTGGCAATTGCCGCCTGGGAAGACATCCCTCCAGTACCGGTACCGTACCCCAACATCCCTATTATCGAAAGTTGAATGAAGGTGAATATTGAAAATTGTGATCTGATTAGGCTTCGCTCAATAAATACTAGAATTCTGCGATATTTTCAAAATTCAAGGTATAATACAAGTACATGGGATATATCAGCAGAGGCCTAATATGTACTCGAGTACGGGTACTAGTACATGAATGGAGGTTGACTGGGAGCGATTGGCTGTCAAAGTCTGACTCCGGTGTCGGGAACAAGCATTGCTCCCCACTCCCCAATTCTTTTGAGGATTCACGGAAAGAGACAGCTCGGTCCGTGCTCAATAAGCGCCCAGGTCCTCGTACGGTTTTACGGGACACACTGGTGTTGAAGACATAATACAAGTATTATCACAACTCGAATGATTGTCCCTTGCAAAAAAATATATTGGATGATGTTGAGTGGAAGTGCAACATCTAACTCAGGATGCAGTATAGTACAATTGTACTAGTACGGTACTATCGGTATTAAATTTGAATCCCGGCAAACAGGCAGCGGGATCTTATCGGGTCTAATCAAATCTTATCTTAAAAATCATTTTAAGATTTCTCCCCCCAGCAACCCTTCGGCATTCTATATTTACCCGGCCGATCTTGGCAGGGTGCTTTGAGGCTCTGTTGTGCAACAATATCAGTACGGACGGTATCTTATCTTTCCGAGTCGAAGAAAAATCAAAACCTATCATAGAAGGGCGAGGCAAAATTGCTCCGAGCGAGGGAGGATTTGCATGTCTTACCTCCCTCAGTCTCTTCTGAAGACAAATTTCCTGAGGAGAGTGAGTCACTACTGTTGGAGCAAACAAAAGCCTATCTCATCTCTCTCGCCTCACTCCCTCAACTGTTTATCTCTTCCATTTGCCCCGCATCCTGCCCCTCCACACCAAGCTCCCCGACTCTTTCATTCAACGACATCCCCACCAATAGCCATCGCAAGACAGCCACTCCCACAAATACTGATCGAAAACAGACACATGGCTACTGAGTCCACAACCGCTCCCATTAAAGGAGTTCCTCCTGCTCCTTCTATTGAGTCGCTCAATGAGCAGCTTAGCAACTTTGGAATCTCCGAACCTCTTGCTCTGTTCCCCGATTCTAATCCTACTACAAATCCAGTCGATGTCTACCGATGCTATATTGCCCATGTTTTGGCTCCAATCACCGGGGTCGATCTCAAACTAGTTTATCCGGCGCTAGAGTGGACCCAGAGTCTAGAGAAGGGCGATTTGATTCTTGCTGCCCCAAGGTTGAGGATTCCGGGGAAGAATCCTAGCGAACTCACCAAGGAGTGGGCAGAGAAGGTACGTTAAAATGGAGTTTGATGAATCTGGATTGTGTTTGATCTGCCACTGGTCCTCCTCTCTTTATACGGACAAACGTGTTAATGCTTTCCCGAGTTTCTAGTTCCCCGAAAACCCTTATGTCCTCCCCCCTACAGCTGCCGGTACTTTCCTTCAGTTTTACTTCAAGAAAGATGTGCTCTCGAAGCTTGTCCTTAGCTCCATCCTCAGCAGGAAGAGCGCCTATGGTCCCATTGATACTGGGAGAGGCAAGCGTATTATTGTTGAGTTCTCAAGCCCCAATATTGCCAAACCCTTCCATGCCGGACATCTTAGGAGTACCATTATTGGTGGTTTCTTGTCAAATCTCTACGAGAGTTGCGGTTGGGATGTTATCAGAATGAACTACCTTGGAGATTGGGGGAAACAATTTGGTATGAACTCCTTTTAGATATTTGTGCTTGGAGCTTGCGCCATAGACGCGTGTCCTCTTATGAACTCTTCCTAGCGCTATTCAGGACTTGTAATCTCGCTAGGCTACACAGCCCTCGCGACTTGCTCAAACAACTAAACTCTCATAGGAATTTTGGGTGTCGGTTACAAGCGATTTGGTTCCGAGGAAAAGTTACTAGCGGACCCTATCAACCACCTCTTCGAGGTATACGTAGCGATTAACAAGATTGTAGAGCAGGAGAAGGAAGTGGAAAAAGCCAAGGCAGCGGAGACGGGGGAAAAGCAGGTCTGTCCCGGGCTTCGTACTGCCTATTGGTTACTTTTAAAAACAATGGAGTATACAGGGGCTAAAGGATATAAACAACAGATCAGCAACGGGCCGACTGATCAGGAAGCTCTGGAGTTCTTCTTCCAAATGGAGCACGGTAGGTTCCGTCACGAACTATCACTGACTGACCATAACTAACCCTTTTTTTTTTTTTTTTTTTTGAAGGTTCTGAGGAATGCATAGCCATGTGGAAACGATTCAGGGAGCTAAGTATCGAAAAGTACAAGGCAACTTATTCTCGGCTCAACATCTCCTACGATGATTACTCTGGAGAATCCCAAGTCTCGAAAGAGAGCATGGAAAGAGCCGGAAAGATGATGAAAGAGATGGGTATCTCATCCGAGTCCGACGGGGCAATTGTAGTCGATTTCAAACCACACGCCAAGAAGCTTGGAAAGGCGGTCGTTCAAAAGAAGGATGGCACAACCCTTTACCTTACCAGAGATATCGGGGCTGCTATGGAGCGTTACGAAAAGTACAAGTTCGACAAGATGATCTACGTCGTAGCCTGTCAACAAGACCTTCACCTACAACAGCTGTTCATGATTTTGAAACTGTTGAAACTTGATTGGGCTGATAGACTTACTCACGTTAATTTCGGCATGGTATTAGGCATGAGCTCCAGGAGGGGAACTGTCGTATTCTTAGATGACATTCTGGCGGATGCCAGGGATAAGATGCATGAAGTCATGAGGAAGAACGAAGAAAAGTACAAGCAAGTTGAGGATCCTGAAATGGTTGCTGATGTAGTTGGACGTACTGCCGTCATGATCCAGGACATGTCTGGCAAGAGGTGGGTGGTTTAGAACCCTCTTATCCATGGAGCACTGACTAAATTAGCACACGATAGGATCAATAACTACACCTTCGATATGGCGAGGATGACTTCCTTCGAGGGTGATACTGGCCCTTATCTCCAATATGCGCATTCCCGCCTTTGTTCCATTCAGCGCAAGGCGGGTATTCCCGTCGAGGAACTCCTCAACGCCGACTTTTCTCTCCTTACAGAGGACCACGCGACCAATCTCATCAGGTGCCTTGCACAGTATCCTGATGTCCTTCAAAACACCCTCAAGACTCTCGAGCCTACCACGGTTGTCACTTATCTTTTCAAGATGACACATTTACTAAGTTCCAGCTATGACGTTTTGAGGGTTGTTGGAGAGGAGCCTAGGCTGTCAACTGCTAGGATGGCGTTATATGAAAGTGCGCGACAAGTTCTTAACAACGGAATGAGGTTACTAGGTCTTACTCCTGTCGAACGGTATGTATTCCCCTGCCCTTCTTTGTCCCAAGGCCCCACTAATCGGGGCGGCATAGTATGTAAACGGCGAAGGATTTTTGATAGATACTTGTCTGGTCAAATACAATACTTCTTTCCTTGGGCTGTATAAATTGGGTTTTCACAAATGCGCCTTCTTGTGAGATTTTGTTGCTGGTGTTGTTTGGCGGTTGTCACAATCCCAACCTAGATAGTCCACACCGGTACATACCTCACTTTTGCCCTACACCAGTGTGAAATTTGGAGATCCGAGATGAATAACCAGAATAGAGAAACAACCACCCATCATTCAACAGCCCTGTCTACACGTGACCTCCAGAGATGAAATCAATTTGTCCGCTTCTCAAAGTGAGCGATAGGGAAAATTGAAGCCAACTGCTAGCTTGAGGCTTGAATTTTAACAGCGGTTGAGACCTGGCAGCGACATTTCAAGACCCTCAAGACTTGGGCATCGGTTGGTCTATTATGATACTAGATACCGTATCATAACTCTAGGTTGGTTGGTGAATTTCAAGAACGCTTGATGTCTAAGCTTCCTCTATCCCTCTCCTGAAACTCATCCAATCACTCGCAGCTACACCGACTCTCAAGTACTTTCAACTCGATTTCATGTCGCTTATCCCATTTCTAATAAATCTACCAGACAATCCCACAATTATGGAAGAACCCCAGACACAAAGGACCGAAACCGAAAACCACTACACTATTCTCACAAAATAGCATCTCAACCCAACAACCAACTAACATGACCGGCTCACCCCTCCCTTCCACTTCCCCAGAGCCCGAAACCCCTACACTCCTAACCGCTCCCGAAATCCCCATGACACCCCACCCAGCCCGCATCCTCCGCTCATCTACACCCCAAGCCCTCCCCCACCACGCCTTCAGCACCACCGCGCAAACCCCAGACAGCAATCGAACCCCAATCAGAAATTTCCGGTTCCGCCGCCGCCTCCGATGCTCCATTATTGAGACCCCATCCCGCACGCCCACCCCCACTCCCACCTCCAGCCCCAGCCCTAGCACAACCCCCACCACCTCCCCCACCAACTCCCCCACCAACTCCCCAACCCCACCCCGCCACTGCACCCCCTCATACACAAAAGCCCAAAAGCACATCACAAACCTACGCTCCATCCTCTCCCGTGTCCACGACCTAAACCTCAACCCCCACCGCTTCAATCCAGAAGTGCGCAAGAGCCTAGCGGGGATCGAGTGGGGATTGTATTTCTT
>Ga0307507_10007037_pt1 | contig 16660 bp, 13 predicted proteins | sample 7_EM_MG_FD_207223 | JGI IMG/M metagenome (GOLD analysis project Ga0307507, IMG submission 207223) | Populus trichocarpa ectomycorrhiza microbial communities from riparian zone in the Pacific Northwest, United States - 7_EM | ecosystem: Host-associated > Plants > Roots > Unclassified | place...
GTCCGTCCCGGGCATAGATCAGGACGGACTGCAAATGGGCGTCCGTCCCGTCCAAAGGTCTCAAACTTGGCGTCCGTCCCGTCCTAGGCGAAAGACGGACGGACTGGACGCTTGGGAACACTGGCCGCCCACGAGAGCGGTGTTCGGCCATCATTGTCTGGCTTATCAGGACTAACGTCTTCCCGTTCCAACAGAAGCTTCACTACTCCATCATCCCAATTCGGGGCGGCCCACGAGAGTGGTGTCCGACCACGATTGTCCGGCCTATCGGGGTTAACGTCTCCCCGTCCCAACAGTAGCTTCACTGCTCCATCGTGTCCATTCTCGGCGGCTAGCGAGAGCGGTGTCCGGCCATCACCATCTGGCCTGTCAGGGCTAACGTCTTCCCGTTCCAGCAGTAGCTTCACTACCCCACCACGCCTATTCCGGGCGGCCCACAAGAGCGGTCTTCGGCCATCATTGTCAGGCCTATCGGGGTTAACGTCTTCTCGCTCCAACAGTAGTTTCACTATTCCTTTACACCCATCCCCGGCGGCACATGAGAGGGGTGTTCGGCCATCATTGTCTGGCCTATCGGGGCTAACCTCTTCCCGTTCCAACAGGAGCTTCGCTACTCCATCGCGCCCATACAAGGCGGCCCACCAGAGCGGTGTTCGGCCACGATTGTCTGGTGTATCGGGGCTGACGTCTTCCCGCTCCAACAGTAGCTTCACTACTCCCTCAGGCCCATCCCTGGCGGCCAACGAGAGCGGCGTTTGGCCATCATAGTCTGGCTTATCAGGGTTAACGTCTTTCCGCTCTAACAGTAGTTTCACTACCCTACCGTGTCCGTTCTCAGCGGCTAGTGAGACTGGTGTTTGGCCACTATGGTCTGGGATATCGGGGCTAACGTGTTTTCGTTCCAGCAGTAACTTCACCACTCCATCATGGCCATTCTGGGCAGCCCACGAGAGTGGTGTTCGGCCATCATTGTCTGGCCTATCAGGGCTAATGTCTTCCCGTTCCAGCAGTAGCTTCACTACTCCATCATGCCCATTCTGGGCAGCCCACGAGAGCGGTATTCGGCCATCATCGTCTGGCGTATCGGGGTTAACGTCTTTCCGTCCCAACAGTAGCTTTACTACTCCACCATGCCCATTGCAGGCAGCCCAGGAGAGCGGTATTCGGCCATCATTGTCTGGCATATTGGGGCTAACGTCTTCTCGTTCTAAAAGCAGCTTTACTACTCCATCGAGCCCAGACAAGGCGGCCCACCAGAGCGGTGTTCGGCCACGATTATCTGGCCTACCGGGGCTAACGTCTTCCTGTTCTAACAGTAGCTTCACTACTTCATGATGCGCATTCCGGGCGGCCCACGAGAGCGGTGATTGACCATCATAGTCTGGTCTATCGGGGCTAATGCCTTCCCGCTCCAACAGTAGCTTCACTGCTCGATCGTGCCCATTCTCGGCGGCTAGTGAGAGCGGTGTCCGACGCTTATAGTCGGGCTTATTGGGGCTAACGGCTTCCTGCTCCAACAATAGCTTCACTACTCCATAGTGCCCATTTTTGGCAGCAAGCGAGAGCGGTGTCCGGCCCTCATAGTCAGTCCTGTTAGGATTAATGTATTTCCTTCCAAATAGTACACTCATTACTCGTGGTGTTTTCCCCCACAGACCAAGAAATAGATTGACCACCCCCTTATGTCCACCCTCCGCAGCCAATGAGAGCGCTGTTCGAAGATGGCCCGCGCCCGGTATATCAGGTTGAGCATCCTTCTGTTGCAAGATTAGTTTTACTACTTCTCCACGCCCGTACTTCGCAGCCCACATGAGTGGCGTGAGGCCCGCACTATCCATTTGGTTCACGTCCCATCTTTTCGTCTTTATCAAATCAATTGCAACTTCGGCAATGCCGAAATACGAAATACAGTGTAACGCCGAAAATGGATTGAGGGAATGAAAACACCACTCCCTGGTTGAATCCAAAAGTAATTTGGCGGATATATGATTATCATATTGATCAAGAAGGTCGCGCGCAAGGTGTCTTGAGTGATCTGAGAGCTCCATTCGCATGTGAGTTCCCCAATACAAAGAAGAATATCTCAGTAATGGTGTGCCTCGGAGATCGGGAGAGGGGATGGCCGAAAGATCCTTAACGGCCTGGAAATTTAGATACGTTAAACAGGTCTCCGCAATTTTCGAGTGAGCCCTGTCAAACAAATCGGCATGACGGGAAAGATACTCTTTGAGAGTGAAATGGGTGAGCCTAATAGTGGAGGACCCTTCATCGACGGCAGCAAGTCCTTGACAACAGCCCAATACTGTCCGGATCGAAGGTATATTGTTGGAATTAATGTCGGTTGATCCTATCTCGACCGCTAGGGCGTGACATGTTTCATCCACACTTAACGGCCGTTCGGAATGTGAAATCCACATCAGAGCTGCCATCCCGAGCCTTGCTCTATCCCCTTCTTGCGCCTTTATCCGTCCTATGGTTGCATCGTATGCATCCCCTAAGCCTAAGCCATTTGTCATTGCACCGAGCTTCTCTCGCCTCCGATAAAGTGTTGTTTCCTGTAGGATCGCCTTGATATGTAGAGATACCAGCAAGAATCTAGACATAGATCTGTTAGCTCATAGTTTCACTTTTTTTTTTCTTTTTTCTAGCGCCCTCGCTCCTTACTTACATTTTTGAAACCATCTTCGGAATATTCTTTATAATGTCCTCCTCCAAGGTCTTGTCCATCGCGTCCGGCGTTGTATCCTCCCTCAGTTTGGCTCGCAGGAATCGAATGATATCATCCTCGGCGGGTGTAGTGGACACAACCGCTACTCTCCCAGCAAGACGTTTCTCCACCTCATCCAGGACATACAACCTTCCCGTTAGAAATATCCGTGTGCTTGGGGACTTGTGTAGAATTTGTCCCAGTGAATCGAGCAACTTTGCCCGGTACTCGGCCATGCATTCGTCGAGGGCATCAATGCATATAAAGGTGGGTCGTGAGGATGAGATATCTTGTAACATCTCTATAACTTGGTTGAGTCCCAGCCTTCGGCCCCCGGTGGCCGTCTTCTGGTCTCGAAAAGCCTGGACTATTTTTGTTGGAATCTCCTCGAGTCCACCAATAACCTGTTTTAGGAGGGAACTCAGGATGCTGGTTGGAGATTGCTCCTTCAGCGCGGCGAAGTCGAAGTAGAAGCACGCGATTGCAGCATTTCGTTCCATTGCCGAATCGCATAAGGTGTCTATTACCAAGGAGCTAGCATCCCAATTTTTCAGCGACACCGTTGCCTCACGGAGGATGCGCTTTCTCACCTGATGTGGGTCTTTCCGACCCCCGGATCTCCGTAGCAAAACAAGGCCGAATTATCGGATTCGCTACCGCAAATGCCATCGAACCAATTTCGATATTCCTCCGTTCCTAGGAGCCAGTCTCCCACATGTTCAACTCGGTGGGCTCTAATATAATCGTGCCGTATCCAGGGTTCCAGTGGAGATAACCATGCAAGAATATCAGCCCTCTCGTTGTCATCACCAAAGTTATTGACGTTATACACATTATTGAATGAGTTGTTATTAAAGGAGTTAGTGCTGAATGAGCTGGTATTTTTCTCGACACGAGGTTGTGACATTTCCCTTTTTTTTTGTTTCTGCCTAGAAGGTAGTATATTCGAAGTAGGGGGCTCAGAGGATGGGTTCCTGGGTACAGTAATGTTAACTGATAGAGTTCCAGAGGCTGAAGAAAAGGGGGGCTGCTTTTATCCTGCGGCTTGGCTGATGGATACACGGTCCAATAAGCTCATCCGGGATACGCTACATTCAGGACTCAGGACTAAGTCCTGAGATACAATGGTGGCCCATCGTTCCTGATGCACCTTAGACCAAAAGACCTTTTTTTCATAGCATTATGACACAAGATCAAGTTGTTTAATAAGATCTATCTTTTGTTGAATGAAAAATTCTACTTCGGATTCAAAAAAAGAAATACAACTACACTTTTGTACCTTGCCTAAACTTCTGAAATCGTCAATTCTCGAAAGAAAAAAAAAAACAAGGTGTATCCTACATACTCATACCGGTATGAGTTTTCATGAATACCCCGGTCCAACGGCAACCGCAGCGCTTAACTCCAGGGCTCTCAGCCGTCCAGTCGGACGGTGTCGTCCTCGTCCTAGACGGGACGACAAAAGACGAGGACTAGCGTCGTCCGACGGCCGTCGACGGCAGTCCGACTGCCACCCCTGGCAACCCACTCTGGCACCACTTCTTTTTTTTCTTCTTTTTTATCTGATTTTCTATTTTTATTTCCATTTTTAACCTTAACTTATTTGAGTACTAGTATTTGTCTCGTTGACGAATTTTGCGCGTCTGTCTGTAGTTGACGGCCGTCGACGGCCGTCCACCCCGTCTAGGACGGCGCCAAGGCAGTCCGTCTCGTCCTTCGTCGTCCTCACCCCGTCTTGGATGGACGGGACGACTGGAATTAGTGAACTTAACCCGAATTTCCAAGTCCTTCTACCGTTCTAGGGCATAGCAAATTCCTTGACTCCCACATCCCACATGTATACATGAATAGAGGTATAATGAGCGATAACATGGGGATTCTTAGATCCTTAGCTCCTTGAAAATATACTCTATTTTCAGAATAACTGAGGAGGGTGCTAACACCCGGAATGGCTGACCAAAGATGGGTTCCCGATGTCGAGGGTACTGGAATGGTAGTTTGTCTTGCGTAAGAGCCATCTGAGCAGCCAAATGGTCACAGCACCAGCCACTAAGGGCCCGTTTACCTATAGACCGTCTAGCAACACGGGACGGTGCCGACCGTTAAGCGAGGCTTGACGGTTGGAGGAGTACGGGCAAGTATGGCGTTTACCTGCTGTACGAGTAGCGTGCCGTCTAGTGCTTACTGGGATTTCCGAATGTAAGTTACCTCCAAGGCAGCGTCACCTTTTGACCCTCTAGCTACAAGAATTTAGGACGGTAGAAAATTAGGTAAACACATTTACACTGTCTACCGGAAAGTGACTTCGATTGAGACGCCACCGTCTAGTTTTATCACCCAAATTTTAAAACCAGACGGTTAGGTAAACGGGTCCTGACATGATCGGAATCAAGGGGAGGCCACAACACAGGGGTTATAAAAGAGGCAGAATGGAGATGAGTGTCTGAACACAGAGAGTAACTCGATAAACTCGAGAGGAAATAATAAGTAGGGCAACACCTGTCTTACCATGTTGTCTGTTGCACCAAGTGATAACAAATTCGGAGGTGATGCATCATATTGTAGCCTTTTTAAAGATTGTGAAAGATTCAAAAATTCCCTTTTTCCCCTTCTCGGAAAGGATTTGTTTTAGCATATCACAAGCGCCTAGATTCGAAATCTCATAGTATCCCGGAGTCACCAGAGTGAAGCACTCAATGTTCACAGTGAAGACTATTTGATACAAGAAAACCTCTCTGTTCGATACAGCCCCTCCCCAGTAAATCAAATTGCCAAATAAATTTCTAGAAAAAAAACCCAAGGCACCTTTGACTTCCTTCGGAATAAAAACAAGGTTACACAAATTCAATACAGCCATTAAAGTAGGCTTGTTCTTATGTTTCCCCTTAGTTCTTGTGTTTGCTAACTGTTTGAAAAAATAGACGTCTTTTAATTAGTGGCAGGCAACAATCGGTGGCAGTGCTCTGGCAGTAGTAGGATGTATTTCATAGCCATTTGCCTTATAGTGTCCTAAAGTCTACTTCACAGTCTGTTGGAGGAGAAGGTTGAGTAGGAATTTGCTCACAAGTTTTTAACCATAATAGGTCCAAGAAAGAGTTCCCTTAACCTCATTAGATGTTTTATCAAATCTTTATTTAATATTGCAAAGGAAATTGCAAAGTTGTCTCTAGCAGCCAAAGAACCCATACTATGCACCCCTGTTAGCAAAGTCTTTATGCTAGTACTTGTATCATTATAGTAAAGTCTGGTGACAAAAAACTCGACTCGGAGCTGACAGCTATTTTACACCAAAACCAAGTACTCTTGATCAACCATTTAATCATGGTTCCCAATCGTTCGTGGAAGACTGAGCTAGACTAGCTGGTCTGGTCGAAGTCCAGCCTAGTCTAATGGTGGAAATTAGACAGACTAAAATAGTCAAGATTAACGGAGCTGACTTGGCCAAGATTGGTCCAATCAGGCCTGCTAAGCAATAGGATATGCATGGCCCTTTGGCAGAATTAGCATCCCATTTTGCTTTTTACTATTTTATCACAATATATTGCGTTCAAATAATGCTTCTCTTAATTAAACTCATTATTTGCAATGATTATAAACTCATGGCAGGGGCAATGTCAGGATGAGACATACACAGTGAGTATAGGAACTAGAATTAACATTTGACCTCACTTTGGGCATTTGAGTCAGTACTGAATAGTACTTTCCTTGAGTATCTGCTCTCAACATAGTCCCCGAACTGACATAGCCCCTGACACGAGTTTACCGTAGAATCTCAGGGATCGGAATGGAGATAGTGCCTCGCTTAGATTAGGGGCGGCGAAAATAGGTTCATGAGTATCAAATTTTTTGATGCCCTAAGCGAGTGATATTTCATGACGATGTAATCTCTTATAAAGGCTGGTCTGGGACCAGTCCAGACCAGACCACCCGAGTTAGTCAGGTCCAGTCATCGACATCCACCAGGACTGACGAGCCCGGTCCTGCGTCCAAGACTTGACTCGTCGAACTATTCGGAACCCTGATTGGCCAAGAAGGTGGAGTGCAAGGTATCTCGAACGATCTGAGAGCTCCATCCCCATGCGGGTTCCCCAATACAAAGAAGCATATTCTAGGAAGGGTGTGCCCTGGAAGTCGCGAGAGTGGCTGTAGAAAGGGCCTTAATAACCTGGCAATTAAGATACGTCAAACATAGTGATGGGCACGATCATGATCGAGCATAAAATGGGGGGTATGCTCGATCATGATCTGATCGAGGAGAACCTATGATCGAATGATCGATCAAATGGGTAGATCCTGATCGACTGATCGATCATGGTCACTGCTCGAGTATCGTGGAGTATAATCGATGATCATCGACTATGCTCGAGTATGATCCATTTTGTGTCTATCAGGAATGAAACATTCACTCAATGGGGATTATGAGTATTCACACTCGGGTTATAACAAGAACAAAAAATCCCTATCCTCTCGCCCACCTAGTGTATCATGGTAATTTGTGGCTGCAACGCTGGCTACAAGCTTATAGTCGCGTAATTTTGACACGCGTGGATATAATAATTACATAAGCAAGTTCGCACCGGTGCGAGATTGCTTACTAAGTTAGTTTGTCCGGCCATAGACTACCTCCCTAGCCACCCCCCGCCCGGACAGATGCTGATTGGTAATTTTTATATGAGGAAACGAGGAACACTCAGTGCAGTCGCCACAGTTCATCCAATAAAACCAAGAAAACTACTCGAAAATTTCTTATTTGGGTTTAGCTGTCCGGCTCTGAGATTTGACCGATCGGACTATTGAGAACCTTAGCTATAGACTCGAAACAAAGGGAAGGGTGACATTATGGATTTATGATAAAATCAGTAGTCAGGATAGCAGTTTGTTGAAGAATCAGCAGCATCAAGTCTTACCAAAAGAATTAGTATCTAGTGCACGGGTACACTCTCTTTATATAAGTTCATCGCCTGACCTAATCACTAAGATTAGTAGAGTGATCGGGCATGACTCAGGATGCTCTAGTATACTCGATGATGGTTGAGCATGATCGAGCAGTACCCATGATCGAGCAAATCGATCAGATCATGGATGCTCTGCTCGTTCATGATCTGATCGTGCCCATCACTAGTCAAACAAGTCTCCGCTATTTTTGAGTGACCTCTGTTGAATAAGTCGACACGACCGGAAAGGTACTCCTTGAGGGTGAAATGGATCAGCCTGATTGTCGAGGACCCTATATAGACAGTGACTAGCCCTTAACAACAGCCTAACACTGTCTGGATCGAAGGGACATTGTTGGTATTCATGTCGGTTGAGCCTGTCTCGAACGCTAGCGCGTGACATATCTCATCCACATTCAATGGCCGCTCGGGATATGAAATTCACATTAAAGCGGTCATCCCGAGTGTTGCTCTATCCCCTTCCTGTGCTTTTATCCGCTCTATAGTTGCATTGTATGCACCCCCCAAGCTCAAGCCGCCCGTCCAGTGTTCCCAAGCGTCCAGTCTGTTCGTCTTTCGCCTAGGACGGAACGGACGACAAGTTTGAGACCTTTGGACGGGACGGACGCCCATTGGCAGTCCGTCCTAATCTATGCCCGGGACGGACGGCCGGCCCTATAGGTGTCTTACTTTTTGTTTCATATTTGAATCTCATGAGAATTAGGTTTCTGTTATGAAGAAGCGAAGCATTTTTATTCTAATGTAGAGAAGATCAGGCTCTACTATGAACATTAAGATGCATGCCGGAAATATCGCTTGTAATTGTCGCCGAACTCTCACCCGCTCGTATGTTTCCTTCGGTTGAATTTGACCCAAATGTGGGAGTTAACAATCCTGATGGGGCAGAACTTAAGTTATCACTATGGGTTGAGCTCTCATTTTCGAGGTCAACATCTACCCTAAAGTCATCAGTAAAGTATTGGGGTAGGACTTGAGAAATGGAGTCTTCATGACCAAGCGATCCCTGGCTTCCATGCGAGGAATGTGATAGCGCTTCAGACATTATACTGAAAGGTAAGGCAAAAGGTTTAGAAAGTAGAGGATGTGAGTGAATGAGACCAAGGCAGGCGGACTCCTCTTTATCGCTAAGACTTCTCAAAATGGTAAATGCTCGTATCTCCAGTCTGTATTTATGCATATTATATTCACTCCGGCTAAGGTGTGGAGTGATCACGGTGCCTATGGGCAATGGGTTAAGCCTACAAGTAACGCCCGTCCTTACTCAGGACTGTAGGTAACCTACAGGTGACGCCCGTCCTTACTCATGACGGCCGGGCCCTACCGGAAGTTACCATTTCCAAAAAAGACGGCAGGCCCGGCCGTCAACCTACAGGACGGCGGCGTTTAAAAAAGACGGACGCCTGCCCGGCCGTCCTTGCCCACCCGGACGGGACGGACGGGATTATATGACGCCAGGTACCTGGCGTCCGGAAGGGACGGTTGGGAACACTGCGCCCGTCATTGCACAGAGCTTCTTCCGCCTCCGATGGAGGGTCGTTTGCTGTAAGATCGCCCTGATATTTAAAGATACTAGCAGGAATCTAGAGACAGACTTGTCAGCTCATAACTTTACATATTCTCACCAGTGCCCTTACTCCCTACTTACATTTCTGAAACCCTCTCAGGAATGTTCTCTATAATATCCTCCTCCAAGGCCTTGTCCATCGCGTCCGGTGTTGTATCCTCTTTTAGTTTCGCCCGGAGGAACCGAATGATATCATCCTTGGTGGGTGTTATGGATACAGCCGCTACCCTCCAGCCTCCCAGCAAGATGCTTCTCCACCTCGTCCCGGATATGCAATCTTCCGGCGAGAAATATCCGAGTGCTTGGGAACTTGTGTAGAATTTGTTTCAGTGAATCAAGTAGCTTTGCTCGATATTCCGCCATGCATTCGTCTAGTGCATCAATGCATATGAAGGTGGGCCGTGAAGACGCAATATCGTGCAACATCTCTACAATTTCGCCCAGTCCCAGCCTTCGGCCCCCGATGACATTTTTCTGGGCTCGAAAAGCCTGGACGATCCTCACCGGAATCTCTGCGAGCCCACCAGCAACCTGTTTTAAGAGTGAGCCCAGGACACTCGTTGGGGGTTGCTCTTTCTGGGCTGCAAGTCGAAGTAGAAGCATGCAACCGCAGCACCTCGTTCCCCCGCCCAATCACACAATCTATCTATTACTAAGGAGCTAGCATCACAACTTCTTAGTAACAGCTTTGCTTCATAGAGAACATGGTTTCTTACCTGAAGTAGGTCTTGCCGGCCCCTGGGGCGGTTGAATTACCGGTCTCTCCGCGAATGCCATCGAACCAATTCCGATACTCCTCTGTTCGCAAGAGCCAGTCTCCCACATCTTCGACTCGTTGGGCTCTAATATCATCGTGCCGTATCCTTTGTTCCAGCGGAGATAGCCATGCGAGAATCTCAACCCTCTCGTCCGCGCTGCCAAAGTTATTTACGTTGCGCACATTGCTCACTGAAATGGTATTATTGAACGAGTTTGTATTATTAAAGGAGTTGTTATTAAAGGAGTTATTATTGGAACAGTTGCTATTTTCCCCAGCATGAGATTGCGACATTTCGCTTTTGTTGTTGTTGCCTTGTGGAAGCTAGTGGGTTTGATGAGAGGATTCTGATGGTGAGTTCCTGAGCAAGGTGGATTCAATCGATAGAATTTCAAAGGCTGAGGAGCGGAGTCACCGCTATTATCTTGCAGCCTCGTTGGGGAATCCTGGGCCCAATCAGCTCCTCCAGAATACCATAACCACATCGGCCCCCACATAAAGTGTATTCAGCTCGGCAACCCAGGACCACACCGAATAGCATCACATTGCCTACAAAAACGTTCATTTATGCAGAAGTTCAATCAAAAAGTATATTAGAAGAGCTACTTATCCTGTAAAATTCAACACCAATCAACAATTTCCAAAAACTTCCCTACAGAGATCAAAGTTTTCCAAAATCCAAAAATAGCTAAAATAAAAATTGTGTGAAGTCGATATTTTTCTCAGAATCTTATGAAATTGTAATGAAAAAAAGTCTAAAAATTCCAGAGATAATTCGCACTAATGAAAGGACTCTTTAGAGAAAATCTAGTCCAACCTCATAGGTGATGATTTCATAATAGTAAAATGTAATAATATTATAGGTTAATTTTGTTGGTTTCAAATCCTGCTATGGTACTGTACCTTTTGTAAACGTTGGGAGATTATGGGCCGCACAGTGGTAACTATAGAGTGACAAATTCACATGGATGGAACTTAAGCACTTTGTAGGAAGGATATGAAATTGCAACTTCCACCACTTGCACTTTGTTCGTTCGCTCGTTCACGCTCCTCTTAAAACTAAACTAACGGTAAAGATAGATGTATAAGTTAAATATAAATGACACGTTCTAATCCTTCCATAGACCACCCTATCTTTGTATTTCCTCACATGTCCATATTCCTCCGTAAACTCTCTTGATAACAAAGGAAAGACATGTTGGTATAATCTATCCCGTAAACTACTAAGCTATCTATCGCACTCCCGAATCGTCAGCAATGTACCTGAACGATCTATCACACTCCCGCAACTACCAAAGCCAACCACATCCTTCTAACAATATATACCACACCTTAACCCGAGTCGGTTCTATTATTAGGCAAAGGAATAGAGCAATACAAGGAGGGTAGAAAACGGGGGTTATCCGAGAAGAAGAAAAAAACCCTTCTAAATTTAATCCTTGAAACACCAAAAAAGGAAGATGGGAAATCGAAAATGTGAGTGTGCTTCATACATATATCTCAGACCTGATGGGGGACAGACTCCGCCTACTTACTCCACAGTTCCGACACTAAAAAATGGGGATGTCCACAAGACAACCTCATCCCCATAGAATGTCGAACGAGAATCGGAAGGAAGGATAGTAATAACAGTCGTAATGTGTCTCCTAATGTTGTGAAAGGGGCACATGGCGAGGCTCGAGACGCCGAAAGAAGTCACAGCTCTAGGACCCTATATCGTGCTAGGGGTTGCAGCCATTCGAGCCTCAAGTAGCTCTATTACTCTATCATGCCCATTCCGGGTAGCCCAATCAAGGGGTGTTTGGCCATAATTATCCGGTGTATCGGGGCGAACGCCCTCTCGTCCCAACAGTAGCTTCACTACCCCATCGTGCCCATTCTCGGCAGCACACGAGAGCGGTGTTTGGCCATAGCTGCCTGGAAAATCGGGACTAACGTCTTCTCGTCCCAACAGTAGCTTCACTATTGTCTCACACCCATTCTGGGCGGCCCAAGAGAGTGGTGTTTGGCCACTACGGTCTTGCCTATTGGGGCGAACTTCTTCCCGTCTCAACAGTAGCGTCACTACTCGATCGTGCCCGTTCCGGACGGCCCACAAGAGCGGTGTTTGGCCATAATTGTCAGGCCTATCGGGGTTAACGTCTTTCCGTTCCAACAGTAGATTCACGACTCCATCATGTCCATCCCGGGCGGCCCGTGAGAGCAGTGTTTGACCAGACTCGTCTGGCCTTTCTGAGCTAACGTCTTCCCGTTCCAAAAGTAGCCTCACTACCCCTTCACACCTATTCTGGATCGCAAGCGAGAGCGGCGTCTGGTCACTATTATCTGGTCTATCGGGGATAACGTCTTCCCGTTCCAACAGCAGCTTCACTACTCCATCATGGCCATTCCCGGCGGCCCACGAGAGCAGTGTTTGGCCGCGATCATCTGGCCTATCGGGGCTGACGTCTTTCCGTTCCAACAGTAGTTTCACCACTCCATCACGCCTATTTTTCGCGGCCCACGAGAGAAGCGTTTGGCCATTATTGTCAGGCCTATTGGGGTCAACGTCGTCCCGTCCTAGTAGCAGCTTCACTATTCCGTCATACCCATTCTTGACGGCCCATATGAGTGGTGTTTGGCCGCGATTGTCTGGCCTATCAAAGATAACGTCTTCCCGTCCCAACAGTAACTTCACAACTCGATCATGCCCATTCTGGGCGGCCCACGAGAGCAGTGTTTGGTCGCGATTGTCTGGCCTATCGGGGCTAACGTCTTGCCGTCGCAACAGTAGCTCCACTACCCCAACATGTTCATTACAGGTGGCCAGCGAGAGCGGTGTATGGCCACCATTCCCTGGCCTATCAGGGCTAACGTCTTTTCGTTTCAACAGAAGCTTCACTACTGCATCATGCCCATTCTCAGCGGCCCACGAGAGCGGTGTTTGGCCATAATTGTCCGGTCCATCGGGGTCAACGTCTTCCCGTCTCAACAGTAGCTTCACTACTTCATCATGCCCATTATAGGCGGCCAACAAGAGCGGCGTGAGCCCGTCATTGCCTGGCCTATCAGGGCTAATGTCTTCCCACCTCAACAGCAGCTTCACTACTCCATCATGCCCATTCTTGGCAGCCCGTGCGAGCGGTGTTTGGCCACCATTGTCTGGCATATCGGGGCTAACGTCCCGTTCTAACAGCAGCTTCACTACTCCATCATGCCCATTCTCAGCGGCCCACGAGAGTGGTGTTCGGCAACCATCGTCTGGCTTGTCAGGGTTGACGTATTTTCTTCCAAATAGTGCGCTCACTACTTGCGGTGCCTTTTCCCATCTACGGCCTATGCTCCCAGGATTAACAAATAGAGGACTAAGAAATAGCCTGACCACCCCTTCGTGTCCACTCCCAGCAGCCCATGAGAGTGCTGTTCGCCCATACCTCGTGTCTGGAATATCAAGTTGAATGTGCTTCTGTTGCAAGAGTAATTCCACTACTTCTTCACGCCCATACCTTGCAGCCCACATGAGTGGTGTCAGACCATCACTATCTCGTTCGTTCAGATCCCATCTTTTCGTCTTTATCAAATCAATTGCAACTGCCGCAATGCCGAAATATGAAATGCAGTGTAATGCAGAAAATGACTTCAGAGGGTTATAGTGCCACTCGTGGATTGATTTCCAAAGTAATTCGGCAGATACGTGATTATCGTATTGACCAAGAAGGTGGAGCGAAAGGTACCTCGAACGATCCGAGAGCTCCATTCGCATGTGGGTTCCCCAATACAAAGAAGCATATTCCAGGAAGGGTGTGCCCTGGAAGTCGCCAGAGGGATTGGTAGAAAGGTCCTTAATGGCCTGGAAATTGAGATACGTCAAACAAGTCTCCGCTATTTTTGAGTGACCTCCGTTGAATAAGTCGACACGATCGGAAAGGTACTCTTTGAGGGTGAAATGGATCAGCCTGATGGTCGAGGACCCTGTATCGACAGTGACAAGTCCTTGACAACAGCTTAATACTGTCCGGATCGAAGGCACATTGCTAGCATTAATCTCCGTTGATCCTATCTCGACCGCTAGAGCTTGACATATCTCATCTACATTCAACGGTCTCTCCGAATGCAAAATCCACCTCAGAGAGGCCATCCCGAGTGTTGCTCTATTCCCTCCTTGTGCCTTTATCCGTCCTATAGTCGCATCGTATGCATCCCCTAACCCTAAGCCACCTGTCATTATACCGAGCTTCTCTCGCCTCTGATAGAGTGTCGCTTCCTGTAGGATCGCCTTGATGTTTAGAGAGACTAGCAGGAATCTAGCCACAGATCTGTCAGCTCATAATTTTCCATATCTCTGCCTATGCTCTTGCTCCCTACTTACACTTCTGAAACTGTCTCGGGAATGGTCTTTATAATATCCGCCTCCAAAGCCTTGTCCATCGCGTCTGGTGTTGTATCCTCCCTCAGTTTCGCTCGGAGGAACCTAATGATATCATCTTTGGTGGGTGTAATGGATATAGCCACTACCCTCCCAGCAAGATGTTTCACCACTTCATCCCGGATATGCGATCGTCCGGCCAGGAATATCCGAGTGCTTGGGGACTTGTATAGAATCTGATTCAGTAAATCGAGTAGCTTCTCCCGATACTCGGCGATGCACTCGTCGAGGGCATCAAGACATATGAAGGCGGGCCGCGAGGATGAAATGTCCTGTAACATCTCTACGATCTCGTCCAGTCCCAGTTTCCGACCACCGATGACATTTTTCTGGTCTTGAAAGACCTGAGCAATCTTTGCCGGAATCTCTTCGAGTCCACCAACAAACTGTTTTAAGAGGGAACCCAGGACGCTCATTGGAGATTGATCCTTCTGGGCGGCGAAGTCGAAGTAGAAGCACGCAACTACAGCATTTCCTCCCCCTGCCCAATCGCCTAACGTATCTATTACTAAGGAGCTAGCATCACAACTTCTTAGAAAAACCTTCCCTTCATGGGGGATATGGTTTCTTACCTGATGTGGGTCTTGCCGACCCCCGGAGCTCCGTAGCAAAACAAGGCCGAACCGCCGGGCTCTCCGCCGCGAATGCCATCGAACCAATTCCGATACTTCTCTGTTCGTAAGAGCCAATCTCCCACATCTTTGACTCGTTGGGCTCTAATACCATCGTGCCGTATCCTCGGTTCCAGCGGAGATAGCCATGCGAGAATCTCAGCCCTTTCGTCCGCGCCACCAAAATAATTCACATTAAAACAGTTTTTGTTGTTATTGAAAGAGTTGCTACTTTCCCCGACACGAAGTTGTAACATTTTCCTTCTTTTAGTGTTTGGAAAGTTGTAGATTCGATGCAGAATATTCAGAGGATGGGTTCCTGAGCAAGATAGATTCAATTGGTAGAGAGTCTGGGGCTGAAGAGCGGGACCACTACTCTTATCTTGCGGCCTCGTTAGAGAACCCCTGGCCCGATCAGCTCCTCCAGATACCATACCCACAGCCGCCCCCACTAAATATGCATAGAGCTCGGCAACCTCGCACCACACCAAATAGCTAGCACATTCCCTACAAAAACGTTCCCTTAGAAGTCCAATCAAAAGTACAGCACAAAAGCTACTTATCTTGTAAAATTCAATATCAATTGATAGTCTCCAAAGACTTCCCTACACAGATCAAAGTTTTCTAAAATCCAAAACAATAAGAATTGTGTGAAATCAATATTTTTTATGTTTTTTTAATAATATGATATGTAATGAAAAAGTGGCCTAACATCCAAGATATAATCGACATTAATGAAGGCACCCTTTAGAGAGATCCAGTCCAGCTTCATGGCTGATTTCACAATAATAAAATATAATAAAGGTTAGTTTTGTTGATTCAAATCCTCCTATGAAACTTTATATAATATAGCGCATGCAGTCTATACGCAGCCCCATGTGAGATGCAATAAAAGACGCAATGGGGGGCACCTTGGCATAAACTTTAGTGTAAAAACACTTTTAACCCTAACAAAATAAAGATATATAAAAATAGAAAATAGAAAATAGAAAATTAACTGCGCCGTGCTCCTGATTTAAACCTATGAAGGCACAGTGTGTAAGTTTTGTAGGTTCCACAAACGAGAGCGCTACCCTCACCCCCTGTGTAGCCTACAAACTTACACGCTGGACCTCCATAGACATGGCTTTTGGGCTGCAGATTTACGCCAAGGAGTCCTCTGTCACGTCCCACTTCGTGCTACGTATAGACGGCAGGAGCCATATCACCTTCAAAATTGATCTCTCTTTATCTTAAAAAAATTAATGATAAATAATATCATAAGCGTTAGAATAGTGAAAAGCGAAAAATTAAGTAATAACTATATATTCTATCAACAAGATTAAACACAGCTATGAAATCCTAACAGTTGTTATAATAATTAACTGTTCCATATCTAATAACTTTCCAGTTCTGAGGACATTAAAAACAAGTCTAGTCCTCGTATATTCTTTATTTAATACTCCCTATAATTGTATTTCGATACACCTCTCACAGTTCAATATTATTGGAATGTTTCCAGATTCAGAACCAGCAAGAATTGACAATATCATCCTTTCCAAGACATCCACTACTTTTTTTTTTTTTTTTTCATTTCTTGCTTTCTCCACATTTCTAATAATAAACAGACATATCAGCGACATTAAATTTCACCCTTTATTCCTAAAAATTACCCTTTTAAC
>Ga0307507_10007038_pt1 | contig 16659 bp, 26 predicted proteins | sample 7_EM_MG_FD_207223 | JGI IMG/M metagenome (GOLD analysis project Ga0307507, IMG submission 207223) | Populus trichocarpa ectomycorrhiza microbial communities from riparian zone in the Pacific Northwest, United States - 7_EM | ecosystem: Host-associated > Plants > Roots > Unclassified | place...
GCAGCGCTTGACACAGATATCAATGGGTACGCACAGATTACGGTTCTTATGCTCTTATTAACCACTTGCGCTCTCAGCTCCGAAGAAAGCAAAAAAGATCTCGCTAAATGAGTTTCTCGGTGATACTGGTCAGTAGTGAACCCACTATGCAATCACATTCCTCAATCTCTTGCCCAGCACTAGGATCATGGGCGGATGAAATGGATTCTCTACCCAATGCTCGTAAGTTGTTCATAATTTCAAGCACCGTCGTTTGATTGAGTTCGCCTAGCCGCGGCTAGGACTGATGAGGAGAACAGTCGCTATGGCCGAAGGGGAGACGATTTTTTGAGCACCCGTCGTACGTTCTTTCCCCGTTTTTTGATATCATTTTTCACGAGTGCTTCAGCGGATCGAGTCGCTGGTCCTCCACGAGAGGATATTCCACTCCCTTCTCAACCCCCCTACACTGCGTTCATCGGGAATTTGGCATTTGACCTCACCGAAGATGACTTGGGAGCCTTTTTTGAAGGATCAAAGGTATGTCTCCGGCCTTTCTCGCATTCGTTACATGACATATTCAAGCTTCTTAGACAAAATCAATCAAAATCATCAAAGACAAGGACGATAAACCCAAAGGTTTCGGTTACGTTGAATTTGAAGATCTTGATGGCCTGAAGGATGCCCTCACCAAAAGTGGCTCGGTAAGCTTTGTAATGTTTAACGTCTACACTACCCTGATTCTCTACTAGCATTTTTCAGGAAGGACCGTTCGGGTCAGTGTTGCAGAACCACGTGAGAACCATCGCATTCTTATCCCTATTCTGTTGTGCCGACGACGAATTGCATAGCTAAAGAACGTGGTGGTTTTGGTGGAGGATTCGAGGATGACTCAAAATTCGACAACCCTTGGCGTCGTGATGGTCCCTTACCTGACCGACCTAACTCTAGAGACAGTTCTCGTCGTCGCTTTGATGGACCACCCCCCGACCGTCATCTTCCCAGCGTCTCCGAGGGTTCTGGTGATTGGCGCTCCAGCCGTCCTCCACGCCAATCTGAAGAAGCCCCTCAGTTCAAGCGAAAGGGGTCCGGGTTTCTGCCACCCGACGCTCAGACTGGTGCTGCAGACAAGGAGGAAGTTTGGACGATTGGAGGGAAATTTAAGCCTGCAGCTCCCGGCCCAGATGAAACCCCGGGGAGCAAGTTTGGGAGTTTACGAGGGAAAGGTGATATGGGTCCTCCAAAAGATATGGATGACGGGGATTGGAGGACTGCGCGACCAAAGCCGGCGCGTAGCAGTGTTTCTCGCAAGTCCCCCCGCCTTTATTTTTATTCATCGACGAGCTAACGAGCTGCCACAATAGCTTCTAACTCGACGCCTCCGACACCGCAACTTGGTCGGCGCAAACTTGAGCTTCTTCCTCGATCTGGCAACGCCTCCGCTTCCCCAAGCCCCCTGTCTTCACCTAAAATGGGTCCAACTCCTCAGGCCTCCAACGCATCTCGTTCAAATCCTTTTGGTGCAGCTAGGTGCGAGATTTTTTTTAAAATTGTTCTTCTATACTAATTAGCTGTAGACCCGTGGACGTAAGCACTCGGGAGAAAGAGGTTGCTGATCGCCTAGAGAAAGAGCGTGATGCTAATAAAGAAAGGATGCCAATGTCCCGCACGAACTCGCGTACCGCGACAGAGCGGAATTCACGAACATCAACGCCGCCTGCCAACTCCCAAAACAAAATTCCTTCTTCCCCAAAGCCATCTAATTATGTCCTGGCACCGAATGTTCGGCCCACACTCAGCTTTGCGAATGTTGCGGCAAATAAAGAGACGGTTGATAGCAAACCAGAGGGCTCGTCCCATACAACGGACAAGGTGCAGGCAGCCGTAGATGAGGTATAATCGCAATGGTTATCAGCACAGGTACCGATGACAGTTTGCTAAATATTTAACCTGTGTTCTCAGGCTCATATAACTACGGTCTTTGTCGTCCAATTTCTGGGTCAATAAATTTCATTCTCCCTCGTCCTGAGCGCCAATGTAAACCTCAAACTGACAGAGAGAAAAAGAGATATCCCTTACCTTTGAAACGGATGCCATCCGTCGACTGCCTGTCTTGCTCACACTTGGCTTTGATTTGTTGCAGAGCCTCTCTTCTTTGCGCCTCAAGTCGCTCCTTTTCTTCTCGTTCCAGTCGTGCATCGTATTCTTCCTCAGTTTCTGTGGTTATGTCCGGTTTGTCCAGTTTATGGGACTTCTTCGGACGGATCGAACGACGCTTGGAATTTGGACTGGTTGACCGTGATCGGGCGGAATCTTTTTGTTGGATCGTATCTTTAGAACGAGGCCTTTTGACACTTTTGCCTGCAACATGATTCAGAATGCATTTATATATGCGAAGGGGGTGCGACGTACGAAGCTCAAGTTCACCGCAGTTTGAGATGACGATCGGAGTGGTTGGTCGGTGTTTCTCATCCACGGATATGTTAGCTAAATGTTTGATAACGTCATCGTAACCTTTGACGACTTGTCCAAAAACAACGTGTTTTCCTAGAGCATAAATCAAATAAGCGAGACCAATGGAGTAGGAGAGAAAACCAAACTTGCCATTCAAATGTGGACATGGACGAAGGGTAATGAAAAACTGCGAACCGTTTGTGTTAGGTCCTTTGTTGGCCATACACAGTAAACCGTCGGAATCCAGCGGGACAGTGAGGTCTTCGTCAGCGAATGAAGGACCGTAGATGGACTCTCCTCCCATCCCATTACCCTTGACGAAATCTTGGAGAGTAAAATTAGATAGGAAAGACAATGTTGAGTGTAAGTGCGCACAAACCTCCGCCTTGCAGCATAAAGTCCTTGATGCATCTGTGTAGGATAGATTTCTTGTAATAAAGTGGGCTCCCTAACGCAGATAACCCCTTCTCCCCAGTGCAGAGTGCGCGGAAGCTTAGAAGAGGGAGAAAATTAGGCAGCGAAACATGAAATAAAGGTGGCAGAGAACGTACTTTTCGCACGTCTTTGGTGTTGAGTCGACGAACAACTCAAAGATTACCCTGACGGGTGGTTAGATTTTGTCGCAAAAGAGATAAATGGTATTAACGTACCTACCCACCGGCTGGTCATCAACAGAGAAATCGAAAAATGTGCGTGGATTCACCATGAAAAGTAGTGCAAAGTGGTATTTATGTAAGGCCTGTTCGATTCTGGCAGTCGTCTTCCCATGGATTAAGATGAGTGAATTTCGAAGTCCGCTGATCTGAGTCTTTTGACTTTGTAACCTGCTTCACTTGTGCTTCAGTTGCAGAAATAAAAATTCCATCCAGTTGTGTCAAGCACGCGTCCTTTGATTTTTATATGCGATTTTCATAGGGTTTTGTCTAGTGTACAAAAAATATTCTTCTTCGATGCATCAGAGATCTGGGCGGAGTCAATAATTTGCACGTGATCAACAGGGCCCTCTCCACAGTTGTGCCAAGTTGTGCCTGGCAAGTTGTAGACATCTATATTTGGTAATCCAAGAACATGTTGTACCTTTACGCCTGACCAGGGCTTCATTGCTCCAGACTCCGCCTTACCTGCCTCCTCTCCCTCTCTCACCTCAACCATTTTCTGCGAAACACACACATAATGCGCCAGTTTAATGTCGTGGTTCTTGGAGGTACCGCATTCTGTTCGAATCGTCTCTTCACTCTCCTAACTATCCTCTTGTCGCTCACAGCTGGAGGGGTTGGCAAATCGGCACTCACAGGTACTCGCGCTTGATTTAACAAGGGTCACTGTTGGCAACATTATTGTAGTTCGGTTTATCCGGGATGTTTTTGTGGAGAACTATGACCCAACTATCGAAGGTTACATCGCCTTGTGCCTCCTTTATTCAAGGATCTAATACTCCCTTAGAGGAATATCGTAGAACTATAATGGTTGACGGCGAACTTTCTTCAGTAAGTGATTGGGATTCAATACCACTTTCTCCGAAAGAGCATCGTATTTGCAGGCGTGGCCGCGCGGTCTTCTTTTCAGTCCTTCACCCACCTTGCATCTCACGCGTCCTACATTTATTGACTATTTTGTCCCTCTACTATTAGCTCGAAGTGTTAGACACGGCTGGTGCTGAACAGTTCACTTCGCTGAACGAGGTTTACATTAAAGTAAATTTTAGCTCGTGGCCTCTAAATTGAGTTGTTCTGACCGCCTTGCATTTATCCTAGTCTGGCCGTGGGTTTGTGCTCGTGTTTAGGTGCTGTCCTGTTTTTTTTTTTTGGCCTTGCATAAACGTCTTTCACTAGCCTCACACAGGAGGCAAGCTTGAAAGAAGTTGATAACCTGAGAAAGCAGATATACCGCATCAAGGGCGGGGACACTGTGAGCATCCACCTTGCGTCTCCGTTTATTCGTTGTTTTTGATTTTTTTTTTTTTTTTCAAGGGTGTACCGATTGTTGTGGTCGGTACAAAATTAGATTTGGTGAATGAACGCGAGGTGCAAAGGAGTACCATTCAATCTCTTTCTGGACACTGGGATCTCCCGTTTTACGAAACCTCGGCCAAGCGAAATTGGCACGTCACAGACGTGTTTGAAGACCTCCTGAGGCAAATGCGGATACGCTATCCAGCTGAGCCGGTCAAGAAGAAAAAGAAACGCGGCAGTGGGTGCGTTGTCATGTAAACTCATTTGAGCAGGCAACTTGTCTCGACTCTCAATTGATACCACATCGCAAACTGGCAATTTTATCCATGGGCTAAAACCTTGTCAACCAGAGGAACCTGCCATTTACCTGGATGAATATACACCAAGTACCCTTGCGCATCTCACTCAGTAGGATGGATCTGACTACTACCCTTGAAGGACTTAGTTCTTGTATAGAATGCATTCACACCTTGGACACCTTAGACACTTGGTAATTACTTGAAGTTGGCGATGTGGCTGTCCTTATTTACACTTGATTGTTGTGATGTGTAAAGCGAAAATTTCTCTGCATTTTCACCACACAGCTTTCTTTATCCTCCTTAGACCCCTTCAAATAATGGTAGACAACCATTCTCTTTCACTCCAAAATCAGTTGACTTCATTGACTTCAGAGTTACGGTGGTTATCACGGCGGCGGCGGCGGCTACAGCAACGGATACGGAGGCGGAGGGGGATATGGAGGAGGTGGGGGTTGGGGCGATGACAAAATGTCGAACCTTGGAGGTGGTCTGCGTTCAGTGGACTGGGCCAGCACGAGGCTGGAGCACTTTGAGAAGAACTTCTACATCGAAGACAACCGCGTGGCAGCGCTGAGTGACCGTGAAATCGAAGAGTTCAGGCGGTCCAAGGAGATTAAAGTAGGTGTATACGACTTGCAAATTTTGGCTTGTCACTTATCCGAGCAGGTCCAAGGCCGCAATGTTCCTCGGCCCGTTATGTCCTTTGACCAAGTTGGCTTTCCCGAATACCTCATGACCTCGATACGTGCTCAAGGCTTTGATACACCCACCCCAATTCAGTGCCAGGCTTGGCCCATGGCATTGACTGGTCGAGATGTTGTCGCTATTGCGCAAACTGGAAGCGGGAAAACGATTTCATTCGCTCTTCCAGCCATGTTGCACATAAATGCGTAAGTGCCGTTCATTCTCTATTAATAGTTGTTCACGTCGTCCTTTGTAATTAGTCAGCCATTGTTGGCACCTGGTGACGGTCCCATTGCGCTCGTTCTGGCGCCAACCCGAGAACTCGCCGTACAAATCCAGCAAGAATGTACAAAGTTTGGGTACGACCCGATATATTTGTTTTTCATGATTTCCTGTACTTATCACCATCGCTATAGATCAAATTCTCGTATTCGCAACACTGCCATATACGGAGGTGCTCCCAAAGGCCCACAAATCCGCGATCTACAGAGGGGCGTCGAAATTGTCATCGCTACCCCGGGTAGACTCATCGACATGCTGGAAACTCAAAAAACCAATCTTCGACGAGTCACCTATTTGGTCATGGATGAGGCTGATCGCATGCTCGACATGGGTTTTGAACCTCAAATTCGAAAAATTGTTAGCCAAATCCGCCCAGACCGTCAAACTTTGATGTTCAGTGCAACGTGGCCAAAGGATGTACAAAAGCTTGCCAATGTAAGCTGCGTTCGTCTTGTCTGCTAGGTTTCTCCTAACCCCGGCTGCTACAGGACTTTTTGCGAGACATGATCCAAGTCAACATTGGTTCGATGGAGTTGACAGCAAATCACAATATTCAACAAATTGTGGAGGTTTGCAGTGATTTCGAGAAGCGAAATAAGCTCATCAAGCACCTCGATCAAATAAGCGCGGAGAATGCGAAAGTGCTAATATTCGTTGCTACAAAGCGTGTTGCAGATGATATCACGAAATATTTGCGTCAAGATGGATGGCCGGCGCTTGCCATCCACGGGGACAAAGAGCAGTGCGTAATTTTATTTTTGTTAGTCGAGAACCTCCATTGACATGGTCGTCTCAAGGCGTGAACGTGATTGGGTCTTAGGCGAGTTCAAGGCTGGTCGTTCACCCATTCTCATCGCGACAGATGTAGCTTCCCGCGGACTTGGTATGTACTATTTCGTTTCTTAACGCTCCGACATGGTGTTTTAGAGTGCCATCTGGCGGATTCTCCCTCGATGGTAGTTGAAGGGTGACATTTGTCCCGAACGGTCTCCATCGGAAAGACCCTACAACTAGTATTCGGTAACCAGGGAGACTTCAACGAAAGATGCACTCACTTTATCCGTGAAGGTTCTTTGCAGGGCGCGTTTCGGATTTGGACAGGTTCAAGCAGATGCTCGCAAGGCCATCGAGAGGGACTTTCTTCAATATGACGCAATCCCTCTGACCTATTACAAAGCAACCCTTTACGCTCTGGGCCCATCACGAGCGTAAGCGGGGTGAACGCCATTGAACATTTAAAATAATAGTTCTTGGTTTGCTGGTGGTTATGGACTTTCGTCGGAAATGTACTTTGTCTCCTCTCGATATCAGTATCTGCTCGACGAAGAACCCTGCCTGTCTGTATTCTCGACGCTGCACCTCAACTAATTCCTTTTGGTTGGGGCATCTTGAAGTTTTTTCAGTGGTCGATGCTTGCATTGCTGGATACTTCGAACACTTTTGTCTTGCCTGTTTTGGTGATCCTGTATTGACTCATCTGTGCCTTTCTTTCCCCTATGTTCTTCTCTGTGCTTCCTTAACCTTTTGTGCGGCAATTCATCAATTCAACGCGGTTGAATATCCAGATGTCAAGGATGTTGGCTATGTCATCGTATGTCTCACCAATTCTTGTGTCGTCTCGATAGCTGACAATTGTTTCCAGAATTATGATTTCCCTAACAACTGCGAAGATTACATTCATCGTATTGGACGGACTGGAGTAAGCTTCTTGCCGAATAAGATGCAAAGCTGCTAATTGATTCCTTTTTGTAGCGTGCAGGGATGAAAGGCATATCATATACCTACTTTACAACGGATAACGCAAAATCTGCACGAGAACTCATTGGCATTCTTCGGGAAGCAAAGGCCACTGTTCCACCGCAGCTCGAGGAGATGGCCATGTACGGTGGTGGTGGAGGCGGACGAGGTAAGATAGCTGAAAATAACTTTCGTGCGTTTTTCTCATAATCCTTGTAGGTCGCTATGGAGGTGGTGGTCGTGGAGGTCGTGGAGGTGGCGGTGGTGGAGGAAGATATGGCGGTGGTGGAGGTGGCGGTGGATATGGAGGCGGTGGTGGTGGTGGTGGTGGTGGTGGATACGGAGGGCGAGGTGGTGGTGGGGATCGGTGGTAGACTTGCATTTGCTAGACTTGCATTGTAGATTCCTTTCCCTTCGATTACTTATGAAAGCTCTAATATAACCACGCTGAAATGTTGTTATTACGTAAGAAGTGAACACTCAACCTTCTACATTCAAAACTCTTAAATCACTGCTATCCCGTCTAAGTTATCCTCTCCCGCTGCGCACCTCTAATTCCCAACGCTGCCTGCCCGTCGTCGACGACGCCCAACACCCATCGTTAACCCGCACACTGCATGTCACTCAACTTCAATGCCCCGTCGCTCCTCTGGTCCCACCACCACTCTTTCAACACAAGAAACCTCATCTGTTCCTCCATCTCATTCACCACCCGATAATATCACTGTTTTAAGAAGCCAATGGAAATGGGCTGCTTTCAGCCAATTCTTCTACACGTTCAACGACGTGTTGGCCGTGAACAATGTTTCATTGGGAGTGCGTCTCGGAATTCCAAACTACTCTTTGAAATTTGCCCTCAACAGTTGATTTCTTTGCGCAGGATATTGAGAACGATCTTACTTACGGCACGACTGTCGTTCTTCCCCGAATAATGCAGAGGCTGCTCTATATCCTTTCGTACGATCGCAAAGTTTCGTATGTGTTGGAACCTCTATCACCCCACTATTCTATTAACTCAACTGAAATGCTCGTAGTTTGGATAACTGGCAAACCTTTCTTCGAAAACAGTATAACAAGCGCGACCCACTTGCTAATCCAATCGGATCAGAACCAGCGCAACTTTCAAGAGGATCACGTCTTAGTTCTATTGCAGCGGAAGGAGAAGACGCGCCTGTCACCGTTAAAGAGGATGTTCAGACTGCTGACTCCGCTCGAGATTGTGAGCAACGTTTTTCAGGCTGTTATAGCATCTGACAACAATACCCAGCCCTCCCAAGGGCAAGCGTTCCTCCTCCTTGGCCTGCCGTGGACAAAGAATCGTCCTCTGAACAAGCTGAGGAGCCAGCTAAAGATTGGCTGGACCTACCGATGCTCGTCAAGCTTGACTCCATGCACCTTCTTGTAGAATGGCAGTTCCAAAATCCAATGCGACTAAGAAACCTAATGAAATTTGACGATGAAGGCGCGACATGGGTGTGGAATATTTACGTTGAACGGCGTTGAGGTTCTCATATATCTTTTCAACAGCGTACTGAGCCCGTCGGATATGACAGCAAGCAGAATACTTACTGGCTAATTGGGGGTGCGGTTTAAAGCTAAGCATGCAGTCGTGATATTGAAGTTGAACCAGGAAACCGGCTTTGGATTCAACATGCACCGCCGAAGGGCGGAAACTCTTTAAAGAGGAAGCGCACAAACGACAAACCAGTCCAATCAAAGGCTACTGAGCAAACATCTCCGGCGAAGCGACCTCGAACGCATCCTCGTTCCAGTAATCCTTCAACCGAAGCTCAAAACGGAAGGGGAAGCAGAGCTGCCAAAATGCAAGCGAAACTAAAGCTCGACGCCCAGGCCAAAGAGCTAGCCGAGTTAAATCAGCAAGCTTCGTCTAAGAGCAGCACAACTAGGCCTCAACGGCGGCTGATGGTTGAGGGACAGAAGGCCTCAGCAACCAGGCTCTCAAGATTAATCGGAACACGAGCAAGCGTGAGGCTGAAGGGTGTTCAACAGGATGGATGGCAACATGTCCCTGAGGAATGGTTATTGAGCGGGGGCGAAGAGACGGCAGACACCAAAGAGGAAAAAGCAGGCCGTTTGAAAACGGGGCTTGAGAGCGATGACGATAGTGTGAGTGATCTAACGGAACTCAGCGACGATGCGGAGGATGCCACGACGACGGCCAAACCCATTCGCAGTTTGGAACTCGACACAGAAAGCAGTACCCCGGGGCTCACACTCCAGAACACCCCTGAAGAACCTGAAGATTTCGTTGAATGGGAGACTGTATGTAACGTCACAATTATTCTTGTCGGAGAGAACTCAATTTGTTGTACAAAGCTTTGTGTTACACTTTTCGAGTGGGAGCATATAGCAGAACGCTTCGAGAACTCCAAACACTACACCGAAAAAGCCTTTTATAAGGTTTTAGTGAATGACATCGTGCCTCTCGTAACTGCTGAACTTCGGGTGAGAGTCGATCTTTTGTTGACGGGTGTAGTTGCTGACATCAGTTGACAGGAAATTGAGGAAAAAAATCGCATGGAAGAAGCCATCGTCCACAGAAAACGGTCTTCTCGGATTGCTTCAAAGGAAAGCGTAAGGGAAGAGGCACGTTTAGCTGCAAAGAGACGAGCAGAGGAAGCGGAGAAGATGAGCCGTGCCAAACGCTTAGAGACACGACTGCTGAAGGAGGAGGAAGAACGGTTCCGCCGAGAAACTGCTCGCGAACTGAGACGAAAAGAACGTGAAGGTGTCAAGCACACGGAACTTTCCAAGTTAGTTTTCCTTCCTTCCTAATGATGTTTCTGACAGGAGTACTTCCACTAGGCCGCAGAACGAAGTGAATACTGCCAATGGAGCTTCCGTAATCGGCCCCCTAACTTCGGTGGCGGTGAAAGGATTGAAAAGTGGATCGCGAACACCTGTCGGAGAGGAGTGGGAGTTGGATTGTGAAATCTGTCAGCGTCGCGGCGTTAATCTTGTGAGTATCTATCGCTTCATGATAGCTCTACCTAACTAAGATATTTAGGACGACGGCACTCCCATGATGTCCTGTGGATCATGCGCCAAATGGCAGCATATATTGTGCCATGATAAAGCAGACCGTGCAGCTGGTCGCCGTAGGCGTGACTGGGATACTGTTGAATTTATTTGCGAAAAGTGTCGTAGGGCAAAAATACCCGAAAACCCCAGCGAAACAAGATCTCACTCTCAAAATTTCTCATTTTCCACCTCTATAAGAGCGGGGAGTTCATACAATTCCCAGCAGCCTGCTTTTGGGGGTCAATCAGTTAGGTCGTACAAACCAGATTCTTACCCAACTTCGTCCCCGCTCCCGTCAAATTTGTCGACCCCAATGCCAGCTATACAGCCTTCCAACCCTTCTTCACATCCTGGCGTCGCCTTTAGCCACTATCAACCTCAGGAACGAGGGTTTTCTTCTGATTCATCGAAGCCTGGTGCTTACACTCCCCCTTATCACTTATATGGACCGCCAAGAACTCAGCATCAGTACTCTGACTTCAGAACGAACAACCATAAGTCACAGGTGCGCACCGTCAACCTTTTTCCCACTTGGTTCTTATCCACGTCAGGTTGCGGCTGCGACTCAGCAATTGTGGAGCATAACTACTCCAGTCCATCCCCCTAGCTACCCTCCACCACAAAATTCGCCCTCTGGGTCGGCGAATTCTTATGGTTTTGTAATGCAACAACCTGGTAATAATCAACCATGGGAGATGCGTCCCTCTGCAACAACACCTACGACACAGTTTGCAACTACCCAGCTTAGATATTATCCTACACCATATCAGCCACCCTCTTAACTAACAATGTAGAAAGAGCTTTGTATAGATAGATGTCAACTACCACCACTTGTTTATTTCGATTCCGAAGCACCCTACAGATTCCATTCTTGCCACGGAATTGTCAACGGATAGTCTCATACATTTTGAATGCTGCCGTTTTGAATGAAAATGGGTCGTCATCAGCCGCTCGGTCTCTGCAACAAATTCTCAGCAAACTGTGAAATGGGGAAGAAAAGAACGACGGACTCAATTGGTCCAAGAACTCGTAAACCACGGACATGCGTGTCCTTTCCGCTCATATGATTGGCAGCAACGATTATTTGGAGAACGTACGCGTATACCGGATTGCTGAAACGGAACGACTTGAATAGAAATAAAAGTAGAAGGAAAATCAAAGCTTACAGTCCATCCCCATCTTCATTAGGTTCTGAAGAAACGTCAAAGGTGATCCAACCTTCAGGTTTCTCCAGAGTCACAACTCTGACGTCTTGAAGGTCGCTTGGGCCTGTGCCGGCGCGTATGGCAAGGGTGGATGGGGTGTACGAATCGTCGCTACTAAAATTGAGGTATATACTTATTTTCTGGCAATACAAATCGTGTTAGTGAGACGGGAAAAGGTCGACAGAGAAAATGCATGCCTGGATTGCGACTTTGCGGGGGAATTCGATGGTTATGAAATGAGGTTGGGGTCCATCAGAGCTGCGCAAGGAATATCAACGACTGAGATTCATAAAGGAATTTTCTGAGCTCACTGCCAAAATGTATCGGGATCGCCGTCACGAAGACATTCGACTCCAAAGCCGAACTTGAATGACGACACGGACCACTTGGCTCGGGAAGAGATATCGGGCCAGGGCAAAGTTGGTGGCTTCTTGAGTGCTGGATGGATGAGAATGTATTCCAACAGCCAATGAAATCCATACATGAGACAATGAAGGCTGCTCCTGCATGGGCGTCGAGAAGGGCGGCTGTCTGGGACATTGGAAAACTAGTGAGGACGGTGCACGCGATAATTTTGTGGCACTGTGGACCTGTGGCACTGTCAACCAACACGCTCCAACATCGGCTCAATATGTTGCCACTGGAAGACTACCAAAGATACGGTCGACAAATGATTCTGGATGGCTTTGGTTTGCCCGGTGAGCTTCAAGTTGTCCCTTCCAGACTTTCCACCCGTTGACCAGTTGTTTCAAAGGCCAAATAAAGTTGTCCAACGCCTCTGTAGTCGTGGTCGGGGCTGGAGGGCTTGGTTGTCCCGCAATCCAGTACTTGGGTGCTGCTGGTGTTGGCGCGCAACTTCCCAGTTCCTAGCCAAATCTTCCCTAACGCGTCCTAAAGGCAGGATAGGTATCATCGACAACGACCGCGTCGAAATATCAAACCTTCAGCGACAAATTCTCCATACTGAGGAAACACTCGGCCTTTACAAGGCAGACTCTGCCAAGCTTGTTCTACGACGGTAAATATATTTACGACTTTGTTCTAACCTCCGTTCTTACTTTCTTGGCCAGGATGAATTCTCGGCTTGTTGTCGACGCTGTGACTACTACTCTTACAGCAGATAACGCACTTGCACTCCTCCAACCATACGACGTCATTCTGGATTGTACCGATAACGCACCAACGCGTTATTTGCTGTCTGATACGGCCGTTTCTCTTGGAAAGCCTCTGATCAGCGGAGCAGCTCAAAAGTACGAAGGCCAGCTGTGTGTATATAATCTTGGAGAAGATGGTCCTTGTTACCGATGCCTGTTTCCAGCTCCTCCCCCTCCAGAAACTTTGGGTACCTGCGAGGAGACTGGTATTTTGGGTGTTGTTACTGGTATAATTGGCAACATGCAAGCCCTGGAAGCAATTAAGATTGTGATAGAGAGTCATGGTACCGTTTCAGTCATCCCCACCTCATTCGTTTGCTAAGAGGTCTCGAGACTATAAACCTTCCTTGTTGTTATTTTCTGCCCTGGGATCACCGCCTTTCCGGAGCGTAAAGCTACGCCCCCGGAAACCATCATGTGTCGCATGCGGAACGAGGGATGGCAAGCTGGCTGCAAGCCGACAAGCGGACTATGTTCAATTTTGTGGAGGTCCGCTTCCAAACTGGGAGGATCGTGGCCTCGTTCGTGGTAGTACTGAAGAACGAATCAGTCCCAAGGTAGATGATTCGCATTACAACCTTTTCTGACGTTTACGTTGGCTTCCATGCTCTGGCTTTTAGGAACTCAAGGGCATCATAGCTTCTGGAGTGGATGTGAACATCATCGACGTTCGGCCTTCGGTAGAATTTGGGATTTGTTTTCTGCCCCAGTCAAGAAGTAAGCTCCCGTCTCTCAGTATCCGATGATCGTTGCTAAAATGTTGTGATCAGATATTCCTCTCAAAGACATTCTAGCACGGCCTCAGGACCACCTACCGTCTGATTCGGGTGTTCCGACATACATCGTCTGTCGGCTTGGCAATGACTCACAAACTGCAGCTGATGCTCTTAGAAGTGTGAAAGGGGTCGGCATCGTGAAAGATGTTATTGGTGGTCTGAGAGCCTGGTCAAAGCAGGTTGATAGTGAATTCCCGTTATATTAATTAGGTACAACGTTGTCCATACAACAATTCAAATAAACTATACACCAAAGCTGGAAAAGAATCATTTTTCTTGTGGGTGCGGTCAGTGTCGCAAATTTTACGTCCCGGTAAATTCGTAAACTCACTTTGTCCTAGTTTCAGCCATTTGGGTATCTTCTTTTCAGTCGATTGAGATGTCTTTGGTTGAGGAGAGGGTACTCCTTTGCTGGAAGATGACGTAGGAAGCTCAGCTTGGGAGGCTGGAATAGGAAGATCCATCGCTTGTGAAAGGATAGCAGAGGCCAATGGGGCGGGAACATCTGTGCCTAGTTACATTGCCAGTCTTAGTCGCTCCCACATCTGGAAATTGACGATGCTTACGATTTAAAGATTCATCTTCAAATCGCAGTAAGAGGATCGATGAAGGTGCAAGTTGCAACTGGATGAGGCTCAAATCGCGCACTTTAGGATCGGAGACCTTGAGATCACGTTTGGGGGGAGATTGGTCTGCATTCTGAATCAGAGCCCGCGCGCAAAGACGACACGGAGATACTAGTTACAAAGGATAAACTTGATGGGTTTAACATCCTCTCGAAGGCAATTTCGAACAAAAGCATAGACGGAACGAATTTTTTCAGTGGACGGGAATATCTTTTCAAGTTGTGTGCGATCCGTGAATCTAACGCGAATGGTTGTCTAACACCTTTTGCTCGAGGATTGCATGGGGTAAGCGGTAGTTAGACGCACTTGTGGCCATCGATCTCGTTTTGCCTTTTCCGCTGCCTCTCTCGTAGCTCGCAGCTGTAGCGGGGCATTGACAAGGGCCTGTGTCCTCGCAGATAAAGTTGCTTGCGCCTCTTTCAACTCAGCTGCTGTCGGGGTGAAATACTCATCCGGGAGGGATTCTAGAAAGACAATGCGTTTATTATACCACCGTTTCGTGGGGTGTACTTACGGGTGGCAACAGAAACATTCGATGGCTTGTAGACATTGAAATCTGTGGGAAGGGGAATGTTTGGAGAGGGTTGAACAGTGGGTTCTGGTCCATCGAGCGATGTCATGGTGAGAGTAAAATTGCTGGCAGAATAGAATACAAGCTGCGATGAGGAGCGACAGGTAATGCGTACGTGTATCACAACAATCCTCCCACCCGTTTAGGTCTACGGGGTAACTTAGTTAGCATGAGTCAGATATAAGCTTAGAAAGATCGTGATAAGAAATATCAGAAAGAATAGTTTGTCTCATACCACCACTTCAGGATGCACTGGCGGGTGATCCCTATGCGAAGGTGGTGGCCGTCGAACGCAAATTACAAAAGACATCATGAAATGAGGGTGAAAAAGGAGAGAGGACTCACAAAAAGTTGAACTTGGTAGTTATGTACTTGAATAAACCAATCTGCCCTTCTAAATATTTATTTGTTCCTTGTTTGGCAACCCTTCCAAATGCCTCACCACCATGACGAAGGATGCGGTCATGGCAGCCACGAAGGATGTGCCTACGACGCTATGCCCAATGATAATCTTTATGCATACATCGACCGTTCCAATGTCGTCGCGCTCAACGCCGATCATGAAGGTTCTGTCGTTATAAAAACATGGAATAACAGACTTGACGAATCAGAGGTGTGCTCGCACCATACACGTTAAATCACTGTTCAAACACGCTGCTATAGTATCTGGAGTCGGATTCAGACGACCAGTTGTAAGATATGAGCACTCTTTATGGTCGGAAACGTCATATCTATCAAACAGGATTCTTCGTATCCCGTTCACAGGCTCCGTCCGACTTCGGTCCTTGCTTATCAAGTCGGGGCCTCTTGATCAGACACCCGCAAAAATAGCATTGGTGAAAGAATACGTAGGACCAAGATGAAACAACTCATGTCATCGCAGTTCGCGAACCAGCCCAGCCTCGATTTTGAAGACGTTGCCGACAAAACCCCCACTCAGGAATTTGAAATTGCTCAAAGCAGGGATGTTGGTGAATACTCTGTCAAGTAATTATCTTTCCCACCTTTTTAAACCCAAGTTAATGTCACAAACGATTAGGACTGCAAAGTTTTCCAACATATCTTCTCTAACACTATATTGTCCTGCCTCCCAAGGGGCGGATGCTACCCGAATCTACTACGTTGGTTTTCTTGGGCACTGGAGCGAGGTACAATGTCGTCTGGCAATATCATCACGTCCTGACTGTTTGTAGCGCAAAGATAACCCCGTGATCACCGTGTACGAGACCCAAGCGAATCTCGCCGATCACGAGAAGATTCAAGGAATGGATAGTACGTACAGTGCTCCCCAACATTAACGTATAGATATCATAGAGTTGTGATGTACATCGCGGATGCCATTGCAACTGGAATTCGTATAAATGTGGCAAGACACATGGTTATCCCTCCACGTTTCGCTGCATGAAAGATTGCAACATTTCATGGCTAACATCTCCGGTAACTGAGCCCTCATGTTGCGGACCAGATAGCATTGCATTTGAACGGTTGAGAGCCGGAGATCCAAAGGGATTGGATCCATTGTGTACGCCCATGGAACCACCCATGTTGTAACCTGCGGGGACTTGCGTGGCCGACCCGAATGCTACGTTACCGCCCATAGCTTGGTTCTGATTCTGGCCATCAATTAAATTAAATCTGAAATCCGCAACTACTCACGCAAGACTTACCGCTAGTTGCCGTTCTCGTTGCTGACGCATAATGGCAGACATCATTAAATTCCGTTGCTCAGGTGTCATATTTTGGAGTTGCTGAACAACGTGCGGAGGGAAATTGGCCAGGGGGGTTCCCATCGGAATGCTCAACAGACTAGGATTACTAGGGGGGACATTTGGCAGTTCAGGCATCCCAAATGGAAAGAAAGCACCAACGAGTCCCGCGTTTTTTACCGGAAAGACGAG